>RHMF01002945.1_pt1 | contig 10086 bp, 5 predicted proteins | sample 5365151 | NCBI WGS metagenome assembly RHMF01 (sample SAMN10266501, study PRJNA497801) | feces metagenome | isolation source: feces | host: Bos taurus | place: China: Prairie of Fairy Mountain | collected 2017-08-14 | reverse complement strand
GCTGGACCTGGGAACGGGCACGCTGCTGTGCGACGGCATGTCTGCCCGGCTGTCCGCCAGGGAGTTTGATGTAATGCGGCTTCTGCTCCAATCCGGCAAGCGGAATCTGTCCAAATCCGCCATTCTTTCCCGGGTCTGGGGTCTGGAATCCAACGCAGTGGAGAACCATGTGGAGGTCTATGTGGCGATTTTGCGGAAAAAACTCAGCAGCATCGGCTCCAATGTGCGGATCATCGCCATCCGGGGCCTGGGCTATCACCTGGAGGTGAACGAGGATTGATCAAAAAGCTTCGCATACAGTTTATCTGTGCCATTATGGCCATTGCGACTGTGATGCTGGCGGTGATTCTGGGAATGGTGGTTCGTTTCACCAGAGAGAATCTGGAAATGCAGAGCATCAGCACCATGCGGACCGTGGCCAGCACACCGCACCATCAGGGAGAACTGAGAAGAACCAAGGGCGATGTTCGCCTGCCCTTCTTCAGCGTGGAGATCGGAAAGACCGGTGATCTGATCGGCCTGGACGGCGGCTATTTCGACCTGTCCAACCGGGAGGACATTCAGAAAATCGTGGCTGCCGCCATGGAATCTCCCGAGGAAACGGGTATTCTCAGAAGATACGGCCTGCGGTTTCTGAAGCACCAGGCCCCTAAGGGCTATACCATCGTTTTTGCGGATGTTACCGCGGAAGTGACCACCATAAGGTATTTGTACTACAACTGCGCTGTGATATTTTTGTTTGCCATGTGCGTATTCCTGGGTGTGAGCATTCTGCTGTCCCGCTGGGCCATCCGGCCGGTGGAACGGGCCTGGGAGCAGCAGCGGCAGTTTGTGGCCGATGCCTCCCATGAGCTGAAAACACCCCTGTCCGTGATCATGGCCAACACGGAGCTGATGCGCAGAGAGGATACTACCCCGGAGGAGCGGGATGCCTGTGCCGGAAATGTGCTGACAACCACCTGCCAGATGCGGGATCTGGTGGAAAATATGCTGGATATGGCCCGGGTGGACAACGGCAGCCAGAAAATACGGTTTGCCCAGGTGGATCTGAGCCAGCTGGTCACCGATTCGGTGCTGTCCTTCCGGCTGCTCTATGAGAAAAAGGAACTGGGGCTGGACAGTACCATCCAGCAGGGGGTTTTCCTGCAGGGCAGTGAGCGGCATCTGTTCCAGGTGATGGATGTGCTGCTGGATAATGCGCTGAAATATTCCTTCCACACCCCGGGGGACCGTGCAGGTGAATCTGTCCCGAACCGGAAAAAACTGCCGGATCAGCGTATTCAGTCCCGGAGAGCCCATCCCGGAAGGGGAGCTGAAGAATATTTTCAAGCGCTTTTACCGGGGCGATAAGACCAGAACCATGAACGGCAGCTACGGACTGGGCCTTTCCATTGCCGCAGGAATAGTTGAAATTCATAAAGGAAAGATCTGGGCTGAGAGCGGAGAAACGGGAAATACCTTTTATGTGCAGCTTCCGGCTCGCCACACGAAGTAAATAACGGAAACCGCATATCCTGGGATATGCGGTTTCTTTTTCTGTGAAAATCCGTATTATCCGAACTTTTCAGCCTCATTTCAGAATAGCTTCAGCGAGGGTTCAGAAATGCGGAAAACCGTGAAAATTATGGAAAATCAGCGGGAAAATCGAACTGAAAATAGTTGACAATGGAAAAACCTGTGCTATAATGTCGAAGTTATCACCGATAACAAAGGGCTTCTGGGAGAACACACCGCAACCCTGCGATTGTCGGTTGTATCAAAAAAATCAAATGGAGGCAGCCAAATGAATCTGTTCAAACGACTCAAGCGCACAGTATCCCTGGTCCTGGTTCTGGTCATGGTTCTTGCCATGATGCCCGTTTCTGCCCAGGCGGCAGAGAGCGGCAGAGAATCCGATACCATCTTCTTCGCCACCGACCGGCATGAGGAATCTTCCAAGCTCAAATCCCTGCTTCAGGCCCTGCAGTATGCACCCGGCCTGGTGGTTTTGGGCGGTGACCATGTGAACAATACCAACAGCGGTTCCCTGGCATGAGATCCAGTCCGTCTATCCCGGTGTCCAGACCTTCTACACCTACGCAGCCCACGACCCCAATGTTTCCGCCGACAATTCCAACCCCTATGCCTATGCCCGTACCGGCGAATATTACGAGGGTGAGGATTACTATGTCTACGGCGTGGACCAGGACGACATGCAGTCCGCTTCCAGCGCTGCCACCGCCTCTGCCAATTTCAAATCCTGGGCTTCTTCCGTGGACAGCTCCAAGGTGATTTTCGTCATGTGCCACATGCCCATCCACAACCGCCGGGGCGACAACGCAGGCGGTGCCACCTGGATGAATGCCCTGAATGAAGTGGGCAATACCCATGATGTGGTCTTCCTGTGGGGCCACAACCACACCGGCGAGAATTCCTCCGATACCTCCGTCTATTTCGTGAATGTGGGCGGCAGCCTGACCCCCCAGGGCGGCAGCACCGGCACCATCAACTTCACCTACATGAACGCAGGCTACATCAAAAACGGCTACTGCTCCATGGCGGTGGTCAACAGCGACGCGGTGCATGTGACCCGCTACAATACCAGCGGCTCCGCCACCGCCAATTACACCATCCAGCGCCGCTTCGCCCAGACCCACACCTGGGAAGTGACCGAGTATGTGGCCGCCACCTGCACCGCCGATGGCTATGAAACCAAGGTCTGCGCAGACTGCGGCGAGGTCAAGACCTCTGTCATCGCAGCCAAGGGCCATGCATACAGCTCCGTGGTTCAGAACACCTGCACCGGCTCTTACACCATCTATACCTGCGGCAGCTGCGGTCACAGCTATTCCGAGGAGAACCCCGCCGAGACCACCTATGATGCGGTTTCTGCCCTGACCGAGGGCGAAAGCTATGTGATCGTCGCATCCAACTATGCCCTGACCCAGGGCTCCAGCGCCGGAAAGACCTCCGTCACCGTGTCCAATGGCTCCATCACCTCCAATGTGTCCGATGCCATGATCTGGACCTATACCGGCGGCAAGCTGTACAACGAGGCCAGCGGCACCTATATCAATTACTCCGGCTCTTCTTCCAGAAAGACCATCACCTTCTCCTCCTCCGGTGTGTCCGTGTCCTATAGCAGCAATAAGCTGAAGCTGGGCAGCTATAGCCTGTACTACAGTAACAATTCCGGCTTCTCTGCCCGTTCCTCCGGCTCCACCGTTACCCTGTATCAGGTGAACGAAGCCTTCGGCGGCACCGGCGCGCACACCTATGAGACCACCACCATCGCACCTACCTGTACCGAGGATGGCTCCGTTACCTATACCTGCACTTCCTGCGGCTACAGCTATTCCGAGGTGCTGGCAGCCGACGGCAGCCACAGCTATGAGGCTGTTACCGTGGCTCCCACCTGCACCGAGGCCGGTTCCGTCACCTACACCTGCACCCTCTGCGGTGATGCCTATTCCGAAGAGATCGCAGCTCTGGGTCACAGCTACGAAGCTGCTGTGACTGCTCCCGGCTGCACCGAGGGTGGCTATACCACCTATACCTGCCATTGCGGCGACAGCTACGTTTCTGACTATGTTGACGCTCTGGGCCATGCTTACGAGATCGTCACCGTGGAAGCCACCTGCACCGAGGATGGCTCCGTCACCTATACCTGCGCCTGCGGCGATACCTACACCGAGGTGATCGCAGCTGTCGGTCACGATTATGCGGCTAAAGTGACTGCACCCACCTGCACCGAGGATGGTTACACCACCTATACCTGCCATTGCGGCGACAACTATGTTGCTGACTATGTGGCTGCTCTGGGCCATGCCTATGAGACCGTTACCGTGGCTCCCACCTGCACGGAAGGCGGCTACACCGCAAATACCTGCACCCACTGCGGCGAGGGCACCATCACCGAGGAGACCGCAGCTCTGGGCCACAGCTACGAAGCTGTGGTGACTGCTCCCACTTGCACCGAGGGCGGTTACACCACCTATACCTGCCACTGCGGCGATACCTACGTCGCTGAGGAGGCTGCAGCCCTGGGCCACAACAACGAATCCGTCATCACCGAGGCCACCTGCGAGACCGACGGCTACACCACCCACACCTGCACCGTCTGCGGCGAGGTGACCGTGGATACCTATGTGGCTGCCCTGGGCCATGACCAGCAGATCGTCACCGTGGAAGCTACCTGCACCGAGGATGGCTCCGTCAGCAGCACCTGCATCCGCTGCGGCCAGCATACTGTGGAGGTCATTCCCGCGCTGGGCCACGATTATGCGGTCGTTGTGATCGCGCCCACCTGCACCGAGGGCGGCTACAGCACCTATACCTGCGGCACCTGCGGCCACAGCTATGTGGGCGATGAGACCGCTGCCCTGGGCCATGCCTACGAGATCGTCACCGTGGAAGCCACCTGCACTGAGGATGGCTCCGTCACCTATACCTGCGCCTGCGGCGATACCTACACCCAGGTGATCGCAGCCACCGGACACAACCATGAGGCGGTTGTCACCGCACCCACCTGCGAGAGTGCCGGTTTTACTACCTACACCTGTGCCTGCGGCGACAGCTACGTCGCTGACGAGGTTGTAGCCCTGGGCCACAGCTATGAGGCCGTTGTGACCGCTCCCACCTGTGAGACCGCCGGCTTCACCACCCATACCTGCGCACACTGCGGCCTGAGCTATGTGGATGCCGAAACCGCCGCTCTGGGCCACAGCTACACCGCTGTGGAATCCGGCAGCTACCTGGTCTATACCTGCCACTGCGGTCACAGCTACTCCGAGAAGATCGCATCCACCTACTCTCAGGTCAGCAGCTTCTCCTCCGGTGAGCGCCATGTGATCACCCTCTACTCCGGCGGCAAGTACTATGCCCTGTCCCATGCCGACAACAAGATCGCAGTGGTTCAGGTGACTGTTTCCAACGGCACCATCACCTCCGACATCACCGAGGATCTGCTGTGGGAGTATGAAAACAGCAAGCTGTTCTACGAGGATAACGGCACTGTCTACTATCTGTACAGCTCCTCCGGCAACAACTGGTGGGGCGGCTGGTTCGGCAACAGCCTGACCCTCAGCACCGGCAATTCCAGCACTGTCTCCTTCAGCGGCAGCAAGCTGAAGGTTGGCTCTAACTATCTGCGCTATTCCAACGGCTCCGTATCCCTGAACCGCAGCGCAACTACCACCTATCTGTTCGCAGAAGAATAAGCAAAGCACAAGCCGCCGGGTCACCGGCGGCTTGTTTTTTGTTCCATGGTCGGTCCGGAAGATGAAAATACGCTTTCCGAAATGGAAAAAACAGGATATAATAAAGGTATCACAGAAAAATAAGGAGGGATTGTCCATGGTAGATCGGTTTCTGACCGGAAAACAGCTGGAAGCCTACACCGCCCACCTGATCCGGGAAGAGAAAAGCGAAGCGACCCGCGAAAAATACCTTCGGGACATAGGACAGTTTATGGCCTATGCCGCCGGAGGGGCCATTACCAAGGAGCTGGTGACCGACTGGAAAAAGCACCTGATGGACCAGGGCTATGCGGTGCGCTCCGTCAATTCCATGCTGGCTTCTGTCAGCAGTCTGCTGCAGTTTCTGGGATGGCATGACTGCCGGGTGAAGAACCTGCGGTTCCAGCGGCAGACCTACTGCGCCGAGGAGAGGGAGCTGACCAAGGCGGAATACATGCGCCTGGTGGAGGCAGCCGGGAAGAACGAGCAGCTGCGGCTGGTGATGCAGACCATCTGCGGCACCGGGATCCGGGTTTCGGAGCTGCGGTTTTTTACGGTGGAGAGCGTCAGCAGCGGTGCCGTAACGGTCAACTGCAAAGCAAAAACCCGGACCATTCTGGTTCCGGGCAAGCTGAGAAAACGGCTGCTGGATTACGCACGGCGCAGGCACATCCAGTCCGGTGTCATCTTTGCGGGCAAAAACAAAAAGCCCCTGGACAGGAGCTGTATCTGGCGGCAGATGAAATTGCTGTGCAGGGCGGCGAAAGTGCAAGCGTCCAAAATCTTCCCCCATAATTTAAGAAAGCTCTTTGCCAGAACCTTCTACACTCTGGAAAAGGACATTGCCAAGCTGGCGGACATTCTGGGCCACAGCTCCATCAATACCACCCGGATTTACATCATCAGCACAGGCCTGGAGCACCGGAAAAAGATCGAACGTCTGGGACTGATCGTGTAGAAAAAAAGCGCCGCCACATAATCTGCATTATGTGACCAATATCGCCGGGGTTTCTGCGCGCTTTTTTGCTGAAGTGACGCTGAAAAACGGCATAAAAAAAGTCCCCCTTATCGCTGAAAATCCGCTGGATAAGGGGGTATTTGTGCTGCCTTTTATTCATTTTTCTCGGAAAATCCGGAATTTTTCCGGAGCCTTTCTCCTTTCTTTTCCTTTTTATACTTGCGTACCCTTGATTTTTATGGTATGCTGATGTATACTCTTACCTGTGAAGATGGGCTTTTCTCCACATAATACAGCATATCCGTCACATAATGCAGATTCTGTGACAGATCGGAAAGAACGGACTGCGAAAGGCAATCTGAGGTAAAAGCGAACTATGCGTGAAACACTGAAGGAATATTGCCTCCGCTACGGCAGGGAGGAGCTGCTGGAACAGTGGCATCCCACGAAAAACGGCGGCCTGAAGCCGGAGGATGTGTCCTACGGCAGCCAGAAAAAGATCTGGTGGCGCTGCAGCCGGGGCCATGAATGGCAGAGCGCCGTCTATACCCGGGCGGAAAAGAACTGCGGCTGCCCCTACTGCTCCGGCAGGCTGACAGCACCGGGACAGGACCTGGCCTCCCGGTATCCGGAGCTGGCAAAGCAGTGGCATGGTTCCAAAAACGGAAAAGCCTCCCCAGAGCAATTCCCGCCGGGCAGCCACAGGCCTGTCTGGTGGCAGTGCGATGCAGGCCATGCGTGGAAAGCCACCATCAAATCCCGGGTGGAGGGAAACGGCTGTCCCGTCTGCACCGGACGGAAGGTGATTCCCGGGGTGAACGATCTGAAAACCCTGGCCCCGGAGCTGGCAAAGCAATGGCACCCTACAAAAAATGGCACGCTGACCCCGGAACAGGTGGTCTGCGGCTCCTCCAGAAAGGTCTGGTGGCGCTGTCCCCTGGGCCACCAGTGGCAGGCGGAGATCCATTCCCGGGTCATGGGCAAGGGCTGCCCGGTCTGCACAGGCAAGACGGTGCTGGCCGGAGAAAATGATCTGCAAAGCCATGCTCCGGAACTGGCGAAGCAGTGGCATCCGGAGAAAAACGGCAGACTGAAGCCCAGTCAGGTGTCCGTCAGCAGCAACCGCCGGGTCTGGTGGCGCTGCGAGAAGGGCCACGAATGGGAGGCGGTGATCTCCTCCCGGACAGCCAGCCGGTCCGAATGTCCCTACTGCGCCAACCGGAAGGTCCTGCCGGGGTTCAACGATCTGAAAACCCTGGAACCGCTGGTGGCGGCCCAGTGGCATCCCACCCGGAATGAGGGCCTGGAGCCCACCATGGTGCTGCCGGGAAGCCGGAAGCGGGTCTGGTGGCAATGCACCGACGGCCATGAGTGGAAGGCGGTCATCTATTCCCGGACGGGAGCCCAGAAATGCGGCTGTCCGGTCTGCGCCGGAAAGACCGCGAAAAGAAGATAACCGGAATTTGAGGCGGCGCAGGCCGCAGCAGAGATACCCGGGGGATCCCCGGAATGAAGTTTGTAAATCAATCACTGAAAGAGTGAATTGGAGGTTAGAAAATGAAAACGACAAAACGAATCCTTTCGCTTGTCCTGTGCTTCGCCATGTTCCTGGGCATGCTGCCCATGATCACGCTGAACGCAGAGGCGGCAGAAACCCTGATCGACGCTGCTATTTTCTGCTCTGACGTGCATGCCAGCACTTCTGCTGTCAGCAGTGTCTTTGAGCAGATCGCAACTTCCGGCGTCACTTACAGCACTGCAACTTTCTGCGGTGATACGTTCAGTGACGGCTCTGGCAGCGGTGCCGAAGTGACCGGCATTGCACAGACTGCACTGGGCAACACCAGCCTGAAGGGTTTCTATGTTTGGGGCGATCATGACAAATCTGCCAGCGACATCACTGATGAAACCAGCCTGGTCTATGGTACCAACGAGGGCGAGAACTATTATATCTACGTCTTGTCCATGGGCGATCTGAGCTGCAATTATGCAACTGCCGACGGCGTGACGGCAGAGATCGAAGAGTTTACCACCACTGTGGCAAATCTGGACAAGACCAAGCCCCTGTTTATCGCCTCCCACCTGCCCCTCCATGCCCGCCGCTCTGATAATATCTATGCTGAGCAGTGGACTAAGGCTATCAATGCCGCAGGTGCTGAGATGGACATTGTGTTCTTCTGGGGCCACAATCACACCGGTGACGGCACCGTCGACCAGGCTGTGTACTATGTGGCCAAGGGCGGCACTTTGAATGTGGAGACCACCCAGTCCTCCGGCTCCTCCGGTGGTGGTACCAGCAGCTCCTCCACCGGCACGGATGTGACCATCAACTTTACCTACATGAACGCCGGCTACATCGGCAAGGATGGCGGCCGCGGCGGCATGGCTACCACTGTTCTGATTTATGACGACGAACTGGTGTTCCAGGACTACAATTCCTCCGGTGAGTACTCCGGCTCTTATGCCCACAATGTGACTGTGGCCCGTACTGCAAACTCCGGTAATTCCGGCTCCACCGGTACTACCACCGAGGAAAAGGAAGTCTATGTCCTGGTGGATACCATGACTGTGGGCAAGGACTACCTGATCGCCAACGGCAACTCCGGCTCTGTCACCATCCTGGGCCAGTCCAGCGGCAGTTCGCAGACTGCTACTGCTGAGGTGAAGACCAGCGGTGACTATACCTACATCGAGAGTGCTGATGACGGCTATATCTGGAATGCCACTGCCCATACCAACAGCAGCTATTCCAGCTATCCCAGACTGATCAATGCTGAAACTTACGCAATGTATGCAAGCAGCGGCTCTCTGGCTTTCAGCAGCAGTTTGACCAACACCAGTGGCGCTGTATACACCCGCTACTGGACCTATACCGATGGTGTGCTGGCCTGTGTTTCCACCAACAGCGGCTCCACTACCTATTATATGAACAGCAGCTTTGCGCTGACCAGCAGCTCCACCACTGGTGTCTACATCTATGAGAAGCAGACCATCACTGTCAGCTCCGACGGCACTGTTTCCGGCGGCGGCTCCGGCGATGACAACACCGGCTCCGGCGATTCCGGCAACACCGGCGACTCCACCGAGACCGTGGTGGGTGAGGCTACCGTCAACACTGCCACCGACGGCTCCTGGCAGACCGTCACCTTCGGCACCGAGGGCGAGAAGAAGACTGTCTATGTGCTGGTATCCACTCCCACCGCAGGTAAGAACTATATCATTGCCAGCGGCAACACCGAAGGTTCTGTCTATGCCCTGAAGGAGAATACCACGACCGGTACTTCTGTGACTGTGAAAGCGGCTACCGACAGTATTACCGCTCCCTACATCGAGAACTCTGACAATGCGATTGTTTGGACTGCTTCTTCCGGCCTGAACTTCAAGAGTGTCAACGGCGGCTACTATCTGAACTACTCCAGTAACTCTTCCGGCAACAGACCTGGCCAGGGTGGTAGCTCCTCCAGCTACAGCCTGAGTTTCAGCACCAGTTCCGCCAGCGACTGGACTGCCGGTACAAACCAGCTGTACAGAAATGGTCAGAACGACTATTACCTGCGCTGCAACAACGGCACCTGGACTATGGGTGGATCCAGCAGCACTTACAATGTCTACTTCTATGAGGAGCAGACCATCGACACCAGCTCCAGCGTGACCTACTCCGTCACCGCTTCCGACATCGAGCACTTCTACACTGCCGACACCACCGATACCGAGACGGTGACCATCACCAAGTCCGTGACCGAGGACGCTCCCGCCGGTACTTACAGCTACATCGTCGAGTCCGACGAGTCTGGTATCATCAGCGGCGAGATCGCTTCTGATGGCACCATCACCTTCAGCGGCACCACCGGCACCGCACAGGTGAAGGTCTCCTACACCTGGACTGATGGTGAGAACGAGTACATCATCTGG
>RHMF01001802.1_pt1 | contig 10088 bp, 7 predicted proteins | sample 5365151 | NCBI WGS metagenome assembly RHMF01 (sample SAMN10266501, study PRJNA497801) | feces metagenome | isolation source: feces | host: Bos taurus | place: China: Prairie of Fairy Mountain | collected 2017-08-14 | reverse complement strand
AGGAGGTAGTGAAGAGGAAGCGATGGAAGCCACTCTTCTCCACGGATGACCTCTGTGATCTCCATGAGGTGATCATCCACGATGTTTGCAAGGTGGTATGTAGGGAGCTCATCAGCCCTCTTCCAGAGAACCTTGTCATCGAGTGTGTCTGTATTCACCTCTACATGTCCACGGATAAGGTCATCCATCTTAACGACCCTGTTCTCCGGCATCCTGAAGCGGATGGTCCAGTCTGTACGGGTCTCGAGAAGCTCCTTCCATTCTGCTTCTGGCAGAGAGAGGGAGTTGCGAAGGCCCATGCGTGTGGTCTGGTTGTAGATGAATGTCTGGCCTGCCGCTTCCATCTCGGCGCGCTTTGCTCCGAGCTCCTCTGCGGTATCGAATGCATAGTAGGCGAATCCGTTGGCTACGAGTTCCTCTGCATACTTGCGGTAGATCGGCTTCCTCTGGCTCTGTCTGTACGGAGCATGAGGATGGCGCTCTGATGCAGTCTCAACTACATTGCCTTCAGTATCCACACCTTCATCCGGTACGATGCCGCACCAGCCCAGTGCTTCGATGATATATTTTTCTGCTCCAGGTACAAATCTCTGTGAGTCAGTGTCTTCAATTCTTATGATGAAGTCTCCTCCGCGCTGCTTGGCGAAGAGATAATTGTAAAGCGCAGTCCTTACGCCACCCATGTGGAGAGGACCTGTCGGAGATGGGGCGAATCTTACCCTTGTCTTGCGTTCCATATCTATTCTTTATTAATCGGGCGCAAAAATAATAAAAAATCCTATTCCTTGTTCTTTCCTGCCACTCTCTTGATGGCTGGAGTGTTCTCAAGTTCGCTCTTGTCGTCACCTTCGTTGATCAGCAATGCAGGTTTCCTGCCCTCATCGAAGGCGATTCTCTTGCGGATCGCCGTGTTGTTGTAGCCGATCTTCTGCCTCTTGACTTCAGGAAGCTCGATGCCTTCTTCGCAGATGTTCTCGTTCTTCCTGTAGACGAAGTTGCTGTCGATGGTGATTATGTTGCCCATGTTGCCCTCGGTGATCTCGATGATCCTTGCCATCTTGAAGCCAGTGGCGATCACGGTGATGCTGACCTTGTCGCCGAAATCAGGGTCATGGTCAAGCACGATACCTCTCTTGAAGTTGTTGGCGTTTCCGGTGTAGTCCTTGATAAGCTTGTCGATCTCCTCAAGCTGGCTCATCTGCAGACCGTCCTCGTTGTCTCCTACGGTGATGTTGATCAGGACGTTCTTTGCCGTCTTGATATCGAAGTCATTGAGGAGAGGGGAGTCCATTGCCTGCTTCACGGCATCATTGATCCTGTTCTTACCTGTGCCGGTTCCGCATCCCATAAGAGCCATGCCGCTGTTTGTCATCATGGCCTTCACATCCTTGAAGTCCACATTGATGAATCCGCCCTTCTTGATGATGTCGGTGATGCCCTTCACGGCAGTGGCGAGCACTTCGTCGGCCTTCGGGAATGCGTCCTGGATCAGGAGATCGCCGTATTCCTTGTAGATCTTCTCGTTGTTGATGATGATGAGGCTGTCGACGTTCTTTTCAAGCTCATTGATACCGTCAATCGCCTTTGACATCGATTCGTTTCCTTCGCTCTTGAACGGGATGGTCACGACTCCGACAGTCAGGATGCCCTTCTTCTTTGCCATGGCAGCGATGACAGGAGCCGCGCCGGTTCCTGTACCACCTCCCATTCCGGCTGTGATGAAAAGCATCTCGGTCTTGCAGTCAATTACCTTCTCTGCGATCTCGTCCTGCGAATTGAGCGCTGCGTTTCTTCCTTCAGTCGGGTTGCAGCCGGCTCCGAGGCCTTCGCCGAGCTGGATCTTGATCGGCACATCACAAGCGTTGAGGGCCTGCGCGTCAGTGTTGCAGACGATGAATGTACATCCTTCGATGTGCTGATTGTACATGTAGTTGACTGCGTTGCAGCCACCTCCTCCTACTCCGATAACTTTGATGATGGAATTCTCCGGAATCCAATCGGTAGGGACTATGTCGTTTGTTTCAATAAAATCAGTCATGTCTTGGTGTTTTGTCGGTTATCAGACTTCCTCTTCGCTTAACTCATCCAGCCAGCTTCCTGTCTTTTCCTTCGCCTCTTCCGTCACTTTCTTCGCTTTGCTCCAGAATACATTGAAGAGGTTCTTCTTTTCCTTTTTAGGAGGAGCTACCTTTTCTATCTCATCATCCCTGAAAAGTTCCCCGTTATCAGGCATTTCGCGTACTTCCGGCTCCTCGGTTTCAGGAGCAGGAGTGACCTCAGGCTCATCCGGATCTGCAAAGATGTTGATTCCTCCTGTTCCTGGTTCAGTAATCGTATATCCTGTCATGCCAAGCTCGTCCTTTGCCGCCATGATAAGACCGATTGATGTCGCTGCAGTAGTGTCTGCCGTGCCGTCATATGTCGATGAGAAGCGGGCATGAGGATATCCGGTCCTTACCCTGTATCCGGAGAGCTCGTTGATGAAATTGCTGAGGTTGGCGGTCTGTGCGCATCCTCCTGTCACCACGATTCCGCTTCTGAGCATGTCCGCAAATCCGCTTTCGTTGATCTCGTAGAGTATGGCCATCATGATCTCCTCGATACGGGCCGTGATGATCTCTGAAAGGTATTTCACGGTCACCTGCTTGTCAGGCTCGTTGTTTCCGCTTCTGATATGAAGGACCTTCTCGCTGAGGCTCTGGAGTTTTTCAGGCATGCATGCTCCGAATGCAAGCTTGATGTTCTCTGCAAGCCTCTCGGATATCTGGCACTCGCTCTTGATGTCGTTTGTGATGTTCTTTCCTCCGAAAGGGATTGATGCGTAGTGACGCATGATGCTTCCGTGGTAAATGGTAACCGATGTGCTTCCGCCTCCGAAATCGACGAGGGCGACGCCGTTCTCCATCTCAGCTTCTGTGAGCACTACCTTGGCTGTGGTCTCTGCTGTGAAATATTTCTTTCTTGCAGCCATCGATACCTTGGTCATGACCTTGTCGATCTTGTTGAGGTCGCTCTTCTTGCCGATGAAGATCTTGAAATGGCCTTCGAGGGTGTCGCTTGCCATTCCGATGATGTCGTTCTCGATGATCTGGAAGTTCTCGCCATCGGAGAATGACTGTGCCACGGCGCCATAGATGGCCTCCTTGGCTGGTTCATCAAGAGGATATGAGTCTTCTGCATAGCTCTTGAGGTCTGCGATGTCTTCTGCAGTTATGTCAGCATCCTCTCCTCTGTCCTTGATGATTCCGCTGTTGCTTTCCTGGCGGACCGGGTATTTAGGCATGCCCACAACCGCCTGTGTGATCTTGATGTCGAGTGCTTCCTCGGCCTCGCTGATGATCTTTGTAAGCGGTTCGGTCACATGCATGATGTTGTAGACGCTGCTGTACTTGATGCCGGCAGACGGATTCTCCTTGTAATAGATGATCTGCACGTCGTCACCGTTCACCTTGGCGACGGTAATTGCGATCTTGGACGTTCCAAGGTCTATGGCTACTATGTTCTTCTCTTCCTGTGTCATATCTATACTCTTTTATCTGCAGATTATCTGTCCCTCGTACTCGAGGCTTACCTTGCTGTATTCCTTGTCTCCCTTTGCTGGCACGATGCCGGTGTAATACAGCTCCATCTTCCTGAATTTCTCTTCAATATTGTCCGGCTGACCGAAATGGAACCTTTCCTTTCCTGTGCGAGGCACCATCACCAGCTCTCCTCCGTCACAGACCGATATCTGGACTATCTTGTCCTTCCATATCCTGCTGCCTTCCATGTAGCTGACCACATTCAGGACATTCTCCAGCCATGCCTTCTCTTTCTCATCTGTCAGCTCGCCCTTGTATCCGCTGTTGGCCTTCAGAGGAATCTCTCCGTCTATCACCTGTACTCTGGAAGCGTAGCTGCTCTGGAGAGGGAAGAGGAATCCTTCCGCGTCGGCATAGAAGCCACCATCGCTTTTCTGGAATCTTACGAGCGGAGTGCGCTGTGTCACCACTATGTTGAGGTTGCCGTCTCTTGTGGTGAATGCCTGGCTCTTGTTGACTGCGCTTCTGCCGTCGATGATCTTTTCGACCTTTGCCAGGTCTATGCTGTCAAGCGGCAGTCCGATGTACTCTCCGTATTCCTTGTCAAGGTATTTCCTGATGTCGGCTTTGGAGACGAACCTGTTGATGCTGCTGTCGGCTATCTCTATGTTGAGGCCTGTGCATTTCAACGGCGCGCGGCATGATACTCCGCTCATATATGCCAGCACAAGACATGTGGTGAGCAGAGCCGCTGATACTCCGTTGATTATGTGTCTTACAATCTTTGACATAGCATTTGAGTTATCGGTCCTATGAATCTGTCGATGTTGCCGGCTCCGAAGGTTATGAGCGTGTCTATCGGCTCGTCCTTAAGGTAGTCCATAAGCTCTTCCTTTACCATTATCACCTTCTCCGGTGCGGTCACCTTATCGAAGATGATCTCTGATGTCACGCCCGGAATAGGCTCCTCGCGGGCAGGGTAGATGTCGAGCATGATGAGCTTGTCCACATTGCTCAGCGCCTCTGCGAATTCATCCGCGAAATCCCTTGTCCTCGTGTAAAGGTGAGGCTGGAATATGGCGGTGAGCTTTCTTCCAGGGAATATGTCCCTCATCGAACTGACAGCCGCGGCGATTTCCTTCGGATGATGGGCGTAATCATCTATATATGAGCATTCCGGTGTGTTCACATGGATGTCGAAACGTCTCTTGACTCCCTGGAATGTTCCGAGTGAGTGTCTTACCTTTTCCGGCTCGAGTCCATATGTGAGTGCTATCGCCGAGGCGGCTATTGCATTTTCCACATTGACCCATCCCGGTATTCCCACTTTGCAGCCTTCGATCGCCCCTCCCGGATGATTCAGTGTGAATGTGAAGTATCCGCATTCATCCGCTGTTATTCCGCTTGCGTAGAAGTCGGCTGAAGGGTCGTCATATGAATATCGGAGTATCCTTGCCTTTGTGTCCGCCGGACCTACAGGAAGGCCGAGCTTCGTGATTACTGTACCGCTGACCTGCGATGCGAATGCCTTGAATGCATCGTGCATGTTGCGGATGTCAGAGTATATGTCGAGGTGGTCGGCGTCCATCGATGTGATCACGGCAATCTCCGGGAAAAGCTGGAGGAACGAACGGTCGAATTCGTCCGCCTCGGCGACGATGGTCTCGTTTCTGCTTACCAGAAGATTGGTGTCATAGTTCTTTGAGATACCTCCCAGGAATGCCGAGCAGCCTTCTCCGCTGTCTTGGAAAATGTGGGCCAGGAGTGTGCTGGTGGTCGTTTTTCCATGTGTTCCGGCAACAGCGAGACATCTCTGTCCTTCAGCGATCTCCCCGAGCATGCGCGAACGCTTGATCACTCTGTACCCATGCTCCTGTACATATACAAGCTCTCCCATGTCCTTCGGAATGGCAGGTGTATAGACTACGAGCGTGTTCTCTGCATCCTTCGGAATGAAATCCGTATTGTCCTCATAATGCACCTCTATTCCTTCAGATTCGAGGGCATGAGTCAGTTCTGAAGGTGTCTTGTCATATCCTGATACCTTCACTCCCTTGAAATTATAGTATCTTGCGATGGCGCTCATGCCGATTCCGCCGATACCTATGAAATAGACGTGGTTCATATTATCCTGTATACTTGTTCTGCTATTGTCATTGCCGCATCGGTCTTTGCCAATGCCGCCACATTCTTTTCTATAAGAGCGATCTTCTCAGGATCATCTATCAGTCTGCATGCTGTTTCCATCAGTTTTTCCGCAGCCTCGCTGTCTTTGACGATGAGTCCGGCATCCTTGTTCACAAGGGCCATGGCGTTATGGGTCTGATGGTCCTCGGTCACATTCGGCGATGGGACGAAGATAGCGGCCTTATGTGCAGCGCAAAGCTCTGAAATCGAACTTGCTCCTGAACGTGAGATCACCACATCCGCCGCTGCATACGCCAGGTCCATCCTCTTGATGAAATCCGAGTGGGTTATGCTTGAGAGGGTCTTTCCTCCGAGCCCCTTTTCTGCTGCCTCCTTCATGAAGGCGTCCACAGAAGGCTTGTAGTATTTGCCGCACTGCCAGATTATCTCCATGTCTTCTCCGCCCGGGCATCCGTCTGTAATCCATTTCTTCATTGCATTGTTCAGCGTGCCGCTTCCGAGGCTTCCGCCTACAATGAACAGATGTTTCTTTTGAGGGGCAAGACCATAGAATTCATAGGCTTCGGACTTCATTTCCGCTGTTGCAGGGACGATCTCCTTCCTTATAGGGTTGCCTGTGAAGACAATCTTGTCTGCCGGGAAGAATCTTTCCATGCCGTCATAAGCGACGCAGATGCAGTCCGCCTTCTTGCCAAGAATCTTGTTTGTAAGGCCTGCGAAGCCGTTCTGTTCCTGGATCAGGGTAGGGACGCCGAGTCTTCCTGCCGCCCACAGAAGGGGAGCGCTTGCGTATCCGCCCACTCCGATTGCAATGTCAGGCTTGAACTCCCTGATGATCTTCTTGGCCATGCTGACGCTTTTAATGACCTTGAACGGCAGGGCGAAGTTCGAGAGTGTGAGCTTCCTCTGAAGGCCCGCAACCGGCAGACCCACGATCTCATAGCCTGCAGCCGGCACCTTCTCCATCTCCATACGGCCTTCTGCGCCGACAAAGAGGATCTCGGTCTCCGGATTCAGCTCCTTGAGCTTGTTTGCGATGGAAAGGGCAGGGAAAATATGTCCTCCTGTTCCGCCTCCGCTTATGATTGCCTTTATCTTCCTGTACTGTGTCATGGTCTTCTATAAATTTGCGTCATCAATCTGTTCGAGCACTTCGAGTCGTGCCTGTATGTCGTCCTTCTGCATGTCGACTGTCTCTTCAAGGCTTTGGGTCTTCTTCTTCGCCATCCTGCTGATTGCCAGTATGGTACCGAATGCGACGCATGATACCAGGAAAGCGCTGGCTCCGTCGCTGATCAGAGGCAGGGTCTGTCCCGTCATAGGCATTATGTCCACATTCACCAGCATGTGCATGAATGCCTGTCCTGTGATGAGGAATGCAAGGCCTCCGACAGCGATTCTTGCGAAATCGTTTCCGCACAGACGGGCTATCATCGAGCTTCTTGCGATGAGGCTTATGTAGAGGAGGACAATGATGATTCCTCCCAGAAGCCCGTATTCCTCAATGAGGAAACTGAACATATAGTCTGAATATATATGTGTGACAGAATATTTCTGTGTGCTGTTTCCGCTGCCCTTTCCAAGCAGCCCGCCCTCATGAACGGCTATCTTCGCTCCGTAAGGTTGCCTGATGTTATCAAGCGCATCATAGAATTCACGGCTTCCCGGCTTTAGATTCTCCAATGCTTCGGTGCTGTAATCAGCCTCAAGTCTGGTTGTGAATGTCTTCAGACGAGGCATGAACTCGCCGTCCGATGCCTTGTGGATGCCGAAGAGGCACAGGGCCATGATGACCAGCGCTGCTCCTGCAAGCAGAAGCTCTCTGAACGGAACACCTCCTATCAGCATCGTGCCGATGAGGACGAAGGCAATGAAAATCGCACTGGAGTTGCTTCCAGGGGCGATAAGGGCGCATATCAGCAGGGCCGGTCCATATATGTAGAAGCATCTTTTCCAGAAAGGCTTCTTCAGGAATGCGAGATGCTTTGATGTCGAAAGCCAGTTTGCAAGCCCGAAAGTCGGACTCTCCACTCCTGCCTTCATGGCCTCGCTGTCCTGCCTGAAAGCATGAAGGGCCCATGCAAGATACATGACCATTGCAACCTTTGCGACCTCGAAGACATGGATCTGGAAGCCGAAGAGACTCAATGTTCTCCATGCTCCGTTGATATGCTGGGCCTTGAGGAAACCGAGGTTCATGTGGAGGTCAAGGATGATGAGCAATGAGAAGGTCAGGAAGAAACCGAACTGGGACAATACCCTGAATATGCCTATCTTCCTGATGTTGTACAGGCCGATTATCACGAGAAGGCCTATTGCGGCGATGATTCCATGGTTCCTCATTATTTCGACTCTGCTGTCGTCGGACAGGAGGGGAGTAGATGAGAATATGGCGAGTACGGATATGAGCATAAGAAGGAGAACGATTATCCAGATAACCTTGTCTCCTTCCATATTGTCTATCAGTTTCCAGAGGCCTTTTTTGGAAGCCTCTGCAGGGGTTTTCACGGTGTTGTCCATATTGCTACAGGTTTCTTACGGCTTCTTTGAACTGTCTTCCTCTGTCCTCGTAATTCTTGAAAAGATCGAAGCTTGCGCAGCATGGCGAGAGAAGAACCACGTCTCCTGATGATGCAAGCCTGCTTGCGAGCTGTACCGCGTCTTTCGCTGAAGTCACGTCATGGATCTCTGGTACCACTCCTTCGAACGAATCGTGGAACTTTCTGTTGTCAAGGCCCATGCATATCATCGCCTTCACCTTCTCCTGTGCGAGAGGAATGAGGCTCGCATAGTCATTGCCCTTGTCTGTGCCTCCTACGATCCATACGACTGGTCTTGTCTGGCATTCGAGGGCGTACCATGCGGCGTCCACGTTGGTTGCCTTTGAGTCATTGATGTAAAGCACATCCCTGATGCTGAGCACGTTCTCAAGTCTGTGTTCCACAGCCTGGAATGTCGCCAGACCGCTGCGGATGGCCTCGTTATCGATGTCCATGGCCTTGGCTGCAAGAGCCGCCGCCATCGAGTTGTATACATTGTGCTTTCCGCCGAGGGCAAGCTCCTGAAGATACATGTCGCATTCGTCGTCCTTGTAGCGGACTATCATCTTGTCCTCCTTCACGAATGCACCCTGCTCCACTTCTTCCTTCTGTGTGAAAGGAAGCTTCTGCGCCTTCATCACGATCTGGTCCAGATGTCTGATCGTGATCTCGTCGTCAGAACAGAAGATGAAGCAGTCATCGCTTGACATGTTGCGTGTGATGCGGAACTTCGACTTCACGTAATTCTCCATCTTATGGTCGTACCTGTCCAGGTGGTCCGGCGTGATGTTGGTGATGATGGCGATGTCGGCCTTGAAGTCATATACATTGTCAAGCTGGAAGCTGCTGAGCTCGAGGACGTAGATGTCGTGCTGCTCAGTAGCTACCTGGTAGGCATAGCTCTTTCCGATGTTTCCGCCGAGGCCGACATTCAGTCCGGCCTCCTTGAGAAGATGATAGATAAGCGAAGTCGTTGTCGTCTTTCCGTTGCTTCCTGTGATGCAGACCTTCTTTGCAGAGTCGTAACGGCCTGCAAATTCGATCTCCGAAATCACATTGATGCCCTCCTGCATCACCTTCTGCACCATAGGGGCTGTTGTCGGGATGCCGGGACTCTTGACGATCTCGTCTGCGTTGAGGATGAGATCCTCGGTATGCCTGCCCTGCTCGTACGGAATCTCCCACTTGTCGAGCATGGCTGCGTAATCCTCGGAAATCTTACCCATATCCGAGAGGAACACATCATAACCTTTAACCTTTGCGAGGACTGCGGTGCCTACTCCGCTTTCGCCTCCGCCTAAAACTACTAATCTGGACATTGTTATCTTATCTTCAAAAGTGCTATTGTGATGACGGCAAGGATCATTCCGATGATCCAGAACCTTGTTACGATCTTTGCTTCAGGAAGCGCCTTCTTAGGCCACTGGATCAGCGCCGGAACGCCTTCCTTCTGATAATGGTGATGCAGAGGGGCCATCCTGAATATCCTTCGGCCCTCGCCGTATTTCTTCTTCGTGTACTTGAAGTAGAATCTCTGCATGAGTACCGAGAGACTTTCTACGAAGAAGATTCCGCAGAGGTTCCTTTCTGATAAGGACTGCGCATACGCCGATGATTCCTCCTAGCATGAGGCTTCCTGTATCGCCCATGAACACCTGCGCAGGGAATGAATTGTACCAGAGGAAGCCGATGAGCGCTCCGACGAATGCAGCCATGAACACTGCGATCTCACCGCTGCCCGGTATGTACATTATGTTGAGGTATTCTGCATTCACTATGTTTCCGGAGAGCCATGCGAATATTCCGAGAACGACTCCGACGATTGCCGACGAACCTGTCGCAAGGCCGTCCATTCCGTCGGTAAGGTTGACTCCGTTAG
>RHMF01001720.1_pt1 | contig 10092 bp, 8 predicted proteins | sample 5365151 | NCBI WGS metagenome assembly RHMF01 (sample SAMN10266501, study PRJNA497801) | feces metagenome | isolation source: feces | host: Bos taurus | place: China: Prairie of Fairy Mountain | collected 2017-08-14 | reverse complement strand
TGCAGAAGGTTACCCGATGGAAGACGAGGAAGGAATAGGAGAAATTCAAAATGAAGTATGATTTCGGTGGTTACGCCACTCGGAACGATCTTCGTTGCTCTGATGGACGCACCATCCGCAAGGACGCGTTCAAGGATTGCGACGGCCTCGTCGTTCCCCTGGTGTGGAACCACAACCACAATTCCATAGAGGAGGTGGTCGGGCACGCATTGCTGGAAAACCGGGCAGACGGCGTCTATACGTACGGCTCTTTCAACGAGACGGACAACGGGCGCAACGCCAAGCTCGCAGTCCAGCACGGCGATGTCACCGCCTTATCCATCTATGCGAACAAACTCAAGCAAGTGGCGAATCCCGGTGGCGGTAAGGACGTTGTCCATGGTGTCATCCGCGAAGTCAGCCTAGTGCTTGCCGGGGCTAATCCCGGCGCCATGATCGACACCATCGCGATCGAGCATGCCGACGGATCGTACGGTGAAGCCGATGAAGGTGTCATCTATTCCGGCGAGTATTTCGAGCTTGATGTAGAGAAGGCAGAGCATGCCGACGATGACCCTGAAGAAGGGGAACTCGAAGAGATCGAGGAAGTTGTTGAAGACGAGGATCTCGATGACGATTCCGAATCTGATGACGAAAACGTCGAGCATGCAGATGGAAAGGACAGCAAAGTGGCTGACAAACAAGACGATCGTACGGTGCAGGACGTGCTCGACACCCTGAACGACGAGCAAAAGACAGTTGTCGAGTATCTCATCGGCATGGCTATCCAGGATGCCACCGATGGCGACATGAAGCAATCTTTCGAAGGAGATGACATGGCACATCACAACGTTTTCGAGGGCGACGCTATCGAGGATGGCGATTACCTCACCCATGCAGAGACCATGGAGATGTTCTCTGCTGTAATGCAGGATGCTAAGGGCTATGGCTCTTTCCGTGATTCCCTGCTGGCCCATGCGGCCACCTATGGCATCGACAACATCGATGTCCTCTTCCCGGATGCGCAGGACATCCGCAACACCCCTGACTTCATCAAGCGCGAGATGGCTTGGGTTTCTACCGTTATGAGCGGCACCAACCATACTCCGTTCGCCCGTATCCGCTCCAAGGTTGCGGACATCACGGCTGACGAGGCCCGTGCACGAGGCTATGTCAAGGGCCGCCAGAAGGTCAACGAGGTCATCACCGTCGCCAAGCGCGAGACCACCCCGCAGACCGTCTACAAGAAGCAGAAGCTTGACCGCGACGACATCATCGACATCACGTCCTTCGACGTGGTTGCCTGGCTCTGGTCCGAGATGCGCATCATGCTCGACGAGGAAATCGCCCGTGCGATCCTCATCGGTGACGGTCGCGAGTCTGATGATAACGACAAGATCAAAGAGGACAAGATTCGCCCGATCGTCGGCGACAACGATCTCTTCGTCCTCAAGGAGAATGTCTCCGATGCGGCTCATGCTTCCGCCGGTGTCCTCGTCGAGGAGATCTCGAAGTCGAACAAGGATTACCGTGGTTCCGGAAATCCGGTGTTCTTCTGCTCGCCCGAGGTCCACAGCGACATGCTCTGGATCAAGGACAACATCGGCCGTAAGATCTATGACACCGATGCTGAGCTGTGCTCCGCTCTGCGTGTCAAAGAGATCGTCGAAGTTCCGCTGATGAGCGACTTCATCTACAAGTATGAAGGTGTCGAATACTGGATCAAGGGCATCAAGGTCAACCTGGTCGACTACTCCGTCGGTACCGATCGTGGCGGCTCGATCTCCCAGTTCGAGGACTTCGACATTGACTACAACCAGCAGAAGTACCTGCTGGAGACCCGCCTGTCCGGCGCCATGACGCTTCCGCAGGCCGCCCAGGTCTATCGTCATCTCGTTGTTTACACTGCGGTCGAGGAGCCGGATGTTGCCGACATCGCCACGTACTACGAGCGTACCGGCACGGGCACCACGGAGGATCCGTACGTATACGAGCTGACCGAGGATACCTCGATCGACTCCGAGAAGACCTATTACACCCGTTCTTAATCTAAGGAGACGCCATGACCAAGTTCTACGGTAACATCGGTTTCGTCGGGACCGTCGACAACGGCCATGGCGTCTACGAGTCCGTAAGTGAGGAACGGTTCTACACTGGAGATCTGACACGGAATAACAAGCGGTGGCAGAAGGCGGAGGGGCTTAACGACGATCTGGTGCTTTCCAACGAGGTTAGCATCGTCTGCGATGACTTCATAAACGCCAATTCCCAGATGATCAAGTACGTGACCATCAATGGTAACGATACCAAGTGGAAGGTCAACACTATCATGATGGAGTATCCGCGCATCCGCTTGGAAATTGGAGGAGTGTACAATGAGTGAGGATCTCAGGCGCTACGAATTTCAAAATGCCTTGGAATCTGTCCTGGGATCCACTCATGTGTACTTCCAGCCACCGGAATCCATCCGCATGGTCTATCCGGCAATCGTCTATCATCGGCGCACAATGGATGCCCAATACGCCGACAACCGTACTTACCGCAACATGCAATCGTACGATGTCACGGTTATCGCCAAAGATCCAGACTTCGTGTCGGAGATAGACATTCCGGGTCATTTCCAATACTGCCGTTCCGACAGGCATTACACTGCGGACAACCTTAACCACGATACGTTCGTAATCTACTATTAAGGAGAGAACATGACTGCTCTTGTTTGGGATCAGATCGGTCAACGTCTTTACGAGACCGGTACTGACCGAGGGGTCGTTTACCCCGCAAATCCTGCTTCTCCGGGCGCATATAACAAGGGTGTGGCTTGGAACGGCTTGACTGCCGTGACCGAGAGCCCCTCTGGCGCCGAGGAATCTGCCCAGTATGCTGACAACATCAAGTACCTCGCTCTCCGTTCAGAAGAGGAATGGGCCGGCACGATCGAGGCGTTCACCTATCCCGAGGAGTTCGAGCCTTGCGACGGTAGCCGCACCATTGCTCAGGGAGTGACCGTCGGTCAGCAGACTCGCCGTGCTTTCTGCCTATCGTACCGTTCGCTTATCGGCAACGATACAGAGTACACGGATCATGGCTACAAGCTGCATCTTATCTACGGCCTTACCGCTGCTCCGTCCGAGCGTTCTCGCCAGACGGTCAACGATTCACCCGAGGCCATGGGCTTCAGCTGGTCGGTCAATGCGACCAAGATCGCCGTTCCTGGCTTCAAGCCGACCGCATCCATCGAGATCGACTCCACCAAGGCGAACGCCGAGCTGCTCGCTTCCCTGGAGGCTATCCTCTACGGTACCGAGAACACCGAGCCGCGCATGCCGCTGCCTGCGGAGGTCATGACCCTCATGACGGGCACGTTCGTGCTCACTGAGGACACCAAGTTCCAGGCTGACACGGTTTACTACACCCGTAACGGCTCTGGCACCGAAGCAGATCCGTATTACTACACCGTCGCTGCTGTCACCCCAGGCAACGATGTCCCGGCTAACACGTACTACGTGTTGTCGTAAGACAAGCCCTCGTGAAAGGAGAAAACAATGTTCTTCATCCAGAAAGAGTACACCGACTTCGACGGAAACCAGCGGGAGGAGAAGGTTTACTTCAACCTCACAGAGTCGGAGATCTTGGAGTTGATGTACTCTGAAGCCGGAGGAGTCGACAAGTACATCGACCGGATCGTCCAAGAGAGGGATCAGGCCAAGATCGTCGGCATTGTGAAGGAGCTTATACGCAAAGCATATGGCGAGAAATCTCCCGATGGGCGCGAGTTCCGCAAGAGCGACGAGATCTGGGCCAAGTTTGAGGCCACGCAGCTGTTCTCTGACCTTTACATGGAACTGGCTACAGATGCCAAGAAACTGGTCGACTTCTTCGACAAGCTGATCCCCAATTCTCTCAGGGAGCGCGTGCAGAAGTACGTCGAAGATCATCCTGAGGACGAGAACGTAGAAACTTACAAGAAACTCACGGAATAGGGAGATCGGAATGCTCCAGATAACAGTAGAAGGTGGGGAGACTTACGACGAGGAGAAGAACCTCTTCTCTTATGGTTCGCCGTTCGAGCTCCGTCTGGAGCATTCACTTGTCTCTATTTCAAAATGGGAGATGAAATGGGAACTTCCCTATCTTAAGACAGTAGAGAAAAAGAAGATCACCGACGCGCAGTTCAAAGATTACATACGCTGCATGACGATGAACCAGAATGTCCCAGAAGATGTTTACGATAGGCTGTCGTTTGAGCAGTACAAGAAGATTTCCGAGTACACGAAACGCAAGATGTCTGCAAGTTGGATCAACAAAGGCGTAACAAGGCATTCCTCGGAAACCGTCACGTCCGAGTTGATCTACTATTGGATGTTCAGCTTCAACATTCCCAAGGAATGCGAGAAGTGGCATCTCAATAGGCTTCTCATGCTGATCGACATATTTGCAGTAAAGAACCAGCCTAATAACAAGATGTCCAAAGCCGACATCTACAAGCAGAACGCTGCATTGAACGCAGCTCGCAAGGCCAAATACCACACTAAGGGGTGATGAGCCTTGTTGAAACTTAAAGTACGCGGAGACTTCAACAACACGAAGAAGTTCTTCAACCGCATGACCAGTAGAAGCTACCTGAAAGTCTTGACTAAGTACGCTCAACGAGGAGTGGAAGCTCTATCGTCTGCGACCCCTTTGGACTCGGGTACTACGGCAGCTTCATGGTCATACGAGATACACCAGACCGGCGGAGGTTGGGAGATAATCTGGACCAACTCCAACGTGAATCAAGGCGTCAACATCGCCCTCATCCTTCAATTAGGGCACGGCACGGGCACCGGCGGATACGTTGCCGGTCGGGATTACATCAATCCGGCCATTCGTCCCATATTTGACGGAATGGCTGACGCCATATGGGAGGAGGTCACCAGATCATGAGCTCTGTCGATCAAAGAGTCGTGCAAATGGAGTTCGACAACGCACAGTTCGAGGCTGGTATCAAGCAGTCCCAGAAGACGTTGGAGACCTTCGATAAATCCCTTCAATCTGAGAACGGTCAGAAGGGCCTTACCAAGATGGCTGAGGCTGTCGAGTCCGTCAAGGATAAATTCTCGGCTCTTGGTATCGCCGGAATCACGGTGATCCAGAATCTCACCAATTCCGCGGTTGATTTCGCAAAGCGTCTGGCGTCCGAATTCACTATCGAGCCTATCAAACAGGGCTTGGAAGAATACGAACTCCAGATGAACTCCGTGCAGACCATCATGGCCAACACGGACCGCAATGTTCAGGACGTCAACGCCTCGTTGGACGATCTGAACGTCTACGCGGACAAGACCATTTACAATTTCGCCGAGATGACTTCCAACATCGGCCGCTTCACCGCAGCTGGCGTGGGCTTGGAGGATTCTCAGGCGGCAATCAAGGGCATCGCGAACTTGGCCGCCCTGTCTGGTTCCAACAGTCAGCAGGCTTCCATGGCGATGTATCAGCTTTCCCAGGCCATCGCTTCTGGTCGTGTTAATCTGCAAGACTGGAACTCCGTGGTCAATGCCGGCATGGGTGGTAGGAAGTTCCAAGAAGCACTCATGCGTACCGGCGAGGCCATGGGTGCCAACATCGACAAATCCAAGTCGTTTCGAGAGTCGATTTCGGGACAGGATACTTGGCTTACCGGCGATATTCTCCTGGAGACGCTGAAACAGATCTCCGGCGAGTACAGCGATGCTGAACTTGCTTCCAAGGGTTACACCGAGGAGCAAATCGCCGATATTCAGAGGATGGCTAAGAACGCGTTCGAGTCGGCTACGGTTGTCAAGACTTTCACCCAGCTGGTCGATACGCTCAAGGAAGCCATCGGTTCCGGTTGGTCTCAGTCGTTCCGCACTATCATCGGTGACTTCGAGGAGGCCAAGGAACTCTGGACCGGCGTTTCTAACATATTGTCGGACATGATCGGTGAATCGGCTGATGCCCGGAATGCAATGCTCGACGTGTGGAAAGCGCAAGGTGGTCGCGACGCTCTTATCGAGGCGGTGACAAATGCTTGGCAGGGCCTAGTCTCCATATTAGGGGTCGTCAAGAACGCTTTCCAGGAAGTATTCCCGCCCATGACCGGGGAACGTCTAGCGGAAATCTCCGCCAAGATTCGAGACGGGGCGAAAGCCTTCTCTGAATGGGCTCAGAGTTCTGAAGTGGCTTCGACCATCAAGGATATTTTCACCGGTTTGTTCTCCGTGATCAAGCTAGGCATCGGTGTAGTACGAAGCCTTGGTCAAGTGTTTTCCACTTTCATATTACCGGCACTCAAACCAGTTGCCGGCGTTTTACTTTCGGTTGTCGCAGCTGTTGGACGGTTCTTCACGGCTCTGGCTAATGGATTACCCTCTTCTGAGGCGTTTCAGCAGTTCCTTGATAGCATCAAGAACAAGCTAGGCCCTGTCGGGGAGGTGTTCCAGAAAGCCGCTGATAAGGTTCGGGAATTCTTCAACAGCCTGGGTTCTGGTGGAGGAGAGACTGACTTCAACTTTGTAGACGCTATAGTCAACAAGTTTAAGTCTATGGGTGATGCCATAAAGACTGCCATATCTCCTATCGCAGAGGCTATAGGCAATTTCTTCAAACCCATTATCGATCAGATAAAAGGCGCTATCGAGAACTTCCCGCCCATTGACTGGGGTGATGTGTTCGCTACCGGAGGATTGGCGGCTATCACCGCCGTCATCGTCAAGTTCGTGCATGACTTCGATAAGATATTCGGGTCTGTAGACGATCTTATCAACGATCTCAAAGACCAGTTCGCAGGTGACGATGGTATCATTGACAAATTCAAGGGTGTGTTCGACGTTTTCCAAGCGTATCAAAACAACCTAAACGCCCAGGCTATCCGCAACATCGCCATATCCGTGGGCATCTTGGCTGCGAGCATGTTCGTGGTAGCATCAATTCCCACGGAAAAGCTCCTGGGCTCTGTCGCCGCCATGGGTGCTTTATTTGCCATGATGGTTGGCGCTGTTGCAGCTTTGCAAGCAATCGGTAAAAGACTCAGTGCTGGTGCTGCTTCCATGGGGGCCGCTACTGCAGCTATGATAGGTATGAGCGTCTCTATTGCCATATTGGCGGGAGCGTTGAAGTCCGTATCGGATATTTCCGGTGAAGACTTGCTGAAAGGCGTTGCTGCTCTAGCTTCGCTCGCTCTTATCATGTCATATTTGGCAGATACCATGACCCAGTTCAAAGACGCTAAGAACCTCATGTCCGGGGCGATGTCTCTTCTGGTGCTCGCTGCAACGCTCAAAGTCATGGCTTCTGCTGTGGAACAGCTCGCCGCATTGCCGTTCGAGCAATTGGCAGCTGGACTAGTTGGCGTTCTGGCTTTAGTCGGCATGCTGTCGTTATTCATCAACACCACTGCCAAGACCATCGGCGCTCAAGGCATATCTGCTGGTTTGGGTATTTTGGCTGTATCGGCGGCGCTTCTGGTTATGTCACAAGCTGTCAAACAGCTAGGAGAGATGGATCTGGCTTCAATGGGCCAGGGACTTCTCGGTGTGGCTGCGGCCATGGTCGTATTAGCCGGCGGCATGATTGCCATGGGTAAGTTTGGAGCTGCGGGCTTGGCCGCTTCCACCGGTATGCTCATCGCGTCCGCCGCCCTCATGGTAGTCGCGCAAGTTGTGAAAGAATACGCCTCGTTACCGATTGAGGGAGTTGTGCAGGGTATAGTAGCTTTGGGTGCTTCCCTGGCTATAATGGTCGTCGGTCTGAACCTTATGCAAGGCACCATTGCCGGATCTGCTGCATTGCTTATTGCAGCAGCGGCTATTGCTGTGTTCACTCCTGCTATATTGGCACTGGGTAGTGCTCCCACGATGGCCGTTGTCCAGGGTTTGATAGCCTTGGCTGCGGCTATTGCCATTGTCGGTGTTGCCGGTGCATTGCTCACACCTGCCATTCCCGGCATGTTGGGCCTCGGTGCTGCTTTGGCTCTCATCGGGGCTTCTGTATTCCTGGTCGGGGCGGGTATCGCCGCTTTGGCTACGGGGATTGCCACTTTGGCTGCTGTAGGCTCTGCCGGCGCTGCTATATTTGTAGAGGCTATGACCGTTGTCGTCTCTGGTTTGGTCGCTCTTGTGCCCAGGGTGGCTGCTGCGGCCGCACAAGCCATTGCTGCGTTCGTGACCACGTTGGCGTCTAGTGCCGGTGAGATCGCGCAAGCTGCTGTGGAGCTCATCAGCCAGTTCCTAACTGCATTGGCTACTATCATTCCTCAGCTTGTCGACTTTGGTTTAGAGATGTTGATGACTCTCCTCACCGGTATCCGTGATAACATCAAGGAGATCGTCTCCACCACTGCCGAGATCATCGCCGAGTTCATAAACGGTTTGGCTGAAGGTCTGCCCTTGATTATTCAGGCTGGCATGAATTTCGTAGTCAGCTTGATAGAGGGCATTGCCGACGGCATCAAGCAGAATGCCCAGCGTGTGGCTGACGCTATGCGCAGTTTGGGCGAGGCCATGATCGAGGCTTTCTGCACTTTGTTGGGTATTCAGTCTCCGTCTACGGTGTTTGAAGGTTTCGGTGGGAATATTCTGCAGGGACTCATCAACGGCATCACGAATGCGATTGGTTCTGTTATCAGCACCGTAGTCAACGTCGGTACCCAGATCATAACCACGATTGCCAATTTCGTGGCTCAAGTGCCTCAGAAGGGCATCGAGCTTGTCCAAAACCTTGCAAGCGGCATAGCCAATACCGTCGGTTCCGCTGTTTCCGCTGCTGCCGACGTGGTGTCAAATGTCGTCTCCACTATTGGTGGTTTCGTCGGAGAGTTCCTATCCCAGGGTGTCAGCCTTATTCAGAGCCTTGGGAGTGGCATCGGCGATGCGGCTTGGTCTGTCAGCTCAGCGGCTTCTTCCGCCGTAGAGGGCGCTCTCAGCGCAGCTCGTGGTTTTATCGACAGCTTCGCTAGTGTGGGTAACAGCATCGCTTCCGGTTTGGCGGATGGTATAAGTGCTGGTTGGGCATGGGTGACCAATGCGGCAAGTTCGCTTGCTGAGTCTGCTTATAATGCAGCCAGGGAAGCGTTGGACTCGCACTCCCCATCTAGGAAATTTATTCAGTTGGGTATGGACAGTGATGAAGGTCTTGCCATAGGTTTCAGAAGGTACGTCGGCGTAGTTACTTCTGCAGTAGATAGTATGGTAGATAGAACGGTCGACAGAGCTAATTTGCTCTCGGATCGTCTCACATCTGCTATGGTTGGAAATGTTGTCCTTGATTTCAGCGAAATCGTCAGGCGTGCCGGAGATACAGCATCTCTTATGAGTGCTGGAAGGTCATACCAGCTTGCCTCCGCGTTGTCCGGGGCAGATATTGGTTCTGGGTCTAGGAGTTCTTCTTATGTCGATAGCCATAATCGAACCGTAAATCAGACGAATAATATCTCCTTCCCTGAGGGAATGGATAACGTGTACGAAGCTATCGACTACATGATAACGCAATTGAATCTTAGTGTTAACACAGAGGGGCGATAATGAGCGTTACATATAAAGCGACACCGGGATCCGATGGTAAGAGCATCTACCTTGCTTTAACTTGGACCAAACCTGAGGAAAGCCCGGAAGGAAGAACCGTATCATATTACGGTGTGGAAGTTTCCTGGTCTGAACATACTTATGCTTGGAACTCATCGGACGGACCTCGGAGAGAGCTCATAAGATATCCGTCTAGCGGAGCTTTGAGCCGATCTTATGTCATAGGTGGATTATCTCCGGCAACCACATACTATATTCGTGTAAGGCAGTATTATGTATGGAAAGACGGAGATGGCAAAGAGCATGGTCCGGTGTATGCTTCATACTGGCCTGCCAGTCTTAGCGGTACCGGCGTAAAGACTATATCCACTCAGAAAGCCATAACCAAGAAACCCACGATGAAGATGAAATCCGTCGGTACCCCGGTTCGTAACGGAACGGTCATGGCCTGTGCTTTCAAACCGAAAGACAAAGCTGATGATAACCGTGCGGACCGGGCTACCCACATGCATATTCTCTGGACGGTCTATTCTAGAGACAAGGGTGTTGCTGGCGGAGCGTACAAGTACAAGCAGTTCGGAGAGAAGGACGA
>RHMF01001718.1_pt1 | contig 10092 bp, 10 predicted proteins | sample 5365151 | NCBI WGS metagenome assembly RHMF01 (sample SAMN10266501, study PRJNA497801) | feces metagenome | isolation source: feces | host: Bos taurus | place: China: Prairie of Fairy Mountain | collected 2017-08-14 | reverse complement strand
GCCATCGAGAGCACGAAGGCGGTCTTACCCATTGAGGGACGTGCCGCCACGATGATAAGGTCGCTGGGCTGCCAGCCGAGCGTCACTCGGTCTATGGCCATAAATCCCGATGGCACACCCACAAAGGCACTTGTATTTTTACTTGCGTCCTCAATCTGCTTCAGCGCACGAGCCAAGATATCCTTTGAGTTCTGCACCGAGCGCTTCACATGACCTTCGGCCACCTTGAAACTCTCGCTCTCGGCATAACCAATAAGGTCGGTCACATCTTGCTCCTCGTCGTATGAGCGACGCTGAATCTCGGTTGCTGAGCGAATCAACTCACGCTGCACATACTTCTGAGCGATAATCTTGGCGTGGAACTCGACGTGTGCAGCAGTAGCCACACGCTGAGTAAGCTCAGCAAGATAGGCAGCACCACCCACCTTTGTAAGCTCCTTCTGCGACTTGAGTCGCTCGGTTACTGTGTATAGGTCGATGGCCTTCATCTCGAACGATAGATCCTGGATGGCCTTGAAGATTGTGCGGTGCTCCTCGGTGTAGAAAGTATCTACCGAGAGATACTCCTGTACATCGATGATTGCATCTTTTTCGAGCATCAACGCTCCCAATACAGCCTGCTCCAATTCGATGGACTGTGGTGGCGCAATGCCGTCAAGCTCAGTAAGTTGAGCGTAAGCCTCCTGGTTGTTTTTCGACGATTTGTTATATTGTTTTGCCATATACTGAAGGTGTCAAAAATTTTTTCATCCACAAATTTAATAATTTTATCCCGAATAGCAATCATCAAACATACAGAAGTTGTTATTAGTTACGTCGCAGTTATCAACAAAAACGTTGTTAATAATTAAATTTTAGATATTTAGCCCCTAATATGGATGAGTTAACATAATTATTTGTATCTTTGTCCTATTCGGCTTTAACGTAATCATAGATATATGCGCCAAGAATTTAACATAGCACGCCGACTCTCGAGCCGAAAAAATGGTCATCGAGCAGGTATTATGGAGCGCGTGGCAACCATCGCAACGACACTCAGTCTTGCGGTGATTATCGTCACATTGTCTGTGGTTGTGGGCTTCAAGCAGAATATCGACGAGCTGCTCACTGGTGCCTCGGCCGATATTGTTGTTACAGCACCCGAGAGCCGAGGTGTTGTCTCGTCGGCTGTTGTTCCGAAGTGCGAGGAGTTGGAGGCTGTTTTGCACCACGATATGGTCGAGAGATACTCGTCGTACCTCGCTAAGTTGGCAGTGGTTAAGAGCGATGAAAATATTGTGGGTGTGATGCTCAAGGGTGTCGACTCACTATACAATATGGACTTCTTTGCGCGCCATATTGTCGAGGGATCTCTGCCACGCCTTACAGGCGAGCCTCGCTCTAAGGATGTGCTTATTGCGCAGCGTGTGGCCCGCAGTATGGATATCACCGTTGGCGACCGTATCGAGATGGTATTTATTGATGATAATAGCGGTCTGCTACGCGACAGGTTTGTTGTTAGTGGAATCTACGATACAGGACTTACGGGTGTCGATAATATGCTTGTGCTGAGCGATATACGCAACGTTAAGCGCTTCTATGATTTCACCCAAGAGTCGGTCACTGGCTATGAGCTTTGGCTCAAGGATGGTGCCGATACCGAGCTTGTTGGCGAGCAGCTCAACGACTCGCTTCTGGAGCTATACTTTGATACAATGTCGATAAATGCCGAGGCCTTTACCATCGCAAGCATCTATCCGCAGATGTTCGGCTGGCTGGCTACGCACGATGTAAATGCGATATTTATCACCGTGATAATGATCATCGTGGCACTGCTCAATATGACTACTGCGCTGCTTATCATCGTACTTGAGCGCCAGAGGATGATTGGCGAGCTTAGGGCTATGGGTATGAGTCGTGGCTCTGTGGTGCGCATATTTGTCTATCGTGCACTCTTTATCATCGCGCGAGGTGTTGTGATAGGTGCCATTGTGGGTATTCTGCTCTGCCTCGTGCAACACTTCTTCGGTATTGTGCCACTCCCTGCCGAGGGATATATTCTTTCTACGGTACCTGCGGCATTGTGCTGGGGTAGATGGCTCATTGCCGTTGTAGCAACCATTGTAATTACACTTGTGATGATGATACTTCCGTCGCTGCTGGCAGCGCAAGTATCTCCGTCAAAGGCAATAAGATACGAATAATTTAGTTTATAAGGTATGAAACCATATAACCAGGAGCAAACCAAGAAGGAGCAGGTCGAGCAGATGTTCGATAATATCGCTCCTACGTACGACAAACTTAACCATATCTTGTCGTTCAACATCGACCGTATCTGGCGTCGTCGTGTGATGCGCATCGTGCGCCGCTCGCACGCCCAGAAGATTATGGATGTGGCAACGGGAACAGGTGACTTGGCCATAGCTATGGCTAAGCGTGTCGACCGCACCCAGATTTTGGGTATCGATCTCTCGGAGGAGATGTTGCAGGTGGCACGCAAGAAGATCGAGAAGCAGGGTCTCGAGGAGCGTATTATGGTCGAAAAGGGCGATGCCGAGAACCTTAGTATGGTCGCTACCGAGTCGATCGATGCTGCCACTGTAGCCTTTGGTGTTCGCAACTTCGAGAACTTAGAGCGTGGCCTTAGTGAGATATACCGCACGCTTAAGCCTGGTGGTAAGTTCGTGATTCTTGAGTTTTCGATTCCTCGCAACCGCCTTGTTCGCTGGGTGTATGCTCAGTACTCGCACCGTCTCCTTCCACGCATTGGTGCTATGCTGTCGAAGGATCGCAAGGCTTACGACTATCTTCCCGACTCTGTCGAGGAGTTCCCAGCACCTGAGCGCTTTGCCGAAATTTTGCGCGGTGTAGGATTTAAGGATATAAAACTTCGCTCGCAGAGCTTCGGTATTGCCCATATCTACGAAGCGACAAAGTAGCCTATGCCACGAATTTATAAATATTTAGTAACGTTCATTTTTGCTCTTTGCAGCCTCACGAGTGCCAGGGCCGATATCCTCGATAAGTTCCACTTCGAGCGATTCATCACTGTCACTCATCTCTCGTCTACGGGTATGAACCTGTGGGTCGAGGTGACGAGCGAGTGGGCACATATGCTCATTATTAAGAAGGCAAAGGTAGACGTTATGATGCACGGTAAGTATGTGGCAACCATAGAGTTACGCGATAAGGTCAAGATTCCTCGTCGCTCCACAAACAAGGTGCTTCTGCCACTGCGCTTTACCACCACCAACTCGTTGACGCTGCAACGCGTGCTTCGTCACCTCATCGACGATGGTGGTTTGGGCACTACGATTGACTATCGTGTGCGTGCCGGAGTCAAGATTTTGAAGGTGAAATTTTCGGATAAAAATGTTGCAGTTTCTGAAATTTTAGATAACTTCGCATTATCAAGTGAGAGTTTACGCGAGCTCGCAAAACTTATTTAACTAGTTGATACAGATGAATAGAGGTCTATTTTTGGCTATATTTGCTATTGCTATGTTTTCGTTCGAGGCATCAGCACAGCGTATATCATATATGAAGAACATTCTCGCCTCGGAGGGTGCCAACCAGGCAACGATAACCATCACCGAAGATGCGGGTGTTCAGTCGGTTGTTTCCTACGTTGAGCAGTACAAAACAAAGACACCTGCTAAGGTGCCAGGCTACCGCTTTGTTATCTTCCACGACTCTGAGCAGTTTGCTAATGAGCGTGCCTCACGTGCCTTGAACGAGTTCCGCAAGATCTACAAGAGTGTGGAGTCGAAGATCGATGTCGACAGCCCAACATTTAGAGTTATCGTTGGCGAGTGCTTAAACTACGAGGAGGCAGCAATCTTGCGCAATAAGATTGATGATATGTATCCCGACGCAGCTCTCTGCGACGATATGATTCCTCTCCGCATCTTGACCCGCTATCAGGGCCAGAATAATATGCTTGTTGAGCGTAATGGTGTTGTCTTAGGCGGTGTTGAGCTCGAGGGTGGTGCTTCAGACAATGAGCCGACTGCAGAGTCGGAGACCGAGAGTGTCGAGGTTATCGAGACTCCAGCCGATGTCACCGAGAGCGATATCACAGTCACAATTAAGAGACCTAATACACAGCTTCTTGAGTCTGAGACCGAGCAGGTAATCGTAATCGAGACTCCCGTATCTGAGACCCAGGAGTAGGAGTCATAACAATAAGATTGACCATTTATTAACTTAAAATTCTACAACTATGAAGAAGATGTTTGTATTTGCAGCTATGTTTGCTGCTGTTGCTATGGTTGCTTGCTGCGGCCAGCAGAAGAATAACGAGGAGAAGGCTTGCTGCGGTGAGCAGACTGAGTGCTGCGAGCAGACTGAGTGTGCTGGTGAGTGCACAGGCGAGTGCGAGAAGGCTGAGTGCGAGAAGGCTGTTGAGGGCGAGTGCTGCGGTAAGTGCCAGGAGGCTGAGGCTCCAGCTGCTGAGGCTGAGGTTGCTCCAGAGGCTGCACCAGAGGCATAATCAGTTTGTCCCCCTGGGGGCTTAATATTTTGCGACAAGGCACACGTGTCTTGGTCGTAGACGAGTGGTGGGAATATCCAATTTTTGAGGATGCTCCCACCTTTTTTCGTGTCGCGCGAAAGCCTAAAACATAACAATTTTTGGATAGTATTTACCCAAATTTATGCGTTCAAAATCTGCCGTTAAAACAAAAATTGTACAAAATTACTGCCTTTTTTTAATTTTTTGTATGCAAAATAGACCATTTAAACAATACATTTAGCATAAATATTCATAAAAATAGTGGTTTTTTGCATAAGTCATTGGTAGAATAAAATAAACTTTATACATTTGTCGCGACAAAATATTTTTCAATATTAACTAAACTTTATAGCTATGAAGAAGATCTTTACTTTCGCAGTTATGTTTGCTGCAGTTGCTATGGTAGCTTGCGGTGGCCAGCAGAAGCCAGCTGAGGCTGAGGCTGAGGCAGCTGTTGAGGCAATCGAGGCTGTAGTTGAGGAGGCTGTTGAGGCTACTGAGGAGGCTACTGAGGAGGCTGTTGAGGCTGTTGAGGCTGCAGCAGAGGCAGTTGTTGAGGCAGTTGAGTCAGCTGAGTAATTGCACAATTTGCTTTAAGTGGGTGGATTTATCCGCCCTTTTTTCATCTAAGCAATATGGCAAAGGGAGGTTAGTCAAATTTGACTAATCTCTCTTTCTTTTTTATGGCAATTCGCCAAAAGATATTATCTTTGTTCTCAGTAACTAACAATCAAAACGGAAGATATTATGAAGGTAGCTATAATCGGAGCAGGAAATATGGGTGGTGCGCTGGCACGAGGCCTTGCAAAGGGTAGTCGTGTGGCAACATCCGATATATATGTCTCAAATCCCTCGCCCGCAAAGCTCGAGGCACTCAAGGCCGAGTTCCCTGAGATAAATATATCGTCTGACAACTGCGCTGTGGTGCGCGAGGCTGACCTCATCATTCTCGCCGTGAAGCCCTGGAAGGTCGAGGAGGTGCTCGCCGAGGTTAAGACACATATCGACTACTCGCGTCAGGCTGTAGCCTCGATGGTGGGTGGCCTGGGTATTGCGCAGCTGAGCACGTGGCTTGATAATGGCAGTGGGGTGCTGCCCGCGACCTATATCATAATACCTAATACCGCTATTGCCACTCTGAGCAGTATGACCTTTATCTCCTCTACACGCTCTACTAACGAAAAGGATAGCGCCCTGCTCGATATCTTTAGTGAGCTTGGCCAGGCTATGCTTATCGATGAGGGTGTGATGCCTGCCGCTACGTCGCTTGCTTCGTGTGGCATCGCCTATGCCCTGCGCTATATCCGTGCTGCTATGGAGGGTGGCGTAGAGCTTGGCCTGCGTGCCGATGATGCTAAGCATATCGTTATGCAGACGCTGCGTGGTGCTGTCGATGTACTTGCCGCGAGCGAAGCTCATCCTGAGGCCGAGATCGACCGTGTCACTACCCCTGGCGGCCTCACCATCAAGGGTCTCAATGCAATGGAAGCCGCTGGCTTCACCCACAGCGTCATCGAAGGCCTCCGCGCCTCCACAAAACGATAAAGCGAATACACACGATTGTCATCACCCCACGACACAGCCCTGGCCCTACGACCACGCCTTGGTGCAGACGCAAACTAGATATCTCTGAGCTATTTAATGCCGTATTTGAATTCCAAACGAGGAACTCAAAAATCGTTAGAGAGATGCCTAAATTCGAGTTCGTGGTGGCAGATCAAAACAACGTTGTAGAATGTATTAAGGCCGAGAATTAGGGAGAGAGATGTTGTAATGGTTGAGGCATCGAAACAATAGGCAAAGTATTGTAAAATAACCACTGTAGAGATAAAAGCGATGATTTCGATAAATTTGTGTTGAATATCTCTTATTTTTTGCTCGCTGTATATAATTTATTAAATCGTTAATAATCAGTCGTATAGAAAAAATTGGCCTATTTTTTTACGACTGCTGTCTCAAAAAAGAGCTGATTGCGATATTTGTTTATAATATAATTCATATCTTTGCATTGTAAAACATTACGTATATCGTAATTAGTTCAAAGAAATGAAAAAGATTATCGACAGAGAATTTATTGAGAAGAGGGTGAGGCAAGAGTTGGCAAAGGGTGCGGATGAGAGTTATGATGAGACTGACGAAAGTGCTATAAACCAGCCTAATGAAAGTATGCCCACAGCATTAAACGACAACAGCGGCTACAACACAACGCGAACATTGACCGACAGAGAGGCCGAGCGCTTCGAGAAGGCTATAATAAGTGGTGTCATCGACGGCCTCTCGATCGACGAACTTGCCAAGAGCTGCTGTTACTCGCTCTCCACCTTCAAGCGACGCTTCAGCGAGCAGTACTCCCTTCCGCCACATAGATGGATGCTCCAATGTAGACTACATCTTGCGTGCGAGATTCTCTCCTCGACCGACGAGCCGATATCTTCTGTTGCAACCATCTGCGGCTTTATCAACAACTCCCACTTCATCGCCACTTTCCGTCGCCATTTCCGCACAACACCTCGTCAATATCGACAAAATACAAAAAGAGATTAGCTTTTTCGGCTAATCTCTTTTGTTTATCAAGTAATATTTAGTCTACTTTACTCTGCGTGAGAGGTTCATCAACTGCTGCATAAGGTTTACCTTGCGCATATCATTAGGATTATTCAAGCTACGCATATACTCCTTCACGCGCTCTGTCTCCTCTGGTGTGAGGCCCTTGCGCCACTCGGTCATCTCCTGCTGCAAGGCTACAAATGCCTCGCACTTAGCTGCAATATCCAACTGCTGCTCCTGAGTGAGAGTCTCGAACCAGATCTTAGGGTTACCAGCATTGGCAATACCCTCAAGATCTACAACGGTGAGGATCTCGGTCATACGACCATTGAAAGCATCCAACTGCTCCTCGATTGATACCTTAGGTGCAGACTCAGCACACGCAAAGGCGAAGAGTGCTACAAAAGCGGCGATAAAAAATCTTTTCATACGTTTATCTTTTTTAAAATTATAATTACACAAATAGTAGTATTGGGCGCTAGCGCAATCACAAAGGTATTAATTTTTCGTAAAATAGGGCCCTATTTTATATGAAAATTACTATCTTTGAGGTCGAAACACCATTAAAACGACTGTAAACTATGTTTGAGAAGCAGAAAGAGATAATCGAAAAGGCGTGGGAGAATCGCGAGCTCTTGGCTACAGATGAGGTTAAGAATACCATTCGCGAGGTTATCGAGGCCGTAGATAAGGGTCTGCTCCGCTGTGCCGAGCCTATCGACCTGGAGCGTAGCGAGTGGCAGGTTAACGAGTGGGTTAAGAAGGCTGTTATTATGTACTTCCCAATCCAGACTATGCGCACTATGCAGGCTGGCGAACTTGAGTGGTACGACAAGATGGAGCTTAAGCGTGGCTACGAGGAGCTTGGCGTGCGCGTTGTGCCTCACGCTGTGGCTCGCTATGGTGCCTACATCGCGCCAGGTGCTATCCTTATGCCATCGTACGTAAACATCGGTGCCTTTGTCGACACTGGTACTATGGTCGACACGTGGGCTACTGTGGGCTCGTGCGCGCAGATTGGCAAGAATGTTCACCTTAGCGGTGGCGTGGGCATCGGCGGCGTGTTGGAACCTGTGCAGGCCTCACCCGTGATTATTGAGGATAACTGCTTCATTGGCTCACGCTCGATCGTTGTCGAGGGTGCTCACATCTGCCGTGAGGCTGTGCTCGGCTCAAATACCGTTATCACTGGCTCGACACATATCATCGACGTCACAGGCCCCGAGCCAGTGGAGTATAAGGGTTACGTACCACCCCGCTCAGTTGTTGTGTCGGGAACATACAATAAGAAGTTCCCCGCAGGCGAGTATGGCGTGCAGTGCGCCCTAATCATCGGCCGTCGCAAGGAGTCTACCGACAAGAAGACCTCACTCAACGACGCCCTCCGCGACTTCTCGATTTCGTAAATCGAAGCACATATCAAAAACAGATGGGATGCCCGATTGGACATCCCATCTGTTTTATTACTCCTCCTTGTTTTTGGTGTCGAAGCGGTCGAGGAAGGCGATGAGCGATTTGTCGTCGCCGGTGATGCCGAACTTCTTGCGGAGGCGCGAGCGGGCGATGTTGATGCTGCCAATACTCTGCTTCGAGATGTTAGCTATCTCCTTGGTAGAGAGGTTCATATGCAGGAATACGCAGAGCTTACGCTCGTTCTTCGTGAGGTTAGGGTACTCGCGGATAAGGTTATCGAAGAAGGCGTCGTTATTGGCCTCCATAACCTTCTCCACCTCTGTCCAGTCGCCACTAGTATCGCTATTCTTCTGCAGGCGCTGAATGACGTGCTTCAGCTCGTTACGCATCGCGCGGCCATCCTGCGTATTTACAATTGTGAGGAGCTCCTCGGCAAGCGTCGAGATGTTGTGGTGCTCCTGGTACTGCTGCAGCTTCTGCAGGCGGATAATCTCTGTCTTATGGTTCAACTCCTGCTCATTCTGGGCCTTCAGGAGGCGGTTATTGTTGCGCTGCAGGCGGTAGCGTGACAGCAGCAAGACAAGCATAAGCACCATAGCCACAAAACCTAAGGTATGGATTATCCTAAGCAGCTTGTTGTATCGCTCCATCTGCTCAATCTCGGACTGTCGCTGCTCGAGCTCCATATCGTTGATAAGCATCGAGAGCTTGACGACATTCGACGTGTTATGCTGACGTGTATATGTCTCTGCAAAGGCCATAAGTGCCTCATATGCTTCACGATAGAGCCCGAGATTGAAGTATATATCCTGCAGTAAGAAGTAGGAGTGCACGTTCTTATTATTAAAATCCTCCTGGCCAAGAAGCTCGATTGAGTGCTTGAGGTCGAGGATCGCCTGCTGCGTGTTGTCGGTCATAAGGTTATAGAATCCCGATGCCGAGTAGTAGTAGCCCACCTCCTTAAAGTTGCTCAGCAGAGGGTAGGCCTTGGCGAGATAGTCGCGCGATGCCTCTATGTTGTTGTGCTCAAGTGCCGACATCGAGATATTGAGGTAGACGTTTATAAGCAGGTCGTTAAATTCAAACCTCTTGCATAGTGCCTCGGCACGCTGCGTAAGCTCGATAGCCTCCTGATAATCAATAGTATAGTTAAAGCGGTTGTTGAGCGCTCGCACTGTCTGGTGAGCCTGCTCGCGACCCTCGTACTGCTCCGAGACAAGGAGATTGTACTTCATCGCTGCCTCGACGTCACTATGGTAGAAGTAGGTCACCTGCTCGAGCACGAGGTATGCCTCACGCTCCGATATAATATCGCCCAAACGTCGTGCTTCGTTAAGTGCTTGGGTGCTGTGGCTGAAGGCGTTATGGTAGTCGCCATTACGAAGATATATGCGGCCAAGCAGGGCATTTGTGCGTGTTAGGCAGGGGATGTCGTCGAGTGCCTCATAGATGCGTGCCGACTTGAGACGATAGCTCAGAGATTTGGTGTAGCTATGGAGTGAGGTCTCGTGGTACTCGGCCATAAAATCGTAGAGTTGTGCAATGTTGCTACCCACAGTAGTAGAGTCGACATCGTTCACAAGGCGCTCGGCATAGACGAAGGCAGAGTCGCGGTCTACGGCACGTAGTTTTTCGAACTG
>RHMF01002464.1_pt1 | contig 10094 bp, 11 predicted proteins | sample 5365151 | NCBI WGS metagenome assembly RHMF01 (sample SAMN10266501, study PRJNA497801) | feces metagenome | isolation source: feces | host: Bos taurus | place: China: Prairie of Fairy Mountain | collected 2017-08-14 | reverse complement strand
GACGATCAATAATTGCGATGCAATAAACAAAGAAAAGGGCAGCGGGAATGATCTTCTCGCTGCCCTTGGAAATATGAATTGAGAATTTGCTAAAATGCGATTTCCTCCACTATGCTTTTAAAACAAATAAAAATCGGCTGATTTTTCTCCAAATCAGCCGATTTTTGGTCCGAGTGGGGAGATTCGAACTCCCGGCGTCTTGAACCCAAAGATGGCATTTCAAAAATACGATACAATGCAAACTTTTGGCGGTTATTGTTCTTGAATTTGGCTGTATTTTTGCTAAAAAAGAAATTTGAAAATGAAATAATTATTCTGATTGTGGTCAAATAAGTGGAATCCTCGAGAGAATCAAAAAAGCAGGAGAGAAGGCCATATTCAGCCCATTGAGCCATGTGCGCTGGCTTTAAAGCTTCTGAGCAAAATAATAAATTGGCATGTGAATACAACTTGTCATGCCAGAAGGATACCAAGAAGCAGCGCGCCTTGACCGACACAGTTGATGATCTGTGCGGTCCAGTTTGCCCTTGCGGAATTGTCAAATTTGTTTTTGCGATACCAACCCATGGTACCCATCATAACAATCCAGAGTGTAAAGAATATTATTGTGGGGAATCCGGTGACAGAAGCAAGAAGGCCACTCCAGTTAATCGTACCGAAGCCAATCACGAAAGAAACCAGCATCAGCATGAATCCTGTGGCCTGCATGGGTACAAAGGGTTTATTCAGCCAGCGAACATCTTTTTTCCAAATACCAAGGATCAGCTTCCACAGTACCTTGCAGCAGCCTGCCAGCGTGCTAATTACTGCGCCTACAATGAACAACGGACTGTCAAATTTTGCGGCCACCAAAATCATGCTGGCGCCAAAAAATAAGACAGGGATCGCATCTACTAATGCAAGAGATAGGGTAAAGCCTTCCATAAAGTAATTCCTCCAAATTCGTTTTTAACATTATAGCATCGCCTACACAGGATTTCTATGGACATTTTTCATAATTTACTTTGAAATATGCCGCTGTTATCCAAGAACATATTGGCGAATTAACTATTTTACATCATGGCGTATCGTAACATGTTGACAATTATATATAAAAATGATATGTTTTTAATGAACCTGTTCATTTAAGGAGGTGCGTAGATGCCTAAGAAACTTGACAATATCCGAGAGAAAGCAATTGCAGAAACCAGAAAGATCTTGGATGAACAAGGGTATGGTGCAATTGCCATGCGGGATATTGCAAAAAAGTGCGAGATCGCTGTAGGAACAATGTACAACTATTTCCCGTCCAAGGAATTCCTGGTCGGTTGTGTGGTGTTGGAGGACTGGAAGATCGTTTATGAGAATATGATCAGTGTGGCCGCAAGTGCCACTACGATCCACCAGGGTATTCGCGGAGTTTACGATCTGATGTATGAATTCGTTATGACACATCAGTATTTGACTTCTTTCGATGGGGGGGACTTCAAAACACCTTACGATTTTCACGAGCGGCATATGGTGCTGCTGAGGCAAATTGAAGAATTGCTTTGCATGCTTCAAAAACGATTTGGCTATAGCGTTGAAGATTCCATCAATACTTTCCTTGCAGAAAGCATCCTGGCCTTCAGCGTCAAGAAATATCCCTATCCGCAAATTTCCCCCGCATTTATAAAACTGCTGAGTTAAATAAAAGGAGAGAGAAAACACCATGAGCAGCTTTAAGAATCTTAGAATCGTCGACAACTTCTATCAAACATCCTCGTTCTTCCCCATGCCCACCGTTCTGATCAGCACCCTGACCGAAGACGGAAAGACCACCTGCGGTCCTTACAGCCTGGTGCAGCCTTACTATGTTGCAGGTAAGGACTACTATGCGATGCTCCTGAACTGCCGCAATTCCTCCAATACCGCCCAGAACCTGCTGCGTACCGGCAAGTGCGCCATCAACTTCATCCCCGACAAGAAGAAGTACTTTAAGGAAGCCGTCCGTCTGGGCTGGCCCGGCGACACCCCCGCCGAGAAGATGAAGAACTGCCTGTTCCACTTCGAAGACGGTCTGATGGCAGCGGAAACCGGTGAACAGCGTCCTCAGGTCATTACCGAATCCTTCCAGGTCTTTGAATGCACCTGGATGCGGGAACTGGATGGCGCACAGGGAGATCTGCCCGGTCAGCTGGAAGGCTACGAAGGCCCCTACCATGATTTCAACGGCATTACCTCCAAGTTCGGCGCTCACTTCATCCTGCGCATCGACCGCATTCTGATGAAGGAGAAGCAGTATAACGGCATCATCAACGGCGTCAAGGCCAGCGATTTCCCCAGAGTTCCTGTGGACTACGGCTACCGTGACTCCAAGAACTTCTGGTACACCAAGTTCTCCTGGGCAATTCCCGAGCTGCTGCCTGTCCGCGCCACTACTGTGGATTCCGTCAAGTACGCAGCCAAGCGTATCGACGATAAGATCCAGTTCACCGATGAAGCTTGCGCAAAGCTGGTTAATGTACCTCGTATTTTCCTGCCCACCGCGCTTCGCGGCTGTGTGGATTGGGCACGGCAGAATAATGTGACCCTGATCACCGCAGAGCACATGGATATCATCAACGACAAGCGCGCCAAGGAAAAGAACAAGAAATAAACAAATTAATAAAAGGAGAGAGAATTTATGGAACCCAAAATCGGATTATCCCCTGTTGTGATGGACATCGTTTCCAAGACAAGCCCCACCCTGGACGAGCTGGTATTCGGCTCCACCGTCATCCTGCTGCTGAACTATCTGGTCTTCCGCTATATGCTGAAGAAGGATGTGCCCATGTGGAAGCATATGGTCATCATGGGCTGCTCTGACTGCGCTTTCCTGATCAATAACTTCGTCAAGATCTATGCCCGCAGCTGGTACGGACCCGCTATCGGCACTTACGGCATCGCTTTCTTCGTCATCTACTATCTGTTGATGTACAAGACTCCCGGCAAGAAGATCTTCTCCTATGAGCTGATTCCCGGCATCATCATGGGTCTGTTCTACACCTTCGGTGTTATCGCTTTTGAAGGCTTCTGGCGTGTTGGCTTCTGGGCACAGGACTTAAGCATCCTGTTCACCAATCCCGATGTTACCTTCTTCCGCAGCTTTGTGATCGCCTGCGTCTGCGCTGTGGCAGCATGGATCGTGGAGCTGATCGCAAAGAAGAAGGCAAAGGTCTGAGAAAGGAAGCTCCATGAACAGCAAAGAACTGAAGGCATCCCGGGTACAGCTGTTCCGGGATGCGGCAAATTTCAAAAAGACAGAGCGGATTCCCCATTTCGCCAATGTGGTCACGTGGAAGGTCTTTGATGCAGGATATACTCTGGATCAGGCCATGACCAATTTTGACATTATGGAAAAGACTGTCATCCATTTCCTTGATAAGTACCCTGTGGACGCGGTTCTGGATGTGGGCATCCGCAACCAGTTTAACGTCACCGAAGCCTTCGGTGAGGGCGGCTACTATTACTACACCGAGGAAGTGGTGGGCGTCCACGATCATGCCCACTGTACCGTCGATACTCTGATGGAGTATCTGGACGATCCTACCCGGTATGCCTGGGAAGTGATCCTGCCCAAGAAGTACGGCGAGGACTGGGAGAAGAAGACTACCGAGGTCTGGAAGAAAACCTTCTCCGAGTATATGCGCTATATCAAGTACATCCTGCATATGTCCTCCGTCACCGGCAAGTACGGTCTGCCCAGCCTGTCCCCCAACAACCCCATGATGGGTGCCATCGTGTTCGGCATTGAGGAACTGATGAGCAACCTTTTGGGCATTCAGCAGCTTTCCGTGGCTATGCGCCGCAGCCCCGACAAGATCGAGGAATTCATCAACCGTTGGGATGAAGAGCGGATCCAGCCTGCCATTGAGAAGGTCAAGAATGGCAAGGGACCCAACTACAAGTATTGTTTCGATTCCTCCATCCTGATGCTGGCCCATACCGTTATGAACAAAAAGCAGTTCGAGCGGTTCTACTGGCCCCATCTGAAGGAACTGCTGGATGCTTATGCCGAAAAAGGCATGAATATCCGTATCTTCGCGGAAGGCTCTATTCTCCGTTTTGCCGAGTATTTCAAGGACTACCCCAAGGGCGTGCTGACCTTCCACTTGGAGCAGGACGATCCCTTCGAATTCCGCAAGGCTCTGCCTAATGTGTGCATCATGGGTGGCATGACCACAGACCTGCTGACCAACGGTACACCTGAAGAATGCGTTGCCTATGCCAAGCGGCTGTGCGACGAGCTGGGTCAGGAGGGCGGTTTCATCTTCAGCGAAAATAAGATGCTTAGTTACCGCAACGATGCCAAGGCTGAGAATATGAAGGCAGTCTGCGAATTTGTCAACAACTATCGTCTGTGAGGTGGGAATATGGAAAAGAATAAGTATACCTCTTATCCGGAAGGCTACAACCGCCTTGCCAAGGATATTATTCCCTGGTATTTCCGCCCCATGAAGGATATGCTCATGCGTCTGCTGCTGACGATTCTGACTGACGGCTAAGGAGAAACCATGAAGAAGAAAACCATCGTACGCGCCCTGACGGTCTTTGTACTGTTGGTGGCATTCCGAGCGGCTACCACCTGTATTGCACCGCTGATCAATAATCTGCTGATCGAACAGGGTTATTCCTTCGACGAGCAGGCGTTGATTTCCGGTGTGGTTCTGTGTGTTGGCTATATCGCAACCATTGTGGGCTCTATGGTCGGCGGTCGCTTCGCCGATAAAATGGGTCCTGAAAAAACAATTCTTATTGCTGGTTCTGTCTTTGCAGCATGCTTTATGCTTTGGTCCGTTGCCAATGCAGGCATTATGCTTTATATCAACCGCGTGATTCTGGCTCTTTGCACCGGTGCGCTCTATGTTGCGCTTCAGTCCTATATCTTAGGTGGTGTGAAGAAAGGTTCCGAGGGCATGGCTATGGGCATCTATGGCCTGTCCTTCGGTATTGGCACAGCTGTTGCGGGTACTGCTGCCGGTATGGCGGACAGTATTGGTATTCAGAATGTGTTCCTGTCAATGGGTGTTGTCTGTATCGCTGCCGTGCTGATCGGCGGCGGTGCAACCCGCGTGGATAAGCGGCTGCCCATCCCCGCCGGGGTGGAGCCTGCCATGAAGAAGACCACGCAGTCCATTCCCACCATGCAGGTGCTGAAAAGAGCCAGCGGCGCATTTTTCATGCTGCTGTTCAACGCCATGCTCTATGGCTTTGGCTTGATCATCTTCCTGCAGTATCTGGATGAACTGGGTGCAGTGAGAGGACTGGAAGGAACTACTGCCTCCTTTGGTATTGCGGTGTTCTCCATTCTGTCCCTGTTCCAGCCGGTCACCGGACTGATTGCAGACAAGATCGGCAAGGCAAACTGCACACTGCTGGGTCAGGCGTTGATCACTGTCGGCTGGATCCTGCTTTCGCTGATGCCTGAGTTGAATCTGGGACTGGTGCTGGTATTCTCCGCTATTGCGGGTATTGGTGCAGCTCTGTATTCTCCTGCAACCCTTGCCATCGCAGAGCTGAGTGCTCCCGAGGGCAGCGGTGGTACAATCCGTGGCATTTATCAGGGCGCTAATAGCCTGGGCAGTGCCATTGCTGCGATTTTCGGCTCCATTATTTACATGAATATCGGCATCGATAATGTGTTCCTGCTTCTGGTGGGTTCCTGTGCGCTGGGCCTTGTCAGTGCACTGGTGCTGGCCCGCATGACACGCAAAAAAGCTTAAGAGGACTCTATATGATTATCATTGGTGAAAAAATCAACGGCGCGATCCCTTCCATCAAGCAGGCAATTGCAGATCGGAACGAAGCGTTGATCATCGAGCGGACCCTGGCCCAGGCCAAGGCAGGTGCCAATTTCCTGGACTGCGCCCCTTCTACCGCAACTGAAATTGAGTACGAAACCATGGTCTGGCTGATCGGGCTGATGCAGGGCTGCACTGACGTGCCCTTATGTATCGACAGCCCCAATGCAAAGCTGCTTGCTCGGATTTTGGAAGAAGGCCATGTGACAAAGCCCGGTATGGTCAACTCCGTCAACGAAGAGGGCGACAAATGTGAAACCATTTTCCCCCTCATTGCAGGCACTCCCTGGGAAGTGGTTGGCCTGACCTGCGATTCTGAAGGTATCCCTGCCGAACCCCAGAAAAAGGTGGAGATTGCCAAGCGGATCATCGACAAGGCTGACAAGTACGGTGTGGCCCTGAATCAGCTGCACATCGATCCCTGCGTCATGGCGCTGGCTACCATGCCTTCCGCCATGGAAGATTTTGCTTACTGCATTGAAAACATCCATGCCTATGCCCCGGAGGTCAAGGTCACTGGCGCTATCAGCAACATCAGCTTTGACATGCCCGCAAGAAAGTATGTCAATATGAACTGCATGGCTTACGCAATTGCAGCGGGCTTGGATTCTGCTATCATGGATCCCTGCAGCGAGGCAATGATGGGTACCATCTATGCTTGTGAAGCCCTGCGAATGAAGGACAAGGGCGGCAGAAAATATAACCGCGCATATCGCAAAGGCTTGTTTGGCCAGAAAAAGTAAAGGAGAATACACACTATGATCGATTTTGAAAATCTGGCTGCCGCTATGGGCGAGCTGGATGAGGATACCGTTAAGGAAATTCTGGAAGCAGTTTGTTCCGTTGAAGACGCAAACAAGGCTATGGAAGCCTGCCAGAAGGGTATGGACACCGTTGGCAAGCTATTTGAAGAGGGCGAATACTTTGTCGGCGACCTGATTTATGCAGGTGAGCTGATGACCGACGCTGTGGAAGTGCTGAAGCCCTATCTGGCCGGTGGCGAATCCTCCGGTTCCAAGACTCGCATGATCCTCTGCACCGTCAAGGACGATCTGCACGATATCGGCAAGAACATTGTCCGCTCCATGCTGGAAGCCAACGGCTTTGAGGTTCTGGATCTGGGCATCGACTGCCCCGCCGAAAAGGTGGTGGAAACTGCCAAGGCAGAGGGCATCAAGATCGTGGCTCTCAGTGGCGTGCTGACTCTGGCACTGGACTCCATGAAGGCAACTGTGGAAGCCATCAAGGCTGCGGGACTGGACTGCAAGGTCATCATCGGCGGCGCACCTGTGTCCGCCGAAGCCTGCAAGAATATCGGCGCTGACGAGTGGGCCCACAGTCCCCAGAAGACCGTCGCTACCTGCAAAGCCTGGGCAAATAACTAATATTGTGCAACCGGGCAGCACCAATATGGTGCTGCCCATTTCATTCTGGGAGGTGAGCGCCATGCCTAAAATCACGATTTCTGGATATACATGGGAAGTACCTGACGGAATCAATCTGATGACCGCCCTGCGGGAAGCAGGATTCCCTGTAGATGCTCCTTGCGGCGGCAATGGCAAATGCGGTAAATGCACGGTGAACATAAATGGTGAATCTTTATGTGCCTGTCAGACCTATGTGTGGGATGACGTGATTGTATCGCTGCCGCATGCGAAAACTCTGCAAATCGCAGAGACTGATATTGTGCTGAAAGCCGGAAAAGTCGGCTACGCACTGGCATTTGATATTGGCACGACCTCTGTTGTCGGTTACTTGCTGGATGGAAAAACCGGGAAAACCCTTGCTTTTGACAGCTTACTGAATCCCCAGACTGTATACGGTGCCGATGTGATATTACGAATTCGCGCGGCGCTGGGCGGTCAAATGGATGCGCTGCAAACGGCCATTAGAAACAGTATGACCGGGCTGGCACAACAGTTATGCGACAGGGCCGGTGTTTTGCCGGAACAGATCGAGGTGGTATCGGTTGTGGGAAATTGCTGTATGCAGCAGCTTTTCCTTGGAATACTCCCGGAAAATCTGGCGCAGATTCCTTATGCTCCGGTACTGACCGAGGCAAAAACCGTATCTGCGAAAGACTTTCTTCCCATCTGTCCCAATGCCGAGCTTTTGATCGTGCCGGATATCGGCGGATTTGTGGGAGCGGATACGGCGGGCTGTGTGTTGTCTACTGAAATGTACAAAAGCGAGAAGATGACCCTGCTGGTGGATATCGGCACCAACGGCGAGATGGTACTGGGCAACCATAAAAGGATGATCGCCTGTTCTACGGCCGCAGGTCCTGCTCTGGAAGGAGCCAATATCCACTTTGGAATGCGTGGTACGGACGGTGCCATCGACCATGTGTGGCTGGAAAATGAGAAAATAAAACATTCCGTCATCGGCGGCGGTGAAGCGAAGGGTATCTGTGGATCTGGACTGATCGATGCTGTTGCAGTAGGCTTGCAAATGGGCTTGCTAAATAAGCGTGGCAGGATCTGCAACGAAGACCACATATTCCATATCACAGATAGGATCTACTTAACGCAGGATGATATTCGCCAGGTTCAACTCGCCAAGGGTGCTATTCATGCAGGCATCTGTCTGGTGGCGAAGCAACTGGGCATTCATATAAATGAAATTGAACAGGTTCTGCTGGCAGGAGCATTTGGTAGCTACATGTACCCGGTCAGCGCCTGCCGTATCGGTCTGCTGCCGGAAGAATGTGAGGGAAAAATCACACCGGTGGGTAATGCCGCAGGAAATGGGCGCGAAATTGCTTGCCTGCGATCCGAAGCTGCTGCAGCAGACACAAGAGCTGACAGAGCGCATCGAATTTCTAGAGCTGGCAAGCCTGCTGGAATTTGCAAGAACTTTTGCCAAATCCATGAATTTCCTGGAGGTGAATCCATGACACATCTGCTGGAACAGGCCAAAGGTCTTGGCTTTGACACTGTGGTTCCCCTGAATCCGGCGATTCTTGAAGCAAGAGAGGATATCCGGGCTATGTGCAGTGCGGATAAATGCAGGATCTACGGAAAAAACTGGGGCTGTCCGCCCCATTGCGGAACGGTGGAGGAATGTCAGCAGGAAATGCGCTCCTTTTCGAACGGTATTCTCTTGCAGACCGTGGGATATATGAACAAGGCTATCGACAGCAAATGCTACCGGGATACGGAGCGGCGGCACCTGGAAAGCTTCTATACATTCGCGGATATGGTAAGAAAAGAATATCCCCAGGGTCTGTGCCTGGGGGCTGGCGGATGCCGTGTCTGCAAGACCTGTGCCTATCCGGAGCCTTGCCGCTTTCTGGAAAAGAGAGTATCTTCTATGGAAGGGTATGGCCTGTTCGTGACCCAGGTCTGCCGGGATTGCGGCGTATCTTACCATTATGGTGATAGAACCATCACCTATACGGCCTGTGTACTATATTAGAATCGAGACTCATAAGAGGTGTTTTTGATGAAAGAAAACGAAAGCTTTGTTCTGAGCGGAAACGAGTTAAAACCTGTTACCAAGGCGCAGAAAATCGAGCAGTGGTTTTATGGTGTCTCGGAGCCGTACATTCTGAAATTTGCAGACTTCATGCTGGCAGACGAGAAGAGATCGGAAATGTATGTAAAGATGGAAAAACCCAAGCCTCTGCCTTCCGGCATAGTCATTTCCACGGAAGCGGCCTGCCGCTTTGTGGACTTCATATATAGCCAGAACACCGGCAACAATACCGCCCGGATGGCTGTGACCAAGTGCGTCTGTCAGACGGCTCTGAAAAAATGTCGGGAACCCCAGTGGAAAGACATGGCGCTGCTGTATCTGGCAGATATGATGACCACTATGAAGCACACCGGTATCAAGGAGAAGTTTATCCCCATCGAAACCGCCGAGGAAGCCAAGGAAAAGCTCCGCTATTTCGATGAATGCGGTTTGGTACATAATGTGCTGTATTGCCATGAAAACGGAAAGTGGACCTTTGTAATGTGCAACTGCGATGATGAAGTTTGCGTCCCATACCGCTCCTACATGGCAGGTAGAACCTCCGAAATGTCTGCTGGCCCGGAGATCATCCATCTGGATGTGGAGAAGTGCCGGGGTTGTGAGGATTGCGGCAAATGCGTTAGCCGCTGCATTTTCAAGGCCAATGCCATTAGCGAGGACGGAAAGAGCTCCGTTGATCGCACTAAATGCCTTGGCTGCGGTCTATGCATCACCACCTGTCCTTCCGGTGCCAGAACATTGGTCCCCAGAGCGGATTATCAGCATGAGGATGTGCTGACTACCCAGATTCTGTTGGGTGAGAAGGCAACAATGTGA
>RHMF01001717.1_pt1 | contig 10095 bp, 15 predicted proteins | sample 5365151 | NCBI WGS metagenome assembly RHMF01 (sample SAMN10266501, study PRJNA497801) | feces metagenome | isolation source: feces | host: Bos taurus | place: China: Prairie of Fairy Mountain | collected 2017-08-14 | reverse complement strand
GCCGATGAAAGCGGGTGTGGGCGGTAGCCCACGAACGAAGCGCAAGAGCCGCAAGGCGAAGGCGCGAGTGATTCTCCGCCGATAGAAGCGGGTGTGGGCGGTAGCCCACGAACGAAGCGCAAGAGCCGCAAGGCGAAGGCGCGAGTGATTCTCCGCCGATACATGGCTGAATGTCGCAAGAATAGGCGTTGTGGCCGAGTTTACGGAAAGCCGAACATTCCGCTTGGCTCTCTTCGCAAGCTATAAGGACGTTGAGTTTGCGTGTAGGCGCGGGCGCGGGGGCGTGTGTGCGTGAGGTTTTCATTTGTAACGTGCTGAGTTAGTTTGACTTAGGTCGAAACGGATTGGAAATCCGAACGCGGTGCTACTGCACCGCTGTTTGTAGGCGCGTATTAGTGTAAAAAAATTGCTGTGGATTTTTGTTCAGATGCAGTGATTACGATGTTCATTGGAATATTGTTTTGTTGGTGAAATTTAGAAGATGGCAGTTTGGTCATTGATGTTCAAGAGGTGCTTGATTTCGCGCATGAGGATGGCAACGTCTGTGCGGTTGCCATCGGATTTGAGCGAGAGGGCTTGCCGGAGTGCAAGTAGGTCTTGATAAGACCATGGGTTTTTGAGGTCGGTACGGAGCGTCTCCTCTTCGATGGAGCGTATGAGTACCAGGCAGGCATCGTGGATGTCTTGTGCGGAGTGTGTGCGTTGGTATTCACGGATTTTTTGTAGTAACTTGTCAATGGGCTTGTATTCGGTGCGGCCATCGCCAATGAGTTTGACGGTGTCGTTACGGCCTACTTTGTAGGTGAGTTCCTCAGAATCGAAATTGAAGAGGACTTTATCTGGGCATCTGTCTTTGCGGATGGCACGGCCTTCGGTGGAGCCAGACCTGTAGAAATCATAGACTTTCTGCAAGTGCTTGAAGTGGAAGTAGTGTTTTTGCAGCGATGCGAACATGAGCACTAACTTGTCACGGGAATCGTACATGTCAAGCGTGTTGCGGATGGACTGATATGCTTTTTTCTTGCCGTTGAGTTCAATGGTAGTCCATTTCTTGACGGACGAACGAATGGAGAACTCAACGCGCCAAATCTGCGGCGTGTAGATGGTACCATCGGGCTTTGTCTTAGTGACGTTGTGGAAATCGTCAATAAGACCACAAAGGAACCAGGCATATCGAATGTGAGGTTTGCGGTATGTGTTGGTGGCAGGGTCGTAGAGTTCAAGGGTTTTGTTGTATAGCTTGGTACCAATGGGTGAAGATGGAGCACCCCATGAAAGCGAGTTCCAATTTTGACCACTCCAACTATCTGAACCATGGGCGGTGATGTTTCCCTGGTTAATCTTGGCATAGTATTGTTTGAAGTAACGACGCACGAAGTCCGCAGGATTATCGCCACGGTCAAAGAACTCGAAATCGAGACAAATGTCGATGCGCGATATACGGTTAAACTCGTAGCTATGAGCCTGCATGAACTGGCGAAGGAGTTCTACAGCGTTGTCGTAGTAGCATGCAGCATTGACCAGCCGAAGGTGGCACTCTTCGGGGGTGTGTAGACCTTGGTAGCCGGTAGAGTAGGGGTTTCGCCTTATCTCGATGAAAGGGTTGCCCTGTTGGTCGCTTACGGTGAACATTTCTTTGTATACGCGAGTGCCGTAAGCACGCACGTTGACGAGCAGTCCGCACGAACGAAAATAATCTGGGTCGTGGGGAAAGCCGACTGGCTCGAGAGCATGTATTTCGAGCCAGTCAAGATTACAGCATCGGCATTGTTTACTCATAGATTCGATTAAACGTAAGTAAATTGTTGGTTTTCTGAGTAAGCGACAACCTTTCGAAATCAGCCTTTAGGATGATTTCGTTTCCATTGCACATGTGTTTAAGCCGAACCATGTAGAAATTATCTAAACGTGATTCATGGCGTATCACATAGCCATCTTGTACATGACTACGCAAGCGTTCAAGGTAGTCATGTACAATCCGGCATTGAATACTAACCAACATTGGACTGGTTTGCTTCATTCTCGTTAGAATTTTGCTCTGTAGCAACAGCAAACACCCATCCGTTTTCGTCAGTCTTAAATAGGCCGTTCTGCTGCGAAATCAATTGTGCATTAGGCACGTCCGTATGATAGAACTTTTGAACATCGTGCTGTATTCCATCCTGATCGAAGAGCCGAGAGGGAACATCATCACGCTTTGAACCAATAAGTTCGATGCGATGAACACGAATTTGCAAACCAGCCTTCATGCAACGGTCTTTCTGCGATGAAAAAACACGTGCAGATAACGAGCCTTGGATGAATACGGAAGTACCGGATAGGAGATAATCAGCAACTTTTGGATGGTCATTTAAGACACAATCGACCCATCGAGTCTCATTGTGCTCTGCTCCATTCTCGTCAGTCCATGTCTCATTGTGAGCGACACGAAAGGTTGTGAACTTGCGACCATCCTTGCTTTGTTTCTGTGCGGTCGCGCCAAGATTACCAATTAGAATTGCTTGTAACATAATGTTAATGATTAATAATGATTTAACAAAAAGAATTTCACTTTGCGAAACAGAGTTTGCCAATAGCCGTACCTGTGGTAATGATGAACAAGGTATGACTGCCCTTCATTCATACAAATATGCCCGCAAGAAGGCTTTATTAAGACACATTGATGACAAGAAGAGAAATGTTTGTCATCAGGGCAGATGTAATAATCAACACCGTAAAAAGAGCGGATAGCCACTTTTTTGTTTTTTGGTAAATTTCTCATTTTTCGTGGAGATAAATTTTAAGAATAGTGCGAGAATAAGCGATAAGACCAACAATCCAAAGAAGGAAAGATATTAATTCAAGTTCCATAATAATTTTGCTTAGGTTTATTACGTGGGTAACTTTGCAATGCACTATGCGCGGTTCGAAAGCGCGCTAAAAATGCGGTAATTTAGGGAGAGAGATTTGCGGAAGGCATGGCCGTTGGAAAGATGGATCTGAGCAAGCGGCATCTTTTGAGCGGCCTTGATAGCGCGAACAAGGTCGCGCACCTTTACACGTTGGATGGAAGACTGCGGAATACCATGAGCCAGGATAATACGCTGAATAAATTCGGTAGAATCATTTGTTCTGATGTTAAGGAAGAAATTATTCTCAGTAGCGTAAGCCAGTAAGAAAAGGTAGTCACGGTCGGCCTGAGCACCAGTACCAACAGCAACCAGGTATATATTTGCGGTGCTGTCAAGCTGGGAAGCACAAGTAATAAGATAGTGAAAATGTACCATAATTGAAAATTTACAAGTCTAAATCACAAAAACGGCAAAGGTTGCATGTACATTGCGGCCATTGGCAGTGAAGCAATCCGCAAGATGAAGTAATGCGCGTTAGATTCTTAGAATTTTCAATTTCTTCAATCTCGACAACAAGCCGAGTTTTGACGTTTAGGATTCTTTTTTTACTCATTGCAATTGTTTTAAGTTGTACGGAGGTGCAAAACGTTATCAACTCAAAACAATCGGCATTATGCGTTACAGAAAAAATTTCTTTTTCCGATTATGTTAAACAAAAGATGGGAACGAGGTTGCCACGTTCCCATCCCTTTGCAAGAGTTGAGCCTTTTACGTTCAATGGTCGCACCTCTGCGGAGCCATCTATCCTAAAGGTCGATGCAAATATAGGTATTTTTGTAGGAACGGCAAGTGTTTTGTATAAAGAAAATGCGCGAATGAGGAAAAAGACAACGTAATTAACGAAAAACCAAACATAGGAAGATAAAAAAAAGGCCACCGCTGTGGCCTAAACTAAGTGGAACAAAGAAGGAAGATTCTGTGAGAATCAACGTTATCCTAACAATCAATCATAACTATACGATGCAAAAGGAAAATATAAGTGTGTATGTTTAGCGTGTTGTTGTTGCGCAGGCTCCGTGGAATTGGGCGTGATGGTTTATTCTTGGTTGGTGGGTTTGTTGGTTATTCGTTGGACGTAGTAGTCAAGGCCGAAGATGGAGCCAGCCAGGAGAAAAGCCTGCGCGATGTACATGAGTACGCCGGTGGCGACATCATCGATGTCGATGACCTGATAAACAGCAATAGCAATACTGCTAATGATAAGCAGTATCGCCATTGCATATTGAGAGATTTTGAAGTGCGTATTGTTCATTTTCAGTCTTGAATGATAGCAACAATCTGACGAGGCAAGTTAGCTTCCTCAGTAACGATGGCTTGCGGAGTCATATCCCAATTGTTAAACTGCTCATTGTAGAACTGACGTATCATGTCAACTGCCATATTAGCAGTTTCGATTGTGAGCTCTGCCGAATCCTGCTTAACGTAAATAGAACCATCCCAGTAATACCCAAGACCATCTGAATCAGTGTAGTAATAGATGGTAACGTTATTATTCACAATGCGCGGAGTTACCACAAGACCATTGACAAGGAATTGGTCTATTGTGCCAGTTTGCCGTACATGGACCCAATACGATGCCCCGATTATCAACTCCGAGGGATTAGTTTCCCTCGGAGGAACGGGGCTTACTGAAAAACCGATGCAGCGACACCCTGGGACTGCAACCATGCCTTCCAATCGGCATTGTTACCGTCAATGAGCCAAGGAAGAGCGGACTGGCCCTGCGGCATTGCACCCTTCGTAGAAGCAGTAAGGAGGTAGTTACCGGCACCCATTGAAACAGAAGCGTACAAGACGGTATCAGTACCACGCTTACAGCGAACAGCTGCGCCATTGCTGCGATACTCGATAGACACCGGCGTTACGACAGAACCATTGGTCAGAGCGAACAAGGTAACTGAAGAAGCAGCGTCACCCTCGCCCTGGTTGAGATAAATATCACTTTCAACATCCCTTGAAGCATAGCCATATGAAGCAATAGATGCAGCAACGTTTCTCTGATGAGAAATATCAGTCATCATCCATGGGTCACAAGCAAGCGACTGAGTGGAACGGCGCCATACACCGTTCTCGAACTTGGAAATGATACAAGCACCGGCAGCCGTGTAGTCAGCAGAAAGCCAGAAGTTCCAATGACCGCCACGACGAATAATCTCAAGACCAGGCAATACATCAGCAACCAGTTCTGTACTATTAGGAGCAATGACAAAGTACATTGATTCAACGTAATAGTTACAAGAAACATAGTCAGGCTGATCTCCCAAATTCGTGTCTGAAGCAACGAAGATGAAAGTAACCTGCATTCCTTCCTCATAGCCAAGCCCCATAAAGTACTCTGACAAGTGTCCAATAGTAGTAATAGAATCAATTTCAAAATCCGGTAGAGAGAGCCATAATGCACCTTCTTCCATGAAATAGTTCACGGGCTGCAGTGTACCCTGAGACAGTTGATAAGGCAATGGGAAGAAGCCAGTACCCTTTGGTAAGTACCAACCGTTAGCAGCAGCGTCCTTGATTGCTTTCTTCAAGTAAGCGTTGTACGACTGCGACTTAGACTTGCCTTGGAACGAAGTTTCAAGAACCGTAGCTAAGGGAGAGTAGAACTTAGCGGCAGGAGCGAAGAAACAGCGGCGGCGTGACTGAGCCACGGTTCGCGGGTTAGAAACACTTGCAGCTGCGGCACGAATAACCTGTTTGCCGTTTCTGCGATAAGTAACGATAGAGCCGACTTTCTTGCGGCTACCATTAAGGATAAAATTACCAGTTGCCATATAGCTTAAATTTTATTTAAAGTTAGACATTTGAAGGAAAAGATTCACTCACCCTGGTTGAGATAGACATCGCTTTCGGGAGAAGAAGTAGCGTCTTGGTATGAAGCAACAGAAGCTTCAATGTTCTGGGCATTAGACAACATCGAGACTAACTCGGAGTTGCACGAAAGACGCTGTGTTGAACGCTTCCAAGAGCCATTCTCAAAGTTAGAAACGATGACCGCGCCACCGGCAAGGTAAGTTGTAACACCGAGATCAAAACAAAGAGCATCATCTAATGAAAGATGCAGACCTGGGAGCGCATCAGTAATAGCCACCGTCGAGTTAGGATTAATGACGAAGTACATGGAACGAATCCAATAGTTAGCCCCATAGAAATCGTGCGATGCCAAACCACTGCCAAAGTCAGTGTCGGTACAAATGAAGATGAGAGTAACCTGCATACCATCCTTGTATCCGAGTGACTTAAAGTACTGTGAGAGTTCACCGATGGTGGTAGGACGACTTTCCGGCTGATTCGGAAGGTCAAGGCAATTGTCAGCACTATCAAATACATAATGCACGGTGCGGATGGTACCTTTCGAAATCAAGTAAGGCATGGGGAAGAAGCCAAGCCCCTTTGGAGTGTACCAGTCGTTATTAGCAGCATCCTCGATGGCCTTCTTTAAGAAAGCGTTATAAGACTGCGCCTTGCGCTTGCCCTGGAATGAAGTTTCAAGGACAACGGACAAAGGAGAATAGAACTTAGCCGCAGGAGATAAGAAGCAACGCCTGCGTGACTGAGCCACGGTGCGCGGGTTAGAAACACTTGCAGCAGCGGCACGAATCACCTGCTTGCCGTTTCTGCGATAAGTAACGATAGAGCCGACTTTCTTCCGGCTACCATTAAGGATAAAATTACCAGTTGCCATAATGCGATAAATTTAAATATTAGATGGTTTAAAAAAAGAAGAACATGCGAATGTGTGTGACGCGCACGCACTAAAGAGTAGCAGCAAAGCCACCTGAGAGGGCAGCAGCGAGCAGTCTGAAGAGTTCAACGAGAAGTTGTTTCCAATTAATTTTCATAGATCTGAGTAGCGAGGGGGTTAGCTTCTGTGGCCGCATCACCAGAGCATCATGCCAGGGACCATTCCGGAGTAAGCGTTCCTCACCATCGGCAAAGGTACAAAAAATATCCGGAACGGTGCAAGAGTAGAGAAGTTGCAGGGAGGAAACGGAGGGGTAGGGATGAAGGAGCAAGAAAGTTTACATTTTAACAAAAAGAGGGGAGATAGGCAATAACAATGTTTAACGTGCGTTACGTATTATTATGACGCTGATATATATAATACTGGTGATGTTGGTTGGCATCGTGCTTTACCGTTGGACTTGGAATCGCAAGTAACGGCAAAGAAATGTATTAACATATATTAACTATATGTCATAACATATAATACAGAAAAAATTGCGTATGTCAATATATATTCGTAACTTTGCATCATAGAAAGTAACATTAGTATTAACAATCAAAACAGCAAGAGTTATGAAGTACAGAGTATTTTTCAAGTATGAGAACCAGTTGCACAACGCAGTAGTGTACCTCAAACGAACGTATGGTGGTAACTATACCATCATAAGGAATGGTATGCCTAAAGGAGCAGTAGGCATGCTCGAAGTAAGCGAATACCAAGCCGAGATATTGGAAAGCAGCTACGAAACAATTTAATAAACAGCAAGAGTTATGAGAGAGTATGATGTAACACCCAAACAACAAGGAAGCGAATGCAAGCACCAAGCAAGATGCGAGTACTACAAATACGGAATATGGTGCAACATATGCAAGTATTACGAAGAGTACGAAGAGTACGAAGAGTACTACGAAGAAGACGAAGAAATCGAGTATTAACAATCAAAATTGCAAGAGTTATGATTACCGAATTTGAGAACTATCTGGTAAGTGTGAAGGGTTACAGCCTGCATACTGCAAAGGCTTACGGCATGGATTTGCGAGATTTCGCAAGGTTCATGCGTGCGAGAAACGACAGCGCGCGATGGTCAACGGTTAGCCAGTCGGACGTTGACGAGTACATGATGACAATGACGACGGCGGGCCGCAAGGCATCGACCATCAACCGCCATGTAAGCAGCGTTAAAGCATTGTTCCGGTATATGATGCGTCAAGGAATGATGACGAGCAATCCGGTAAGGTACGCCAGCAGCCAGAAACAAGAGAAGAAGATACCGAATACCATACCGACATGCGACCTGGTAACAGCCACAAAGCATGCCTGCGGAACGCTAAGAATAATGTTTTTGATACTGGTCTCAACAGGGTGTAGAATCCAAGAAATGCTTGACATAGAGCAGTGCGACATCAACGAAGAAGAGCAGCGCATAACGATACATGGCAAAGGTAAGAAGGAACGCTACGTATATGCCACTGATGAAGTCATCAGGGAGATAAAGGCGTATTGTGAAGGTAGACCAGGGCGAATATTCGGCACGATAGACCAGCGTACAGCACGCCACGCCATTTATGAACACTTGAAGCGATACTCAAACGCGAAGCAGTTAAGCCCGCATGCAATACGGCATACGATGGCAACTCAGATGGCGAAGCAAGGCGCAAACGTAACGATGATAAGCAAGCTATTAGGCCATGAGAGTATTAAAACCACTCAACAGTACATCGACCTCGCGCAACAAGAAGTGAAGGCAGCAGCACAACAATACTGCATCCTCAATTAATAATTAGAAGTTGCGCACGACACGAACGAAGTGCATGTAACAATGAAGGAAAAAGAAGAAAAGGAAAGGGTACGCAAGGCGTACGCCAGTAAGGGAACCAGGAGCCAAAAGATGATGACGTTCCGACTTGACAACGACCTGTTAGAATGGTTAGACGCCCAGCCCAACAAAGGGAGGTACATCAATGAACTGATACGTCAAGACATCACGAAGAAAAAGGAGAATTGAATACCTTATAAGTATAAACCCCTAAAAAAGCAAGAGTTATGAAAAGTACATGGAGTATTAATGAAATCGAACAGGTCAAGAACCTGCTTTGTGAGTGCCGGTATGAGGATAACGTAAGCCTTTACCAGGGAATAGGGCAGAAACATATACTGATAGCACAAGTATGCACGGTATGCGGTTCAGAGTTGCGTAAGTTGGCAGAAATGAGTATCAGTACCACGGTATTCGCTGTAAGCGATATGTTAGAAATTTGGATGATTAAGTATTAAGCCATCAGGGCAGGGGGCAACCCCTGCCAACTAAAACCTTAAAGGCTGGCAGGGCGGCAGCCCTGCCACCAAAAAGCAGCTGAGTTTATGGAACCAATACAAGGCAACGCAATTATACATCAATGACGTGGGCCACTGCACCACGTCATTAATTCATCGTATTCAGTAATATTATTAATGCAAGAAGTGTTTTTTGTCTTTTCCTTTTTGGGGTGGGTGGGTGGGGATTTGGCTGCGCGGAATAGCCCCGGGGCTGCGCGCAATTTTGCGCGCGAGGCGCGGGGCGCGCAGGGAAGCCGAGACGGGGCGCACAAGAGCGAAGAACAACGCAAGGAGGAAGAAGAGCCGAAAGGAGCAAGAAGCAAGCAAGAACGATGAAAGTGCGCACCGACCGGCATCCCTGCGCGCCCCGCGCCTGTGGGCGTTTTTACGCCCACAAGCCCCGGGGCTACTCCGCGCAGCCAGCCGCCGCGAGCCAGCGCACACAACGAGCCATCGATAAACGTCATTATCGCCATCGATAATGAAAAGACGTTTATCGCTCTGCCGAGGTAGATGCGAATCCTATATGCGCAACGGGCGCATAGTGTTAGCTGGCGGTAGCTAACCAAAAAGCGCGCACCCCACGCGCGCCAAGGCACCTGCGCGACTGACCCCTTACCAAGAAGAGCCCAAACCTCGTAAAACGAAACACGGGGTCAAGGCGCGCAGGTGCATGAAGCATCGGTTGCCAAGAAGAGCAACCCATTAGCAAAAGCGGGGTAGCGGTAGCAGCAAGGCGGCAGCATGCGCCCAAGGAGAGCAGGGGGAGTAACGACCCCCCTGCCGACGAGGGCGCAGTGTGGCCGCACTTGTTTGGTAATTAAATAGTCCGCACTACGTTGGTAACTCTATAGGGTCAGCGTTAGCCGAAAAAAAAGCCACGGTGTGTCTTGGGACACTCCGTGACACCGCTTTTTAAACAAGCACGATGCATGACGTGGTTATGGTGATGGGCGCACAAGGTTATTGGATGTCGTAGTAAGGTTGCCTTACGAGACGTAGGATGAATAAGCGACAGAGCCAGGAGGTGCTCCCATGACCACAACCAAACGTCATGCTTCGTGCTTGTTTGCTGCCGATGAAAGCGGGTGTGGGCGGTAGCCCACGAACGAAGCGCAAGAGCCGCAAGGCGAAGGCGCGAGTGATTCTCCGCCGATAGAAGCG
>RHMF01001716.1_pt1 | contig 10097 bp, 8 predicted proteins | sample 5365151 | NCBI WGS metagenome assembly RHMF01 (sample SAMN10266501, study PRJNA497801) | feces metagenome | isolation source: feces | host: Bos taurus | place: China: Prairie of Fairy Mountain | collected 2017-08-14 | reverse complement strand
CCTCTATCATCTGGTTTGTTCGCTTATTTTCAACTGTTTAATTTTCAAAGAGCTTTCGTCTTGCGACAGCTTGTATATACTATCACATCTTATTCTCTCTGTCAACACCTTTTTTCAACTTTTTTAAAAAGTTTTTTTGTGTGTCGGCTTTGAGCGCTGACGATGTTTGTTATTCTATCACTTCATTTCTCCTTTGTCAACTGCATTATCCCCAAATTTAATTTATACTAACACAAAAGAAAAGCAGAATAATAACACTTGGCCATTATTCCGCTTCCCCAATAGATACGTAGCTCTTTTATCTTTTACGATTCTTTTTTCATCTGCAGCAGCTGATCTACCGCCGCTACAAGCGCACCCAGCAAAGCTGTCGCTGCGCCGACCATAGCAAAATGATTACGCAAACCTTTTTTCTTTTGCGCTACATATACCTGCCGAATCTCTTTCATATTAATTTCTCCTCCGGCTGCAGCATTAATATCCTCTAGCTCTTTCTTTCATCGCTTTCTCAATTTCACGTTTTGCCGCTTTTTCAGCCGCCGCATCACGTTTATCATAAAGTTTTTTCCCTTTTGCTAAAGCCAGTTCAATTTTTATTTTGTCTTTTTTGAAGTACGCTTTTAAAGGCACCAATGTGAGCCCCTGTTCTCTTGTCTTCCCTAGCAAACGCATAATTTCTTTTTTATGCATCAAAAGTTTCCGCGGTCGCAACGGATCCACATTAAAAATATTCCCTTGCTCATATGGGCTAATATGCATGCCATAGATAAATAGTTCGCCATTTTCAACAATAGCAAAACTGTCTTTAAAATTGACACGCCCGCCTCGCATAGATTTGACTTCTGTACCTTTCAGTTCAATCCCTGCTTCAAATGTCTCTTCAATTGTATAGTCATGTCTCGCTTTTCTATTTTCTGCAATTACTTTCATAATTATTTTATCACCTCAAAATCTATCTGGCGATCTTCTACGCTCACTCTGGTCAATCGCACTTTGATATCCTGGCCGAGACGATATACCTTGCGTGTATGTTCCCCTATCAAAGAATAACTTTCCTGTTGAAATTGATAAAAATCATCAATCAGCGTAGAAATGTGCACCAACCCTTCCACAGAGTTTTCCAACTGAACAAATATGCCAAAATTCGTTACACCACTGATTTTTGCAGAAAAACTTTCACCAACATACGGTTTCATGTACTCGATTTTCTTTAATTCTACACTTTCCCGTTCCGCTTCTTCGGCAATCTTTTCTCGTATAGAAGATTGTTCTGCATAATGCTGCATTTTTCCTTTCAGCATTGTCAATCTCTTTTCATCCATTCGGTTTTCATTGCGAATCAACTCTTTTATCACACGATGAATGGCCAAATCCGGATAACGACGAATCGGTGAAGTAAAATGAGAATAATACTGCGCAGCCAGCCCAAAGTGACCAAGCGCTTCCGTGTCATACCGAGCATGCTGCATCGAACGCAGCATTACTGTATTAATCATCATTTCTTCCGGTTTTCCCGCCACAGCCTCCACGACTTTCTGATAAGCTTTCGAATGAATTGTATTGCCTGTCCCTTTCATGCTATAACCAAATGCCTGCAAAAACGTATTTACATCTACTACATTCTCCATTTTAGGTTCTTCATGCACACGGTATAAGAACGGAACTTCCATCCAAAAATAATGTTCTGCTACTGTCTCATTGGCGCACAACATAAACTCTTCGATAATTTTATCTGCAATACCTTGTTCGCGCCATTCAATTCGTACCGGATGACCTTTTTTATCCAAAATCACTTTGCTCTCCGGCGCATGAAACTCAATGGCTCCACGAATTTTGCGTTTACGTTCCAGTATATGCTGTAACTGTTCCATATTTTTTAACATCGGTAAAATTTCCGCGTAGGCTTCACAAAGCACCGCATCCTGTTCCGTCAACATCTTGGTTACATCTTGATATGTCATGCGATAATTTACACGGATTACCGATTCCATAATTTCATGAGAAACCACCACACCTTGTGCATTGATTTCCATCATACACGTCATGGCTAATCGGTCTTCCCCTGCATTTAGACTACAAATACCATTGGAAAGTTTCTGCGGTAACATTGGAATCACGCGATCTATCAAATAGACACTGGTAGCTCGTTCCAAAGCATCCTTATCCAATGCACAGCCTTCTGTTACATAATGACCTACATCGGCAATGTGTACTCCCAGTAAATAGTTCCCATTTTCTAAACATTTTACACTTACGGCATCATCTAAGTCTTTCGCATCTGCGCCATCAATGGTAATCATCAATACATCCCGCAAATCCTGGCGTCTATCCATTTCCTCTTGCGGAATCACATCCGGTATGTTTTCTGCTTGTATTAAAGCCTCTGCCGAAAAGGCCTGTGGCAAGTCATGGCCCATAATAATAGATAGAATATCTACACCCGGGGCATCTTTTTTGCCAATTACCTGCACAACTTTACCTTCTGCACTGCGATTTTTTTCAGGCCACTGTGTAATTTCCACAAGCACTTTCATATTGTGTCTGGCACCATTAAATTGTTCCTTTGGAATAAAAATATCGCTTCCGAATCGCTTATCATCCGGTATTACAAAACCAAAATGGCGGCTGCTTTCAAAGTTCCCAACAACCTGCTGCACTTTACGTTGCAAAATACGAATCACTTCGCCCTCAGCACGAGACTTGGCTGTAGCTTCACGCTTCATACGCACAATGACTCTATCTCCATTCATCGCACCATTTAGTTCAGAAGCAGGAATAAAGATGTCCTCTACTTCCGGATCATCTTGTACCAAAAAGCCAAATCCCTTTGGATGACGACTGATTCGACCAAGTAACAAATTAAACTGCGCCGGTCTGCCATAGCGATTTTTACGGCTTAATACCAGCGATCCATCGTTTTCCAATTCTTTCAGTAACCCTTTTAACTGCACCAGTCCCTCCACAGTATCCACTGCAAAGGCGCCTGCCAATTCTTCCTCACTCAACGGACGCACCGCCTGCTGCTCCATATATTGTACAATTTCTTCTTTTGTCAGCATTTGCTTCACCTCCGTGAAAATATCAATTCATTTTTATTTTGCATCCATACCATTCCAATGTGGCAGCATCACTGTAAAAGTAGTACCTTCATGCAATCGGCTGGCTACTTTGATCCAGCCATCATGGGCATCTACCAATGCTTTTGTAATGGCAAGTCCTAAACCACTCCCGCCACTTTCACGATCGCGAGACTGATCTGTACGATAAAATCGTTCAAAAATGCGATCTAATTCATCCGATGCAATTCCAATACCGGTATCTTGCACAGAAAAATAAAACTCATTCTTATCTTGCCATACACGAACTGTCACTATACCGCCTTCTGCTGTATATCGAAACGCATTATTAATCAAATTCAGGATAATCTGCTTCAAGCGTTTCGGATCAGCATAACAATATTCTACATCTGATGCAATATCCACACGTAAATCTATATTTCGACTTTCCGCTTCTGCTTCAAGCAATACTTGAAAATCAGAAAAATATGCCGGAAATGCTATCAGGGTTTTATCCAGCATCGCATGCCCCGCTTCCAGTCTGCTCAAATCTTGAAGCTCTCCTACCAAGCCGCGCAAGCGAATTACCTCATCGTACAAAACCGCCACTTCTTCCGGTTCCAGCGGTCTGTTTTGTTCCAAGGTAAATTCAAGCTTTCCGGATAGTACTGTTAACGGTGTACGCAATTCATGACTGATATCGGCCACCATTTGCTGCCGCAATTCCGTACTTTTCTCTAATTCACTTGCCATACTATTGAACGAACGAGACAAATCACTTATTTCATCATTGCCGTAAATCGGAAGCGGCTCTGAAAATCGCCCTTTCGCCATTCGTTTTGTTGCTTGTGTCAACTCTTTTAGCGGTGTGGCAATACTTACAGAAAGCCCGATTCCAATCACAATGGCAAACAGACTGATAATCAAAACCCCTTTTGCAATACCACCCATCATCGCTTTTGCAAACTCTTCTTGCATTATTGTAAAGGTATCGCCAAACAAAGCAGCAGGATACAAAATCCCGATTACTTGATGGTCAACGCGCAATAAATAACCACGAGAAAAAATTTCCTGCGGCACATGCCGTCCTACATAGTCTCTGTCAAAGTGATACAAAATACGCCCATTCAAATCGCTTAGCACAACCCCTGATTGCTCTAGACCTACCACACGGCCAAAATACTCAATCCCATTCCAACTGCCATTATGGGCATAGTAAGCTACAAAAGTCCTTGCCCATTCATCCAGCATAACCTCATAATTGTCAAACAAATATGCATCAAAGGCCTCGCTGACATTCTCGACACAAAGAACCCCAATTAAACAGCCGCTCATGAGTACCAGTACCACAAGAATGACACTAATTTTACTGGTCAACTTCATACTGATCACCAAATTTATAACCAAGACCATAAACCGTCAAAATGTATACCGGTTTTTGCGGATTTGGTTCAATTTTTTTACGCAGATTACTTACATGGGTATCAATGGCACGTTCATACCCGGCATAGCTTTCCCCCAGCGTAGCATTTAACAGCTGCAGTCTGCTGTACGGCCGTCCAACATTCTGACATAACGTAGTGAGAATGGAATACTCCGATGGTGTTAAATCAATAATTTCGCCATCTTTTTTCACTTCACGCCGATCTAAATTCACCTCTAAATTACCAAATATCAGAATTTCTTCTTCATTGCTTTTCACTACACCGGATTTGGTGCGTCTCAAAACTGCCTTAATACGTGCTTTCAATTCACGCAAACTAAACGGTTTTGTAATATAATCATCCGCACCCAGCTCTAACCCCAACAGCTTGTCAATTTCTTCATCGCGAGCTGTGACCATAATGATTGGTACATTAGAATCCCTGCGAATTGTTTTGCACACTTCCAAGCCATCCACTTTTGGCAACATCAAGTCAAGAATCACCAAATCCGGAATTCTATCAGAGAATAACTTAAGCGCCTCTGCCCCATCCTTTGCCGGTATGGCTTCAAATCCCTCCGCTTCTAAAAATGCAATCATATTGGCACGAATATTGTTCTCATCTTCTACTACTAAAATGACATCCTGCATAGTATCGCGACTCCTCTCTTAAGTTCTTCGTAAGTTCAATGGCACTGTTGGTTTCTGTATAAAAACAGCGGAAGCAACAATAGAAACAAAACATAACATTCCGACACCCATGCCGGTATTCTCTTTTATGTTCTGCAGCCACTGCATTGCTTCCGCATTCTATCAAACATGTTCTCTATTCTATTTTCCCGCTTGCTGTTCTGTTTTCCTGCTGTTGCGCCTATTACATTTGTGTCGCTTTTATCTAAAACAATCTACACAATACTTCTGCAGCAACGCATGTTTTAAATCCCACAAATTTTGTGATAAGTCTACATAATATTTGTGCGGATTCTCGAAACGCAGCATTTCATCCCACAAAGTATCAATTTGTTCTTTGCAAAATTGCTGAATTGTTTGTAAATCAGGAGATTCGTATACACATTTTCCTTTTTCAAAAATCGGCACTTGCAATGGTTTCGCAACAAAATTGGTTACCGTTTTCCGTTTCCAAGTATATTCCGGATGAAAAATTTCATACGGTTGGGTATCGTCAATCACTTCATCATGCAAGGTAATGACATCAGCAATGGCTTTCCCGGAATCACGGTCATACAAACGCCAAGTTTTCTTGAACCCCGGATTGGTAATCTTTTCAACATTCTCGCTAATCTTAATTTTCGGCTCCAGCACACCATCATGTTCTACTGCCGTCAATTTATACACACCGCCAAATACCGGAGCAGATTTGGCAGTAATCAAGCGCTCGCCAACACCAAAAGAATCTACCTTGCCGTCTTGTTTCAGAATCTCTTGAATAATATACTCATCCAAAGAATTGGACGCCATGATTTTACAATCTTCAAACCCTGCAGCATCCAACAGTTTGCGTACTTTCTTGGACAAATACGCAATATCACCACTATCAATACGTACCCCTTTTGGACGATAGCCGCGGGATACCACTTCTTCGTTAAATATTTTGATTGCATTCGGAATGCCGGATTGCAATACATTATAGGTATCTACCAGCAAGGTACAATTATCAGGATAAGTCTGTGCATACGCACGGAACGCATCTTCTTCAGACGGGAACATCTGCACCCAGCTATGTGCCATGGTGCCTAATGCCGGAATCTGCATATCACGGTCTACCAATGTACATGCCGTACCTGCACAGCCGCCAATATAGGCCGCACGGGCACCCATAATCGCCCCATCAGCCCCTTGTGCACGTCTGGAGCCGAACTCCAGCACAGCACGTCCATCAGCTGCACGCACAATACGATTGGCCTTAGTAGCAATGAGGCTCTGGTGGTTGATAGTCAATAGCAGCATCGTTTCTACAAACTGCGCCTGAATGGCCGGCCCACGTACCGTTAAAATCGGTTCGTTCGGGAAAATTGGAGTCCCTTCCGGCACTGCCCACACATCACACACAAACTCAAAATTCTGCAGATACTCCAAAAAAGCTTCATCAAAGCAATTTCTACTGCGTAAATACGCAATATCTTTTTCGGTAAATTTCAAATTTTTCATGTAATCAATGGCTTGTTCCAACCCTGCCATGATTGCAAAGCCACCCTCATCAGGAACTTTGCGGAAAAACAAATCATAATACGCAGTCTGTTCTGCAATGCCATGTGTCCAATAGCCATTGGCCATAGTCAATTCATAAAAATCCGCCAGAAGTGTTAAATTCATTTTGTCTGCCATTGTCTCAAACCCCTTCCATTGCTCATACCCCGGCTTGTTCCGATCATCAGCGATTATACAAAGGACTTCTCAGGATCACCATCCGGAATGATGTTCCAGCCGTCATAAATCCCTTCATAACGTTCAATAAAATCATACAATGCATAAGTAACTTCCAGCATTTTTTCCTGTGTCATATTATGTTTAATCAGTACACGCATACCAAAGTTGAATTCCGGTACACGTTCATCAAAGAAATTATCGTCCAAAATTTCACAGCCGCCATCACGCAGACGTACAGATGCCTGTTTACGAGATGCACCGTTATTAAAGAAGAACCAGTGCGTTACTTCACGTACTTCGTTTAAATCTTCGCCCTGTTCTGCCATCAAACGAATCATACGACGATTTTTCATAATCTGCATATCTAACAAACTTGGATATACCACATTGAAATAGAAATTCCAAGGCGCATCTTTTTCCAAGAGATAGTTAAATTCATAATCACTAAACTCAGACGCCATTTTACCTACCAGCCCTGCTAAGTAAGTATCATCATCTGCGTAAAAATACATCATACGTGCACCACCGGTAGTAATGCTGGCAACATGTTTCGCATGCGCTTCATCACGATATACCTGAGAAATACGGTCCTCTATTTCAAACAGTCGATCCTGCTCCTCTGCAGTATAGAACCCATCCTCTGTTGGATTTTTGAATGCAAACTGAATCCCCAGCAAATGTTTGTATGCCAGTACCGGTGCAATCTTAGCCACTTCCAAATCCACCATAATCAACGCTTTTTCATCATCCAGCAGAGTCACATAAGTGTCCCAGTCTTCCGCCATTTTATTAATCTCCGGCAGTTCTTCCTCTTCCAAACCGGTTGTAAACTCGATAAAACCTTCAGCCATTCTCACAAACCCCTTTATCTAAATTTGAATTTTTCACAAAATAATCAAAAGACTGATATGCAAAAACACATATCAGTCTTTATTATATCTTATTTTGTACCATTAAGCAAGTCATCAGTTGTTGCGCATGGCCTCAATCGGGCTTAACTTCACTGCCCTATTGGCCGGATACACCCCGGCCAACAAACCAATCAAAATAGAGAACACAATAGCAAATACAGCTAACCACCATGGAATTACCGAGATGGCACTGCCCTCTGCACCGATACCGCCCATAAAGCCAACGGCAAATTTGTTCAGCAAGAACGACAGCGTATAGCTGAATATCAGCCCAAAGATTCCGCCCAACAAGCCAATGAGCCCGGCCTCTGCCAAAAACATCATGCGAATGTCGTTAAATGTCGCACCAATCACCTTCATAATGGCAATCTCACGAGTACGCTCATAAATAGACATGACCATAGTATTGATAATGCCAATGGCCGCTACCAGCAGCGTAATGCTCCCAATACCGCCCAATACCAGCTGTACCGTTTGCATAGAATCCTCTACACCTTCCAGGCTTTCTGCAATAGAATAGCAGTTGTACCCCGAATCGCGCAGACTCTGGCAGATTTCTTTTGTATATTTTACATCTTCAGTCACAATGGTAACTTCGTTGTAAATATCACGATTTTTATCTTTGCGCTGCTCTTTGGTTAAAGTTACTTTCTGAATATTCTGCATTACCGAAAGCGGCGCATATGCATAATAATTGTTTGGACTGTCTACCGGTGTTACACCTACCACCTGAAACGTCACTTTCTTTGATTTCTGTGTTTCATAATTGCGAAACTCGGCAGTCACCTTTTTGTTCAGCATCCCAAGAGATTTATCATAAATCCTCTGGCGATATTCTTCATAAGTTTCATCCTCGTCGTATACCCAGCCGGTATTTGGGTCATAAAAGCTGTCGCCAATCATACCGCCTACCACAATGACATTTTGGTCGCCGGCTGCCAGCAAACGACCTGAGGCCACCTCAATGCCCTTCTGCTCCATAGAGGCAGGGTCAATACCATACACCTCAAGCCAGCCTTCTTCTTTGCCGTACTTGACGCCATTGGCCGACACACGCACCATAGGGATGACAGCGGTCACACCTTCGTACTGCTTAAATATCTCCAGTGCTTCATCATTGAGTGCTACAACTTTTGTATCATTATCACCATAGGAATAACTCTGGTTTACCGTGATTTCATTCAGACTGCCCCATTGTTCGTACATTTTCTGCTGCGATTCCATCATGCCAATGCCCAGCGATACCATTACCACAATAGACGTGGTGCCAATGAGTACCCCCAGCATGGTCAGCACAGTACGACTCTTGCGGCGCATTAAATTCTTCGCCGCCATGGTGAGAATGTCTGTTTTAACCATCGATTAACTCCTCTTCCGCTTTTTCTTTTCGTTTACTTTTAAACAAGATTGCACCTTCTGCAATGGCTACTATTCCAATAATAATTGTCAACAAATTGGATTTCAATTTCTCTGCAAATGTTGGTTCCGGTTCCGGCATAGGCATCACAGGTTCCATCATGGCACTATAATCAATGGCCGGCCCAATTTCACTGCTGAACGGCTCGTCAATGATCACTTCCTGATTGTCACCATCGATATAGCTGATCCGGATATTCCCTGCCAGAATCCCTTCATTTTCCGGATAAATCATCGCAGAATATTCATCGGTATCCCCTACATTAAAGTTGCCGATGTAATACACATTTTCACCTTTACCCGGAATATCGCCATCCAGACTTACTTTAAAGTTGGTCAAGTTTACTTTCCCAATGTTTACAAACTCCATAGCAATGCTCAGCGGCTCCCCTACATTGCCGTGAGACTGCACATTGGTACTGATAATATCCACTTTGCTTTCCTGGCCAACCGGAATATTTACATTATCGCCGGCAGTATATTTGGTGCCATCGGTACCTTCATAACTAATGTTTACAGGCACAATATATGTTTTAGCAGATGCATTTGGGTCAACATACATATTGATATTTTTTACAGCCACTTCTTTGCCTTCAATGCGGTCTAAATAAAACGTATTACTGCTGTTGACAGGAGAGAATACTGTACCGCCGGATACAGCACCGCCTGTAGAAGAAGTTTCAGTCGGCACATCCAGCTGAATGGACACATTGTTTACAGGCAGACTATTGGTGTTCTCAATATACAGAGACAATGTCACATTGTTGCCTGCCAATACTTTGGTAGGATTTACTTTATACTGCTTGATAATTACCTTTGGCTCACGACCATTGACACTTTCATTCAATGGCAGCGGCATATTCAACAATACCTCTTGTGGACGCTCCTGCCCATTGTATGTGA
>RHMF01006631.1_pt1 | contig 10098 bp, 5 predicted proteins | sample 5365151 | NCBI WGS metagenome assembly RHMF01 (sample SAMN10266501, study PRJNA497801) | feces metagenome | isolation source: feces | host: Bos taurus | place: China: Prairie of Fairy Mountain | collected 2017-08-14 | reverse complement strand
GGCTCACGTCCCCGCACCACTACCGTACGCTTTGATTGGAAGATCAACACCCAGTTCGAAGAGCGCGTTGCTCACATTCATTTCGTGCCCCTCAATGCCGAGGACATATTAGAGCACCCGGCCATGCTCACACTCACACAGGAGGCAGCTCCTACCATCACTGACGACCGTGCCGGAGACTCATTGGCGCTCATCACCATCATCGACCGCCTGCAATTGCTCAGTCCGTGGGAAGTATCAGAGAACATGCAGTACTGGCCCAATATCACCTTGTGGGAAGCTACCGATGAAGAGATCATCAGTGGCGAAGTACCCCAGGCTGCTATCGGTCGCGTACGTTCGGCCGACATCATGATGTGCTACACCAAGGAAAGCATTCCTCAGGAGATCCGCTACCTCAAGTATATTGAGACACTCAATATTTATAGTAATGTCAACACAATGCTCCTCAGCATCGAATTGGGTAGCGAGGTGTGCGAGTTGGAGTATCTGAAGCATCTGCAGATTGGTGCCTTCGGTCTCGTGTCTCTCCCCGATGAATTTGTGAAGCTCGGTGACAAACTTGAGTCACTCGACCTCAGTTCCAATAATTTCGAAAATATACCGGCGATACTTACTAAAGAGAACTTTCCCAAGCTGAAGAGGTTGTACTTCATCGATTGCCGCCGTTGGACCGTGACAAATCTTGGTAACAAAGACACTCACGAGGATGGTATCGGTCTGCACTTGAGAACGACGCTCTCAAGCGTTTGCTCTTGTGGGATACCCTCGAGGAACTGCGTCTTTCAAACAATTACATAGAGGGTCAGATTCCCGACTTCATCGTAGGACAGGATGGTGTAGAGGCATGGAGCCAAGCCGATGTAGAGGCATGGGGTGGCGACACCATCAAGAATCTTGTAGGTATGCCTAAGATCATGCCCAACATGCGCTCAACCTCAACTTCTTCACCGGCAAGCTGCCCGAGTGGGTGCTCTATCACCCCCACTTGCTCGACTGGTTCCCCGAGTCGCTCATCTACATGCAGAAGGAGAATGGTATCGACTCTGACGGCAAGCTTGTTAAGTTTGACAATGAGCCTACCGACTACGAGTATTATTACAACTTCTTCCCCGGCTACCGCGAGAAGTATGAGATAAAGGAAGAATTCGAAGACTAAGCAGAGTATTAAGATATGAAAAGATGCATTATATATTCCTTATTGATAGGGCTTTTGTTCGCCGCTTGTAACGACGTGGATTTCACCACTCCGGGCGGTGCAGAGACTGATATAACGGACATTCTTATCCCCGAAGGTGCTGCCGACGGAGAGTTGCTCGTCAAGTTCGTACCCGAGATGACGGATATCCTCGACCAGGTGGCTGAGGAGGCTTCGGCTCCTGTGATGACCCGTAGCGGTATCCCCTCTACCGATGAGGTGCTACGTATTCTGGGTGGCTATGAGCTGGAGCGTGTGTTCCCCGTAGACCCTCGTCACGAGGAGCGTGCCCGTCAGAATGGCATGCACCTATGGTATATCGTACGTTTCGACAAGAATACCGACCTCAAGGTAGCAGTAAGCAATCTGCGCCGCTTGGGTGAGGTGTCAAAGGTGCAGTGCAACACTACCCTCAAACGTGTTGACAACGCCATGCGCAAGCCCGTAGCTATCGGCAGCGACCGTCTGAAGAGCGCCCCCCGCACCGCCGATGCACACTTCAACGACCCCGGCCTATACCATCAGTGGGGCTATGTCAACAACGGAGGCTATGATTTCGCACAAGAGTGGGCACCCACCATTGCAGGCTCAGATGTCAACTGTGCCGAGGCATGGGATATCTACCCCGAAGCTGGCGACCCCTCTATCATCGTGGCCGTTCTCGACGAGGGCGTCATGTGGAGCCATCCCGACCTCGCAGCCAACATGTGGGTAAATGAGGCAGAGGAGTACAATTCCAATACCGATGCCGACGGCAACGGCTATGCCGGTGACCGCTATGGATACAACTTCGTTAAGAATACACCCGTCATCTGCTGGTCTGAGACCTACGATACCGGCCACGGCACCCACGTAGCAGGTACCATCGCTGCTGTCAATGGCAATGGCGAGGGCGTATGCGGTGTGGCAGGTGGAAATGGTACTCCGGGCACAGGCGTACGCATCATGTCGTGTCAGGTAATCGACGGTATGTACTCTGTGACCTTGGCTCAGGAGGCGCGTGCCATCAAGTATGCTGCCGACAATGGTGCTGTCATCCTCCAGTGTAGCTGGGGATACAACAGTGCCCTGTCAAATATGATGATGGGTTACACTCCCGGTCCGGCATCGGAGGAGGAGTGGGGTGGCCTCTATCCTTTGGAGAAGGACGCGCTCGACTACTTCATCCATAATGCAGGCTCGCCCAACGGTGTCATCGAGGGTGGTATCGCCATCTTTGCTGCAGGTAATGAATATGCGGCCATGCCTGCCTTCCCCTCGGCATACTCCAAGTGTCTGAGCGTGGCTGCCATCTCGGCCGATTTCACGCCCGCCGGCTACACCGACTATGGTGTAGAGGTCGACTTCTCTGCTCCAGGTGGCGACACCGAGTACTATGGTACTATCGGTGAGAACAACGACGGAACCGACTGGACCAAACCCAATGGTAGCATCCTCTCTACACTCGTCATCAATGGTCAGGCTGACTACGGTTATTACGAAGGCACCTCGATGAGCTGCCCCCACGTATCAGGTGTAGCAGCACTGGGTCTCTCGTATGCTGCGAAAATGCGTCGTCACTTCAAGGCCGAGGAGTTTATCGAGCTCATGAAGTCGACCGCTCGCGACCTCGACAGCAAGTATGCAAATCAAACCAAGATATACCACTACAACCACGCCTCGGCAGGCTACTCTACCGTACAGATGAACCTCAACGACTATCGTGGCAAGATGGGACGCCTCATTGATGCAGGCGCCTTGCTCCGCGCCATTGGCGATGGAGCCGGTAGCGAGATGCGTGTGCCCAACGTCACGGTTGCTCCTGAGGCTACCTATACCATTGATTTGGCTCGCTACTTTATGAATGGCGAAAACCTCCAATACGATGTGACAATGGTGGACGAAAGTATCGCCACTCATACTTTGCAGGGCACTGTACTCATCGTCAAAGGCCTTGCTGAGGGCACTACCACTGCCACCATTAAGGCAGGAGACGCGCAGCAAACTATCGCCATCACGGTTCGCAAGGGTAATGGCAATGGATGGATGTAAATTCAATTGAGAATTGGAATTGAAAGTTGTTGCCTACATATTCGCCCTTATGCTACTGAGCGCTACCAGTCTTAGTGCACAAGTAACCATGCAGCATATGCGTGGCCTCACCCGTGCTCAGATAGACTCCTTGGTGCATCCTACAGTGCATCCCCAGGGGAGCAAGGTAGTGTCGGTTGATACTGCCTCCTATGAATTGGGGACACTCTACGAAGATGATGCTCCGGTGAAGCGCGTATTTACGTTGCGCAATACAGGTAAGGCGCCCATATCTATTGCTCGGGTCCGCACCACTTGTGGATGCACTGTCCCCGAGTACAGTGAGCAGGCCATTGCGCCTAATGCGACGACACAGATTACGCTGACCTATAATCCCAAGAACCGCCCCGGAACCATTGATGTAGATGCCTTTGTCTATATCAACGGGGAGGACAAGCACCCTATGGCACGTCTGTCGCTGTATGGAGAGGTGATAGACAGAGATGCTTGGCATCATCTGCCCTATACGATGGGACCTTTGCGCGTAAAACGCAAGGAGGTGACTCTAACGGAACTCCCTAGTCAAGGGAAGCCTTCTGTGCGTATCCTTTGTGCCAACAGTGGCGAAAAGCCCCTATACCTTACTTCTCTGCTGCTGCCTGCCTACGCCTCGTTCCGTACCGAACCTGCAGAAATTACTCCTGGAGCCGAAGCCGATATCATCATTACCATAGATGTTGACAAACTTCCTCGACATGGGGAAAAACTACAGTTCCCTGTGCTGGTAGAAGGCATCAGTGGCAAACCGTCGGAACGAACCATACATGTGACAATAGATAAAACCAAATAATCCAGAAAAGACGAATTTACGATATGAAAAAGATTTTCCCATTATTGCTTCTTACCTTGACGACCGCTTTTACCGCTTGCGAAAAGCCCATAGAGGAGATACCTGCACTTGAAGTCAACTACATCAACCTTGATGGCACATGGCAGCTTGCTGAGTGGAACGATGCCCCGCTTGCCGATGGTACTTGGTTGTATATCGTGCTTGACCGCAAGGAACATACCTTCAAGGTTTACGATAATCTCAACTCCATGTATCCCCACCTCTCTACCGGTGTGTTTGAAATCACAAATGATTGGCGCGTGGGCGATATCATCAGTGGCACTTACGACTACGACAACGGAGCATGGAACCACGACTATATCGTCACCGACCTCTACCAAGAGTAGCCAAGGATGATGCCACCGAAGTACAGAAATTTGTGCGTGTTGCCGAAGTTCCCGCCGATATAGTGGACGCGGTAAGGTAAGCACTACCATCTCATAAGCGATAGTTGCTATTCAATGCATATAACAATTCAGGGCACCGACGCGTCGGTGCCCTGAATATATATAATTAGGTGTAAGGATAAATTACTTAAGTGTCAATGCACAAGGACTTATCATTGACCACCATCCACCAGAGTATGTACCAGTCCAGTTCTTAAGCGCTGCAGACTGACCATAGTTATAGATCTCAATAACGATGTCAAGGATGTTTCCTGTTTCCATATCGTAACCATAGAACACGACATCCTGATAGCCAATAGCCTGTCCAGGGGAGCATGTAATAGTCGCAGAAGAACCATCTTCTGAAACTGCCAGAACACCGCCAAGGACATTGTAACCATTTGCTGCCACGAATCCATTGGTTGCAAAATAGGGATCAAGGTTGCATACGAAAATAGAGTCACCTTCACCTGCAACCAATGTTGTCTCAATGTTCCAAGAATCTCCCCATGCATCAGCTACACCAGTAGCATAATATGTTGAGCCATTCAGTGAAGCTACAGTGATAGGATCGGGATCGTTTGTAGTTACAGCGATAGCATCACTTTGCACTGCAGCACCACGAACATATGCATAGGCTGCTATATAATAGGTAGTGCTGGGAGCTATAGAAAGCTTTGCTTTCATCTCACCATCTTCCTTAACTGCAACCTTCACAGCAGAAGGGTCAGACATGTCTTCGTTTGTAGAGTAAACGAAACCATACTCCATCACATTCAGTGTGTCACTGTTGGCGACAACAGCAGAAACTACAATACTTTTGTTTCCATTCTCTACCAGTTTCATATCAGAAACAGAAACTGTAGATGTGGGGAAGATATTCTTATCTGCCTCATCCTTTACAACCACCTCATCAGCACAGCTGGCCAAGAGGCCTGCTGTGAGAGTGAGAAGTGATAAGAATTTGATATTTAACTTTTTCATATTCTTCTTTTATTGAGTAATTAATGATTACGGATTTTGCTGATCTGCAGCGATGTGTGAGTTCTCCTGCATTTCTCTCTGCGGAATCTGGTAGGTCCAGCAAACGCTGTCTTGAGGCACAACGAACTTATAACCAGCCATATGGTTGCTACCCTCATAGTTGCGGTCAACACCCTTGTTCAGACGCTTCAGATCGAAATAGCCGAAACCTTCACCGATAAGCTCAAGACGACGCTGCAAGTATACATCCTCAACAGTAGCATTAGCCTGAGACCATGAGGGATCGCGCTGTGCCATCAACTCGCCAAGTACGGTTGCAGCCTGAGCTGTATTGCCCTGCTGAGCATATGCTTCAGCCTCGATAAGTACCATTTCAGCTGCACGCATGTAAAGGTAGTCCATAGTCCAATCACCATTCCAACCGAACTTAAGCATTGCCCAAGGCAACAGGTGGGCTGTAGCAGTAGCCTCACCTACGGCAGTGGATTGAGTGTTGCCTTCACCATCACGATACCAATATGCACGGCGGTAGTCATTGACAGACATCTTGCTGAAAAGACGTGCGTCAACACCACGACCTGTATATTCAATACCAGAATAACCGGGTGCGAGGTTAGAGATGTGAGAGAAGAATGATGCATAAGTGGTCTGAGTTTCAGAGCTGTGGTCAAATCCCCACATCCACTCGCTGTTGGTTACATCCATAAATCCGTCACGGATACTGTTGGTCTCTGCGTTACCGCTCATGATAGGATACTCAGCGCGAGCATTCTTAGCCATTTCAGCAGCATTTGTCCAATCCTGCTTCAAGAGGTAATAGCGAGCAGCGATACCCTGAGCTACAGATTTGTCAATGTAGTTCTTTGACGGACGTGCATAGCCTTCCAAAAGACCGATAGCCTTAGTGATATCGCTCTCGATTACTTCAAACACCTTAGCTACAGTATTACGGCCCTGGAGTTCGTCAGCCTCTTCGGTTGTATAGCCGTCAGAAGATGAAGCCACAATGGGCACACCCAGTGAGTCTGTTGCCAATACGCGGTTGTTCTCATCACCTATGGTCGGATCTTGGAATAACTGTATCAGATAGAGATATGAGTATGCACGCACAGCGTAAGCATTACCCAATGCACCACGCAAAGCGGGATCTTCGGGTTCTTCGGGGAAGAAGTCGATAATCTCGTTTGCCTTATTAATCATGGTGTAGAAAGTAGTCCAGTTCACATTGGTACGGCGGTAGTCGTGTGAGCGGTTCTCGAAGCCATAGTCGTAGCCAAACCATGAGAAGTAATACATAGTCATGTCCTCAGTCTGCATGTCGCAGCCGTGAAGCACAGACATCACAGAAAAGTCATCGTGCGAAGTAGATGTGGTACCATATGTTGACATCCATGACCAGATACCGCTTACGTAACTGTCAATGAATGTAGGATCATTCTCCAAAAGTTCGGTAATAACCTCCTTGTCTACGTATTGCTTGTCCTCGGCAGTCAAGAAGTCATCTGCACAAGAGGCAAAGCCCAACGAAATACCGATAAGGCCTAATGATAAATATTTATTTAATTTCATATTCTTATTATCTTTTTACGTTAATTGATTAGAATACCAAGCTAGCACCTACTGAATATGTGCTCATTGCTGAATAACCATAGCCAGTAGAACCGTCAACATACTGACGTGGATCAAGACCCTTGCGAGCCGACTTCAGCCAAATGTTATCGCCAGTGAGGTAGAAACGTGCTTTCTCAATACCTGCCTTCTTGGTAAGATTCTTGGGCAATGTGTAACCAACCGATACATTCTTCAGCGAGAAGTAAGAGGCAGAGGTCAACCAACGGTCGCTCATAGAGCTTGAATAAGTACCTGTGGGACCCTCATAATGGAGACGAGGAACATTAGTTACCTGACCAGGAGTGGTCCAACGGTTGGCCATGTCGGTATGGAATGTCTGACCATTAGCACCAGAGGTCATCAATGAAGCGTATGTGCCATCGTATACATAACCACCGAGCTGGAATGCAGTCTGAACAGCTACGTCGAAGCCATAAACCTGAGCGCTGAGTGAAACACCGCCGATGAAGTCTGCAATAGAAGACTTGCCATCGTGACGCTTGTCTTGGTCGTTGAGACCTTCTGTAGAGTTTACGATTGTTACAGTCTCGCCAATCTCGTTGCCCTCTTCATCATATTCTGTAGTATAGTCATTGTACTGGGGAAGACCAGTCTGAGGATCTACACCTACATATTCGTAGAGCGACCAGTTGTAGAGCGGGCTACCAAGTTCACGGAAGTAGTAGCCATTCTGATAGCCTTCTGTACCCTTGCTGTCGGGGAGCTTGGTCAACGCATTCTTGTAAGTAAGGCCGTTAACAGCCATAGTTACCAATACGTTGTCTGCGCGATAGAGGTCAGCGCTCAACTCGAAGTCGAAACCAACGTTCTTCATATCCATCTCATTCTTGTAGATACCAGAGGGGCTACCCTGTGATGCGGGCAGAGGACTGTAGAACAACATGTCGGTAGTCTCCTTCACGAAGAAGTTAGCGTCAAAGTTTACACGATTCCATAGACGACCCTCGACACCAGCATTGAAGTTCTTTGACTTCTCCCATGTCAAATCTGCATTACCACGGAGGTATTTTGACAAGGCTGCGTTACCGTCAACACGAGCAATAGAATAGAGGTCAGTATAAGCCTTATAGAGACCCAAGTTGTCATTACCTTGTGTACCATACGAAGCCTTCACCTTGGCATCCTGCAACCAGGTAGAGGCGCCACGCATAAACGACTCCTTAGAAATACGCCAGCTACCGCCAACAGCCCAGAAGGTACCCCAACGTACATCGGGATGGAACATTGAAGAGGCATCACGACGGAGGCTTGCAGTCAGGTAGTAACGGTCGTCGAAGTCATAGTCTACCTTACCGAAGTAACCCTCACGCTGCTTGCCGTATGAGTAAGAACTCATATCCTGATAGTTGATGGCATTTGAGAACTCGGGATTGGTAGGAGATACGAAGTTGGTCATGTGGCCATAGAACAAAGAATAATCATATTCATTAGTCTCGTGACCCAACATAACGTTCAAGTCGCTAAGCCCGAATGTTGGAGTCCAGTTAATCAACTCATTCACATTAAACACGCCTGTATGAGTAGCATAACGGTAGCCACGGCCATTAACAGCTGCAGCATCACCAGCAATAGGAGTTGTGAACTGAATCTGATTCTGTGAGAACACGTCGTATGCCATGTTGGCCGACACGGTCAAATCCTTTACAATCTCCCAGTTGAAATAACCACGAGCACTGATGTTGTCGGTTACATCATCATTGATACCGTCCTGAGCCTGTGCATAGGGGTTAGATTGTGCTGCATAGCCACGGCCATGCTCTGTACCGTAGTCATACATCTTGTTACCAGTCTTCTCGTCAATCATGACGTTACCATTCTCATCGTACAGATATACAGGACAGATAGGGGCAATCATCTGAGATGACATGAAGATATTTGAATAGTTGCTTGATTCATCACCAAACCAATTACGATTGGTGCGAGCATATGAGAGGCTAATGCCAGTCTTGATACGGTCAGAAATCTTCTGGTCAATCTTTGTACGAACAGAAATACGGTCAAATCCAGAACCAGGAGCGATACCCTCGTCAGACAGATAACCTGCAGACATGTAGGCAGAAGTGCGGTCGTTACCACCCGATACACTTACGTTATACTCTTGGTGAATGCCATCCTGCATGTTGTCCATCCAGTTGTCAGTCCAGAGGAGGCCAGCAGCAGCCGCCTCGGCAGTCAACTTACCTGTCAAGGGGTTGATGATAGCATTGTCTGCAACACCTCTATAAATATTATACTTGGCATAAGCAGAAATCAAGTTGTCTGCAGCATACTGCGAAGCGGCCATATAACCCATCTCAGAAGCAAGCTGATTGGTTACAGACTCGTGCAGCAACTCGTAGTACTCGCCTGCATCTGTCACAGAGTTGTAGGGCTTTACGCCACGAGTATTGAAACCGTAGCGTGCATCGAAGTTCACGCGAGGACGACGGTTACCACCACTCTTAGTTGTTACCATTACTACACCGTTGGCACCACGAGCACCATACATAGAGTTGGCAGCAGCATCCTTCAATACGGTCAATGACTCGATGTCCTGTGAAGGGATAGAGTTCAATGAACCCTCGTAAGGTACACCGTCAACAACGATAAGGGGATTCTGGCCGGCGCTGATAGAGCCGATACCACGTACCAAGATGCTTGAACCTGAACCCGGAGTACCAGACGAAGACGTAGTCTGTACGCCTGCGATAGATCCTTGCAGTGCGTTAGAAATGTTGGCAACCTGCATCTCTGCCAACTTCTCACCAGTCACCTGAGCGGCAGAACCCGAGAAGTTTGCCTTCTTCACAGTACCATAAGGCACAGCAATCACAACCTCTTCCAACACCTCGTCATCAGACTGCATAGTCACCTTTACATAAGGGTGAATGGTCACTTCCTGTGTGGTCATACCCACATAAGAAACCACCAAAGTCTTCGCGCTACTTTGCGCGTAATATAAAGGCTTTGTCCGAATGGGTTGTCCGGCTGTCCTTCTTTTGTGCAACATCTTGGTTAGC
>RHMF01001911.1_pt1 | contig 10098 bp, 6 predicted proteins | sample 5365151 | NCBI WGS metagenome assembly RHMF01 (sample SAMN10266501, study PRJNA497801) | feces metagenome | isolation source: feces | host: Bos taurus | place: China: Prairie of Fairy Mountain | collected 2017-08-14 | reverse complement strand
GAAAAGCATCCCATCCGCCGCCTGTCCAAGGGCATGCAGAAGCAGTCGGCCTTCTGGCTGGCCCTGTGCTGTCAGCCGGATATTCTGGTGTTGGACGAGCCGGTGGACGGCCTGGATCCGGTGATGCGCCGCCAAGTTTGGTCGCTGCTCATGGGGGACGTGGCCCAGCGGGGTACCACGGTGCTGGTGTCCTCCCACAACCTGCGTGAATTGGAAGATGTGTGCGACCACGTGGGCATCCTCAGCCACGGCAAGGTGCTGCTGGAGCGCTCCCTCACCGACCTGCAGGACAACGTAGCAAAGATCCAGATCGTCTTCCCCGAGGGTCAGGACATCACACTACCCCCCGCGCTGAACGTGCTGCACACCAGCCACCTGGGCCGGGTACATACCCTCATCGTCCGGGGCCATCTGGACGAGATCAAAGCCCAGCTTTCCACCTGCTCCCCCCTGCTGATGGAGGCCCTGCTGCCCCTGTCTCTGGAGGAGATCTTTATCTATGAATTGGGAGGTGAGGACTATGCGGTCCGGGACATCGTGCTTTAACAGCCCTCTGTTTCGTAAAAACGCAGCCCGCTTCTGGCCCATCTGGGTCAGCTACACCCTGATTTGGGCCTTTGCGCTCCCCCTTCAGTTTTTGACCCTGTCGGAGTCCTACGACGCCCAGTACGACTTAGTCCAAGCCCTCATCCGGGAGTCCGAGTATGTGATTCGCACCCTGCAGGGCGGCGTGTTCCTGTCCTGGGGCTTCGGTCTGGCGGCAGCCATGGCAGTATTCAGCTACCTGTGCTTCAACCGCAGCGCCTGCATGATGCACGCCTTTCCCCTGGACCGTAAGGGCCTGTTTTTCACCAATTACCTGTCCGGCCTATCCTTTCTGGTGCTGCCCAACCTGTTCATCTTCCTGATGACCCTGGCGGTGGAGATTCTGTACGGCTGCGTGAATCTGCCCTATCTGCTCACCTGGTTGTGGGTGCAGAGCGCCACGGCCCTATTTTTCTACTCCTTCGCCGTGTTCTGCACCATGTTCACGGGCAACATCCTGGCTCTGCCCGCCTTCTACGGTATTTTAAGCTTTCTTACTGTTGTGATTGCCTCCCTGATGGAGGAAGTGCTGCACCTGTTCTTCTACGGCTGGCAGGGCATGAGCGGCCCAGTGGAAACTGTGGTGCTGTGGCTGACTCCGGTGCTTAAGCTGTACGAGAGCTGCGACAACCACCTCCAGACCGCCCTGTCTGACGGGAGTTACAGCGTCACCTATACCAATGAGATCAACGATCCTGCGGCCATCCTCCTCTTCGCCGCCATCGGCATTGCGCTGACCCTTGCAGCCCTGTGGGTCTACCACCGCCGCCATGTGGAATCCGCCGGCGATGTGGTGGCCATTCCCATTGTGCGCCCCGTCTTCGCGGCAGGGGTGGCGGTGTGCGCCGGCCTGTGCTTCGGCTTGCTCACCGCTGCGGTGCTGGGCTACGACTCCGAGAACCTGCTGGGTGCCTTCATGGTGATCTGGGCGGTGGTGGGCTACTTCGTGGCGGAGATGCTGCTGCGCAAGTCCTTCCGGGTACTCCCCGCCTGGAAGGGGGCTGTGGTCATGGCCTGCGTAATGGGCCTGCTGTTTCTGTCCGTGAAACTGGACTGGTACGGCTACGAGAGCAACATTCCCCAGGCTGAAGACGTGGCCCACGTTCACGTCATGAACATCAATGACGGCGGCCCCTACGACGACGCTCATTACAGCACCGCGGGTTATATCACCGACCAAACCCAGATCCAGCAGATCATCGACCTGCATACCGCCACGGTTAAGGAACAACACCGTAAGGACCAGCCCGGTGAGGATCGCCTCACCTTCGGGGTGGAATACACCCTCACCAACGGCAGTACGTTGGAGCGCCGCTACCACTCCGTTCCCGTATTTTCCGGGGAGCTGGAAGCCGTGGGCAGCGTGTCCAAAGCGGCCCATGCCCTGCTGAGCAACCGGGACTTCGTCCGGGAGCTGTACGGCCTGGACAGCCACCAGAACGATCGCATTTCCGAGGTCTATCTGGAATCCACCTGGTCCTCCGACCATGATGACTACAGGGGAGGCCACATCTATCTGAACAACCCCACTCAGGAGCTGGAGGGACTGTGGCAGGCGGTACGCCAGGACTTTGACGAGGGCACCATCGGCGTGCGCTACCTGGTCAACAACAGCCCCGATCGCCTGCAGAACACCTACACCGCAAACCTGACCTTCGTGTTCCTGAGTCAGCGGGCCGTGGCCAACACCCCGGAGGCTACCTCTGTCACCGCAGACAGCGGCAAACCTGCCGTGCAGTGCGAGAGCTACCATGCTTACCTCTCCATCTGCCTGACCCCTCAAGCCTCCAACACCCTCAAGTGGCTGGACGAATACGCCGACATCCGGCCCGGTGACCAGCTGATCACCCACGCCCAGGTTCGGGCGCTGCAAAACGGATAAGTAAAAGCTCCCCCCTGATTTTCATCAGGGGGGAGCTTTTCTGTTATTTAAGGGGTTTTACCGGCATTCAACAGGATGTATGGATCAGAAATCCACGTCCAGGTCGTAGTAGCAGCACTTGAGCAGCTTCTCCATCTCCTCCTGGCTGGGCTGACGGGGGTTGGAACCGGTGCAGGCGTCGGCGATGGCGTTCTTTGCGATCTCGGGCAGACGGGCCAGGAAGACATCCTCGGGGACGAAGCCCTGCTCGCAGGGATAGCTGTCGGCGCCGTAGTGCTTGATGCACTGGGGGATGTTCAGGTCGTCGTTCATCTTGCGCAGATAAGCGATCAGATTGGCAACCTTCTCATCGTCATTGGCGCCGCCCAGCTTCATCTCGTCGGCGATGACGCCGTAGCGCTTCTTGGCGGTGTCGTCCTTGGCGTTGTAAGCGATGACCTTGGGCAGGTACATGGCGTTGGCAGCACCGTGGATAATGTGAGCGCCGTGATCCTCGAAAATAGCGCCGGTCTTGTGAGCCATGGAGTGGACGATACCCAGCAGGGCGTTGGAGAAAGCCATACCGGCCAGGCACTGAGCGTCGTGCATAGAGGCGCGCTTGCTCATGTCGCCGTTATAAGACTCCACCAGGTCGTTCTGGATCATCTTGATGGAGTGGATGGCCAGACCGTCGGTGTAGTTGCAGTTGCAGGTGGAGACATAGGCCTCGATGGCGTGGGTCATGGCATCCATACCGGTATGGGCAACCAGCTTCTTGGGCATGGTTTCGGCCAGGTCAGCGTCCACGATGGCGATGTCGGGGGTGATCTCAAAGTCGGCCATGGGGTACTTGATACCCTTCTCATAGTCGGTGATGACGGCGAAGGCAGTGACCTCGGTGGCGGTGCCGGAGGTGGAGGGGATAGCCACAAAGTGGGCCTTGGTGCGCAGCTGGGGCAGGCCGAAGGGCTTGATCATGTCCTCGAAGGTGACCTCGGGATACTCATACTTGACCCACATAGCCTTGGCTGCGTCGATGGGAGAACCACCGCCCATGGCAACGATCCAGTCGGGCTGGAACTTCTGCATGGCCTCGGCGCCGCGCATCACGGTATCAACAGAAGGATCAGGCTCGATACCCTCAAAAATCTCGACCTCCATGCCGGCTTCCTTCAGGTAAGAAACAGCGCGGTCCAGGAAACCAAAGCGCTTCATAGAGCCGCCGCCAACGCAGACCATTGCCCGCTGGCCCTTCAGCTGCTTCAGGACCTCCAGGGAGCCCTTGCCATGATACAGATCTCTGGGGAGAGTAAAACGTGCCATTATGAAATCCTCCTCGAAAATTTACGATGAAATAAGAACAGTTTTGTTCCTGTTACAAGATAGCATATTCCATAAAACATTTCAAGAGATCAAAAATTTGTTTGTCGTTTTTCCACATCCCAACACCCCTACGCAGGCGTCCTGCGGCCTACCTAAGTCCTTACCATTTGGCCGTATATTACAAAATCCCCTCCGTTTTTTAATACGGAGGGGATTCTTTTCCCGCAAATATACAATTACCTATCAGAAAAAGAAGTTTCCGAAAGGCCAGGTGGAAAAATACTGATAGCCGTTGCCGTACTGGGGGCTCTGCTGATACTGGGGCGGAATCTGCTCCTGAGGCCACTGGTTGGCGGAGACAGTGCGCTCGTTCTCCTCATCAAAGATGATCGTCAGCTCGATCTTCTCGCTGCCGCGGATGACGGTGAGCTTGGCCTCGTCCCCGGCCTTGTAGGCCGACACGGCGGCGGTGAGGGCAGAGGACGAGTCGATCACAGTATCGTCCAGGGCCACAATAATATCTTTTTCCTTCAGGCCGGCCCGCTCGGCGGCGGAGCCGGAGGCCACCCCGGTGATATAGGCGCCGGCGGACACGCCGTACATCTGGGCGTTCTGGGGAACGGACTGCATCTGGATACCCATGTAGGGCTTGCCGGTAACGTAGCCGTGCTGGATGATATCGGAGATCATGGTCTTGACGTCGTTGATGGGGATGCCGAAACCGATGCCCTCCACAATAGCGTCGGAGGAGGAATTGGAAGCGCCGTACTTGGCGGTGGCAATGCCCACCACCTCGCCGTAGCTGTTGAAGATAGGGCCGCCGGAGTTGCCCGAGTTGATGGCGCAGTTGGTCTGGAACATGTTCATGGTACCCATGGAGGTGGTGATAAGCCGATCCAAAGCGGACACCAGGCCATCAGTGAGGGTAAAGGTCAGCTCGCCCAGGGGATTGCCGATGACCATCAGGTTCTGGCCCACCGCCAGGGTGTCGGAGTTGCCCAGGGTGACGGGGATCAGACCGACAGCCTCGATCTTCAGCACCGCCACATCGTTGCCCTTCTCGCCTCCCACCAGCTTGGCGCTGTAGCTGTCACCGTTCTGGAAGGAGACGGTGATGGTCACGGAGCTGTCGCTGGCGGCATCCTCGATGACGTGATAGTTGGTGACGATATAGCCATCCTGGGTGAGAACAAAGCCGGAACCGGAGGCGGCAGAGGTACTGGTGTAGCCGAAGATATTGGTGGAGGTAGTGGATACGGTGATGCCCACGCAGGAAGCCACATTGGCCGCATAGAGCTGCTGGGCGGTCATGGGCTGTCCATTGTTGCTGTTGACCAGCACCTCGGCAGGGGTGCGCTCGCTTTCATAAATGACGGTGGTGCCTTCCCCGCTGAAGTGACGGTAGGCCGCCGCGCCGCCAAGTCCTGCCCCGCCGCCCGCAATGGCGCAGGCCAGGATTAGTGCCAGAGGCTTTTGAAACAGATTTCTCTTAGGGGGCTGGGGCGGGGTGGTCTGGTGCTGATAGTTGGGCTGGTAGATGGGCTCCGGATCGGTGTAGTCTCCAAAACCGCCCCGATAGCCGCTGTTTGCGCTGTTATAAAAATTGAAATCATGATCGTTGCGATCCATGTTCAACACTCCTTTGCTGTGGTTTCGGGGATTGTCCCCGGAACTGTCCCTATGATACTACTGATTTATGAAAAAAGCATGAAGAATCTCACATTCTTTTTTGAATTTAATACGCCTTCACACCTCCGGCGGGCGGCGCAGCAGGGCAGCGACATCTTCCGCCGCCTCTCCCAAGTCCAGGCGCAGGCTGTGGAAGGTCCCCAGCCCCGCCAGATTGAGTACCATCAGGGTGAGAATGGGGCCCAGGATCATTCCCGCCACCCCTGCCAGCTTCATCCCCACATAGATGCTCACCAGGGACAAAATAGGGGAGAGTCCGGTCTGATCTCCCACAAATTTCGGCTCGGCCACCCGGCGGAAGGCGGCGATGGCACTCCATGTGACCATCACCGAAATAGCAGTTGGGTAATCCCGGGTAACAAAGGCCACAACCGCCCAGGGAACCATCACCGTTCCCGCTCCGATCAAGGGGATAAAGTCCAGCACCGCCAGCCCCAGGGCCAGCAGAAAGGCATAATCCCGCCCCGCTAGAACAAAGCCCCCCAGCAGGATCAGAAACACGCCTCCCGATAACAGCAGCTGTGCCTTGAGGTAGCCGCCGAAAGCGGCCACCGCCACCTTGCGCAGCTGTCCAGCAACGCACAGCACCCGCTCGTCCATGCGCTGGATGGCCCGGGTGCGCAGATAGGGGTAGTCGGCCGTGAGAAAGTAGGTGGCCATAACGAACATCACCAGCGCCAGGAGGAAACCGGGCACCCCCGCCGCCTTGTGGGTGATGCCCTCAGCCCAGGCGGTGAGCAGGCGGGACATACTCTCCTGAAACCAGGCGGCAAATTTGTCCCACAGACCGTAGGCGGTGTAGAGTACCTCCTCCGGGATGCGCTGCCAAAAGTGGTCAAGCATCCCCCGCAGCTGCTCAAAGGCCGCCAGAGACTGACCAAACAGCCCCTCCCAGTTCTGGGCCAGGGAGACCACCTCGCTCCCCACGCCGTACACCAGCAGCGCCACTCCGCCCCCAAAAAGTCCGAATAACACAACCACTGTCACCAGGGACAGCAACCCCCGGCTCCACCCCAGTTTCCTCTGAACCCACCGCACCACCGGGTTCAGGGCCGCAGCCACCAGAAAGGCCAGCAAAAAGGGGGCAAACAGAGACAGCAGGGGAGGCAGCAGCTTCACCCCAGCCGTTACCGCCGCCAGGACCAAAATCAGCCGAATCCCCAGCCGCAGCCAAAGCCGCCCCCGCTGCCCCCAGGTCAAAGGTCTGTTCTCCATGCCGATTCCTCCTGTGCGCCCTCTCGTGATACCGCCTACCTTACCACAGGGTAGGGGCATAATGTGTAAAACCTTCGTCCCGGGGTGAAAAAAGCGCTCTTTCCCGGGAAATACCCGGGTACGGCACTTCCTTTTTGGGTAAAATCGTGCTATTGTTATGTGGTTACTATGAAGAAAAAGGATGCGTTTAGGATGAAACGTTTGCGTGAGATCCTCTTTCCGCCCCAGGACGCGGACAAGACCTGCCGCGCTCTCCACCGGACGTGGGTTGCCCTGGCCCTGACAGGACTGGGCTGCTGCATCGGCTGTCTTACCCTGCTGCTGGGGGCTACCGCCTATGTGAAACTGCCGGGGGGCGCCCTGTTTTTCTCCTATCTGAAAAATCCCCTGCTGCTGGGGCTGAACCTGCTGCCCCCGGTGGGACTGATCTGGATGTTCTACCTGCTGTCCGGCCGGGTCTGGGTAGGCTATCTGGGCAGCATTGTCCCCTGTGTAGGACTGGCAGTGCTTAATTACTACAAGATCCGCCTGCGGGGCGACCCCCTGTTGGGCGCCGATCTGCTGCTGGCCAGCGAGGCCACGGGCATCGTGGGCCACTACACCCTGGATGTAACCTGGGTGATCAGTGTCACAGCCATTTGCTTTGTACTGGGCCTGCTGTTTGCCCGATTTCTGCTGCCTGTGGTTCTGCGTGGCTGGAAGGTTCGTGTTCTGGGGGCACTGGCCTGCGCCGTGGTACTCCTGGGCTCCTACTTCGGTCTTTACACCAGCGCCAACATTTACAGCAAAACCGCCAACAACGAGTTTATCAACCCCTGGTCCGACGTGGAGGTCTTCGTGTCCAAGGGTGTGCTTTATCCCTTCCTCCACACCATCCAGGATATGTTTCCCGAGCCGCCCCAGGATTATAACGAAGGGGAGGCAAAAGCCCTGCTGGCGCAGTTCCCAGATGCCAACATCCCGGAAGGGGAGAAGGTGGACGTGGTAGGTATCATGCTGGAGGCCTTCTGCGACCTGACCGACTTCCCCGCTCTGGCCCAGCATCCCGCCGTACAGGAGGTCTACGCCCCCTGGCACCAGCTGGAAAAAAACAGCGTCCACGGCGACCTGCTCACCAACATCTTTGCCGGCGGCACCGTGGACAGCGAGTGGTCCTTCCTCACCGGATACAGCCAGTATGACCAGTTCCGTTCCGCCACCGACTCCTATGTGTGGTATTTCCGGGAGCAGGGTTACGACGCGGTGTTCCACCACCCCGGCTACAACTGGTTCTACAACCGCCAGAACGTCAACCAGTACCTGGGCTTCCAGGACAGCCTGTTCACCGACAACTGCTTCGGCGCCTTTGTGGACCCGGTGACAGCGGTGTGGCACTCCGACGCCATCCTGGTGGATCAACTGCTCAAAGAGCTGGAGGCAGACCGCGAAAATCCCTATTTCTCCTTCTCCGTCTCCTACCAGAACCACGGCCCTTACGGCGCTGAGACCCCCGCAAATCCTCGTCTCTCCCCCGCCGATACCGGCTGGAGCCAGGAGAGCTGCAACATTTTAAGCAACTATATGTCCGGTGTGGCCGATACCATCACCCAGGTAAAGCGCATGGTCGATTCCCTGGAACAGCGGAAGCAGCCCACCGTGGTGGTGCTCTTCGGCGACCACAAGCCCTGGATGGGCAACGCCGACTCAGTGTATACCGAAATCGGAGCCAACTTCGACCTAAGTACCCGGGATGGCTTCGAGGCGTACTACGGCACCCCCTATCTCATTTGGGCTAACTCCGCCGCCAAGGCGGTGCTGGACGCCAACTTTACCGGAGAGGGCGGGGATTTCTCCCCCTGCTTCCTGATGCCCAAGGTCTTTGACCTGTGCGGCTGGGAGGGCCCCGGCTTCATGCAGCTGAGCCGACAGGTGCGTGAAATCTCCCCCCTGTTCCACGCCCGGGGGCTGTTCCTCAAGGATGATGCCATCACAGACGTACTGCCCGCGGAAGAAGGGAACACCTATCTGGATTTCCTGGGCGCCCAGTACTACCGGGAGCACGAAATTAACCCCAGAACATAAGAAAAACCGTCCGGACATCCGGACGGTTTTTTTGTTGAAATCAGGTCACAGCCGCCCCGCCGGGATCATCTCCCGGAAAATGGGGATCTGGGGCAGCACATTGAGCAGAAGGGATCCCAGCACATAACAGGCCACCACTTCGCCCAAAGCCACGGAAAGACCGTTGAAGGCAAACATGGGCCAGAAGGCAGGGCCAAAGCCCACCTCGTACCAGGTGATCATGGCACCCACGATGACGCCGTTGCAGATGACAGGGGGCAGGGGAGCCAGATAGCGGTTGGGCATTTTGCTGGTCCAAAGGGCCGCCAGCAGGGTAGCCGCGGAACCAAAAATAATGTCCAGCGGGCCGACGGTACTCATCAGGTTGGTGATGAGGCAGCCAACAAACAAGCCAGGGGCCGTGCAGGGAAAGAGAAAGGGGAGCACACATAGTGCCTCGGCAAAACGGCACTGGATCGCACCGAAATTCATGCCAAAAATGTTGCCAAAATAGCTCATCACGGCGTACAGGGCAGCCACAAAGGCCGCCAGGGTCAGCTCCCGGGTGGTAAATTTGCGCATAAAAAATCCTCCATTTTCTTGTTTAGAGAACGGCGGAAATCCCGCCGAACGAACGTGAAACTGGAAGCAGGCACCATTTACAGCTTACCACATCTTCCAGATCATGCTTCGGCGGCTGCGCGACGGCCAATAACTCTTCCGACTACGCCGAAACCCGGCCCCACCGTTGGTGGTTCCTGGGCTTTCGGCATTCGCTCCAGAGTCTATTGCCCTGCTCCGCACGCCTACACACTTCACGCTTGGACGAGGTGTGGAAACTCGTCGCAAGCATGGTATCACACTGTCCATTCTTTGTCCAGTAGAAAATGGAGGTGGGACGTTCGCCCTCTGCTCCAAGATGATTCCCGCAGCTTACAGCGGCTATTGTACGGGGGAAACAACCTCTTACTCAATCAGAAGGCTGCAAAAGTAAAGGTATTTCGCATCAAACTCACTCACACCTGGGCTTGAATCCCCCTTACGAAAACATCACCATCCACCAGCCCAATGAGGCCAGCACCGCTCCGACCATCCCCCACACAGGGCCGGGGAGCCTGTCCAAAGTCCCCTGTTTCACCCGGCTGCTTTTCAGATAGCTGTCCGCCGCCTGCCGGGCCTGCCGGATGACCTGGTCAGCGCTGACCCCCTCCCGGTTCATGGCCTCCTCTTTGACAATAAAAATTGCCTCCTCAAAGAGCTTTGGGTCGGGAGACTTGACCAAAATAACCTGACGTGTGATCCCTTTCACCACGAGCTTCACATCCTTTCCGGGAACTGGCTGTGTTCCCATTCTTTCCCCTAGTCTGCCCGTTTTGGCCGGGTAT
>RHMF01009153.1_pt1 | contig 10100 bp, 12 predicted proteins | sample 5365151 | NCBI WGS metagenome assembly RHMF01 (sample SAMN10266501, study PRJNA497801) | feces metagenome | isolation source: feces | host: Bos taurus | place: China: Prairie of Fairy Mountain | collected 2017-08-14 | reverse complement strand
TGCACTCTGTGCACTGTAGTTAGAAATGATAGTTTCCATAGCATTAAATTGCTTCCAATATCTATCTTTTTCCTTATTATATCTTGTATTGAGAAGAGAAAGTCTTTCATCGATTCTCTTAAGTTCATAAGCAAGTGTAGAGTTGCTCTGAGTTGCTTTCATCTCTTTTGCACCAGCAATACGAACCAACTCACCTGGTGTAGCAGCGCTGACTTTAGCAGTTTTATCTACTATATCTGTAAGTTTATCTGCAAGACCATTTTCGCCAACAAATAATTTTTCAACTTCTTCAATATTTTCTGAAAGAGCTTTTTTAAGTGCTTCTTCATCAATAACAAGTTTACCTTTATCATCTTTATTGCTAGATGTCTCAATACCAATATTATAAAGAGCAATAGAAGATGTATCTGAACGTGTATAAAGAGCACTTCTCATATTCTGAAGGAATCCCCTGATAGTAGAATCACCATAAAGAAGACCCTGTTTTGATTTTTCTTCCCATTTCTCAATCTGACTTTCAGTCATTTCGTCTCTTTGAGCATCTGTTAATGGTGCATATTTACGATATGTAGGCTCTGCATCAACATAACCATTGAGTTTTTCAATCATCTTGTTGTAATCTTCAACAAAAGATTTAATTGTCTCAAAAACAGCCTCAGTATTACGTTCTGTTGAAACAGTTGTTTCGTAATAACCTGTAACTTTACCATCAGCATCATATTTAGCCTGACTCACTTCTGTAAGTTGCATTGTAACGCCTTCAACTGTAAACGAATTAGATGTTCTTGAGAATTCTGTGCCATTAATTGATACTAATGCATCAGTACCTTTTGTTACAGCGGTATCATTAAGAACACCATTTGTAAAATTATCAGCACCAAAAATCTTTGATAAGAAATCGCCTTCAGTTTCTGTAATGGCAATACCAAATTTTGAACCAGACTCTGTCGCTTCCATTGAAAATGAATCAGACACTGAAGAGTACGAAAGTTTTACACCAGCATCACTCGCATTAACAGCTTTAATAACATCTGAAATAGTGTTTTCAGCTGTAAACGAGAATGACTCTCCATTTATCTCAAATGAGAAACTGTCGCCAGTTAAACCTAAATTACTTAATTTTGATGAAGTGTTAATTCTAGTTGAAAGACCAGGTGTCAAGCCTAATGATAATGCATTAGAACCAGTAACCTTAAGTTCATGGCCATCTTCACCATTAAAATTAACTTTTAAATTAAATGATTTAGTACCATCATCATTAACTGTATCTACTACATCTACATAGCCACCCAATTTTTGAGCAACTTCTTCTTTAATTGCAGAAATAACTGAATCTTCAGTCATATTTCCACTAGCATCTTTAAGTTCATCAGCGCTGAGTTTTATTGATTTACCTACGCCATCCAATGAAACTGTAAATTCGAAGCTACCATTTTCATCTAAAATCTTCTGAATACCATCAAGGTCAATCTTACCGCCTTTAAGAACTGATTCACCACTTACATTAACACTTGATGAAAGTTTAGCCTTAGATGCAAGTTGTTTTACGATAATATTCATATCATCTGTAGAAGCTCCTGCAGAAGATGAAATTATTTTAACCGCATTACCACTTGTAACACGAGATGTCATAGCATTAAAGAATGCTGAAGATGCTAAATTATTCTTTGAGCTTGCACCATATGATGTATTAAAATATTTGCAAATATTTGCTTGAAAAACTATTGATTTGTGTTATAACATCACGATAGTTTTCAATTTTCCATTCAGTCTGAGTTTTTAAGCCCTTTTGTTTATCTATTTTAGATTGTGTACCGGAAAGTAATTTTTCAACTAAGCTATCAGTATCCATACCGGAAATCATTCCAGAAAAACCATTGTTTGAGCTTACTGAAGATGTTGTTGAGTTAACATTCATAAAAACAACTCCTTTTCTTTAAAGTTAAATCTTTATATCTCTTGAAACATTAACCGGTGTAAAACTTGTACCATGAACTGATTTATAATACCTTTGAGTAGCAGCTTCGCCACTTTGGTTAAAACTTTGAATTTTATTGAGTATTTTTTCTCTTTCATACTCAATTCTGTTTTTTATAACATCATCATTTTTATTAATTCTGTTAAGAACCGCATTAACTGCAAGAACCTCGATATAAACCTTTGAAAGTTCTTCGGTTAAATCATCTTTTTCACAAAAATTATTAAGCACACTTCTTATATTACTATCCATACCCGCGAATTCACGAAGCTTATCGTCTAAAAGCTTTATTTCATCAACAAGCTTTCCGCGTTTTTCTGTACAGGTTAAAAGTTCTTCCTGGGGAACAACCGCCATTGATTCGGTTATTCTTTCAACCTCTGAAAGAAGTTTTGTTTTTTCTTGGAGGCAACCGATTACATCTTCAATTAAAGACATACCGAACACCCCTTTCACATTTCTATTTATTAAGCTTTTGCATCATAGATTTAAGGTCAGCTTTTGGCATTTCTGCTCTCGATGCAGCTTGTTTATTCGCCTGTATTGTCTGGTATAATTCTTCACGCCAGATTTTACATTCTTTTGGAGCGGTAACACCGACTCTCACCTGATTATTTATATCTACAATTTTTAATTCAATTGGTTCTTTAAGACCTTCAACCTCAATTATTAAAGATTCGCTTTCTTTTCTTGTTAATAATAACATTTAATTTACCCCCTCTAATACAGGATGTCTTACGGGGTAATCTTGTTCCAAAATAATTTGAGAAGCTAATCCTGATGTTGTATTGAGAATTACTGGACTTTTAAGGTTAACTGTTGAATCGTTGAAATCCTCTTTCACTGAAAGAACTACCCAACAAGCATATTCACCAGCACCTAAAGTTTTTTCGTTTTCTTCTGAAATTTCAGGCTTATAAAACTCCTTAAAAGCTGAAGCATCAAATAATAAGAAACAAAGATCTGGCTCTTCAAGAGACTGTAACCAGACAATCTGCTCACCAATCTCTTCATCAAAAATCATTGTATATCTTGTATAATCTTCAAAACCAAAAACTGGTTGTTTAAAAATAATAACCTTTGAATCTGGAATTTCTCTTTCACCAAAATCTCTTGTTTTGTAAATCATAATTTAAACTCCTTGGGTTTTATTTGACACTTTATTCAGCATCAGGTGCTGAGCTCTTAGGGAAGTAGTTAGGTCCTCCGACATATTCAATATCAACACTTGCTCTTTGAACAACATTAAATTTAACACTACCAGCAATATAAGTCATTGAACGGTCAAGCTCTTGCCAGTTGATATCAAGCTCGGTTGGTGTATATTCCATATTAAGCTCATTTGGTTCCCATGAAATGTTAGGACCAACACTTGGGAAAAATGCTGTCACAAGATGTGTAGTTCCCTCATTTATCCTTTTTTGAGCAATGATACTTGGAATATTAGCACCCTCGTGAATATTAGAAATTTGTTTTCCGATATCAACATATTCCCTAGTTTTTTCAGCGATATGTTGTTGACCACGATTTGCTTCATAGCTTATTCTATCGCCCATAGTCATTAAGCCTATTGACTTACGACTTTCATAGCTATCGATTTTTACAGATATATTCTTCGCATCAATTTTAAGAGTTGATGGAGTTGTCTGCACATGCATATCGCGGACAGTGTCGTTATCATATTCTAATTTTGCAGGTGTTACTTCTAATTCATATTTACCTGGAGTTGTCTTAATCTCGATAACTTGCATTTAAATCCCTTCCTTGTATTAAAATCAAATCCATTTATTATCTATTTGCTTTATTATCTAAAACTCTTATCTTAAATAATCCCATAATGAAACAGGAAGTATTTGTGAACCCATTTGAATAACCGCTTTTAAAATGTAATCATTCATTGATTGGTTAGTTGCTTCTTCAGCATCGTTGATACCAACAAGTTCATCAATTCTGAATTTGTAGTTATCCACCTGATTTTGAAGTCTCGTTTCCATTGTATCAAGGAAATTTGTTTTTGCACCAATATCTGTAACATTAGTTCTGAAAACATCAACTCTGTCTGTAAGATGTCCTTGAAGTTGTTTTAATTCATCAATATCGTAGTTTACTAATTTATCTTCAATTTCAGTCAAGATGTTTATTATATTGTTTGGCTTACCATCTTCTGTTGTTCCAAAGCCTAAAATTTGAAGACCTGAGAATGATGCTTCAAAACCTGATACAGAGTTGAATGAATCACCATCAACACGAACACCTAAACCAATATCAAGGTATAATGGGTTATCCATTGAAATATCTTGCTCAACACCATTTTCATCAACATAATATCTTGAACCATCAGCTCTTTGTTGAACACTATCTACATCAATTCCATTGTAAAGAAGCTTACCATCATCACTGAATGAGAACGGAGCTGTTTTTGCAGTAGAACCACCAAAAGGATATTTAGTAGCAAACTTCATATTTGCAAACTGAATAAGTTCTTCTTTCATTGACTTGATTTCCGATGCAATTGTAACTCGACCGGCTTCACCTGTTGTTTCAGTTACAGCTTTTACAAGCTTTGTTCCAATGATTTCATTAAGAACATCGTTCATTGACATCATTGAGTCTTCAACTGCTTTAAATTCACTGTTAATAGCCTGAACATTAGAAAGCTGTTTTTCTGATTTAAAAAGCTCTACTCTGGAGTTAAGCATTCTTGTACCAGCAGAAACATCTTCTGACAATTCAATGAAACGATTACCCGAAGCAATTTTCATATTAGTTTCAGCATAATCATTTCTTGCTTTATTAAGATATTTTATATAGTTTCTTTGCGTTGTTTTATCTGCAACTCTCATTGCTTAAGGCTCCTTTCTTAAAGTCCTACTCGACCCATTCTATTTATGATTGTATCAAGCAAATCATCCATAGCAGTCATTAAACGGGAAGCTGCTTCATAAGCTTTTTGGTAAACAATCATATCTGCTGCTTCTTCGTCAGATGAAACTGCTGAAATCGAATCTCTCTGACCCATAAAGTCATTAGCAACAAGTTCTGTTGCATCATGTCTTCCTTCCTGGAAGCTGATTTCTGTACCAAGTTTACCTAAGAAGTCAATTTCATATTCAGCAAATGTACCTGTAAAGGTTTCACCATAAGCTTCAAATGTAAATTTATCTTCAATAAGCGCAGAAGCTAAGTTTGAAGCATAATCTTCAATTGTTTCTGCTCTGTTATAAATAAAGTAACCTGCTGCGTTGTTAACCCACTCATCACTGAGTGAAATATTCGCTGCAGTAACAGGTGCTTTTGAGTTTGTTTTACCACTTGATGTTTTTGCTGCGAGTAAAATCTTATAAACTGTTTTACCCTCTTCATCAACCTTCGGTTGACCTGTTGCTTCGTCATACTCTGGAATTGCGTGGTTTGCAATATTTGCAAATGCACTTGCAATTGAATCAATTCTGTCTCTATAGTACATAAGACCATTTGCAGATGTTTCGTTACCACTCTGCATACAAGGACCACGACCATTGAGGAATTCAATATACGCGTGAATTGTACCACCAGTAAGACCTACATTTTTACCTGTATCACTCCAAGTAACAGCAACTGTACCATCCTGATTCTGATAAAGGTTAAGAACATTGTACTTAACACCATCAATTGCATTGTGATCGCCTATATCAACATCTATTGTCCCATCCAAGTTTTCAGTAACATGAATATCGCAGTATTCTGAAAGTTCATCTAAAAGCAAGTTTCTCTGGTCTAAAAGCTCGTTTGCCTGATAATCATTGTCAGTAGCAATATTATCACGAAGAGTTTTATTAATATGAGCAATCTGCTCTAAAATACTATTTGTTTTATCAACTGTAACTGACATATCTGTGTATTGTTGTTTAAGAACATTGTCAAGTCTTGCATTCATTTGTGAAAGAACCTGAGTTAAATTCTTAAATGCAGACATTACAAGGTTTGCTTCTGAGTCTGAAACAGGTGAGCTTATGAAATTCTGAAGATTTGTATAAATCTGTTCAATAGCACCCATAAGACCCGATTGGTCTGTGATATCTGCACCATCACCTAAAGCACTTTGAATATCTTTAAGAATGGTTGCTGATTGGTCATGGAACTTAGCCTGTGAATTTTCTTCTCTGAATCTCTTGTCAAGGAAAGCATCTCTCATCTGAGTAATACTTGTCGCCTGAACACCTTGACCTGCAAGACCTATTCCACTGTATGCAACACGCTGGGTAGAGGTGTTAATTGCGATAACCGCTCTGTCAACTCTTTGACGACTGTAACCATCTGTATCAACGTTTGCAAGGTTGTTACCAACTATATCTAAAGATTTCTGGTTTGTAAAAATTGAACTTTTGGCAGTTTCAATGCCCATAAAGGTAGGTCTCAATTGTAACACTCCTTAAAACGACTTTTGCGTCTTATATTTTTTCTTCAAATGATGAACTTGCCCAATTAGCATTTTCACCGCGTGAAGTGTAAACTCCAGCATTTTCTGATTGCTGTTGCTGCAAAATCGTTTGCTATTTTCAAATTTGATTTTGCTATATCTATTGAAATTTTGTTGAGTCTCTGAATTTCCTCAACAATTGCTCTTAATTCATTAACTGCTACAGTAAAGCTGTTTTTTTGCTCAGCATCATCTATTTTAGCAATTATCTCATCAGCCTTCATTTCACCGAAGCCTGCTTTTTCCTGAGCCTCAATTCTTCTTTTTTCTATATTTTCAAGTTTCATCATAGTTGCCTGTTGAGATTGAAGCACAGCACTAAGATTATTAATATCGCTTTCCAAAAGTGCTTTTCTCTTATCCGATTCAAAATCAAGCATTTTCTTGCACTCAACAAGGCACTCTTCTAAAACAGCTTTATATTCCTTAATATTTCCTTGCATATTATCCTCCAAAAATAGCATCAGCGACTAAAGCCGATTACATTACTCATTATTGCACCAGCAATTTCTGATGAAGAAATCGGACAAGCATCTCCGTGATATTTTTCTTTTAATTCTTTGATTCTCTCTGAATCAGCTGGCTTATTATATGCAACTTTGTAGTTCATAACTGCTTTTTCATAAGTTGTTTTTTCTGTGCCTTTAGCACCAAAATCAACAATATCAGTATTAGTTGCTTTAGCCTGAACTTCCGCACTTTTAACATTTACATCCTTTGAGTAAACGCTATTAACATTGTTTCTTGTGTAATAATTTCTTATTGAATTAATATCCACAATTCCTTCCTCCTTGTGAGTTTTTATCGTCAACAAGAGCCATTTCTAGTCTTGTTTTTATATCTCACTTATAATTGTTCTACGTTTTTTAAAAAACTAAAGCAAAAATACAACTTTTTTTAAATTTTTTTATATTTTTTATTTAAAATTATTTTTGTGAATGCCCTTTTATTTTAAGCATTGTTATGCTATAATGTATTTTTAGGGAGTGATTTCTTTTGGCAAAAATTATTTCGTTGATAAATGAAAAAGGTGGAGTTGGCAAAACATCATCTGCAAACGCAATAGCCGTTTGTTTAAAACACAAAAATTATAAGGTGCTCGGAGTTGACTTTGACCCTCAAGGCTACTTTTCTTTCAGTGTGGGCGCAGACACACGCGAACACCCTACAATTTATGATGTAATCAAAAAAAGAGTTAGGGCGATTGATGCAATTCAACACGCTCCTGTTTTAGATATCATTCCTACTGATGGACTTTTAGGTAATGTCGAAAGAGAATTCGCCGGTGCTGGTACAGAAAGAATGTTAAAAGATGCCCTTAAAACTATTGAGCATCTTTACGACTACATTGTTATAGATTCCCCACCCGAGCTAGGTCTTCTTTCTGCTAACATTATCACTGCTTCAAATGTTGTTTTGGTTCCAGGTCTTAGTGATGGTTATAGTCTCCGCGGTGTTATTCAGGTTCATGAAACAATCTCAAGAATCAAACAGGCAATTAATCCTGATTTAGTTTTAGGAGGTATGTTCCTCTGTCGTTATTACCCAAGAGAAGAATTGAGCCGTGTCACAAAAGAGACTGCTGCAGAGCTTTGCAAAGCACTTAATATGACATTATTAGATACAAATATCCGTCACAGTACCGTTATAAGTAATGCTATGACAGCTTTACAAGAGGATATTATAGATTATGCACCAAGAAACGCAGTTGTAAAAGATTATATTGCCTTGGTCGACGAACTTTTTGAAAGGGGTGTATTCTGATGGCAAAATCAAAAAGAGAACTCGACAAAGACTTAATGTTCCAAAAAATTATGCCCGCTATTGCGGACAACCCTTTTTCAACAGTTTATCACGCTAACCACGCAGGCGAAGCACAAACTCCTGAGGAGCAAAGCAACCACGATGCTTTTCAATCGCTTCGCAAAAAAGTTTTTTCAAGCACTTATATGTGCGAGCCAGAAACTGAAATTTCTGTTATAAATATAATGGAAAATTTGATTTTGGGATATCTTGATTCCGCTATGAAAAAATTCAATGTCTGTACCTGTGATAAGTGCAAATGCTATGTCGTAGCGTACGCCCTGAATGCAGCAGAATCAAAATATGTAGCAGGAACTCAAGACGAGCTCAGAAAAGCAGAAGAGGAGATACCTCAAAAGGTTATCACTGATGCACTGATTAAAGCGGTTATAAATCTTCGTTCAAATCCTCAGCACTAATATTAGCCATTGGCTATTAGTTGTTAGCAAATACTCAAAAAGAAAAATTCTATCATTTAAAGTTATTACAAACTATAAATGATAGAATTTGTTTATTTTTATAATACTAATTACTAACAACTAGCCACTAGCAACTTATTTTATTTTATTAACCTGATAAATTACTTCAGAGCCAATCTGGTCTAATGGCAACTGGCGGGTAACACCACCAATTTTATATGCTTCCATAGGCATCCCGTAAACAACACAAGTTTCTTTATCTTGACCAATAGTATAAGCACCTGTATCACGAAGGAATTTAATACCCTTAGCACCATCGGCACCCATACCTGTGAGAATAACACCTACTGCATTTTTCCCCGCTGTCTTAGCAACAGAATCAAACATAACATCAACTGACGGACAGTGACCGCTCACCTTTTCTCCACGCTGGCTTCTTATATAGTAGCCTTTTGCATCCTGCTTTAATGTAAGATGATATTCACCAGCAGCAATTAATATCTGACCAGGCACTACTCTGTCATAATCCGCCGCTTCTTTAACACTCATTTTACAAATCTTATCAAGTCTTTGTGCATAAAGATCTGTAAATTTAGGTGGCATATGCTGAACTATGACAACACCTGGTGTATTTGCTGGGAAATCTTTAACAACTTCAATAATAGCCTCAGTACCACCTGTAGATGCACCAATAGCAATAACCGCCTTGCTCCCCGCTTTAACACTAACCATTGAAGCTAGCGAAGAAGTAGCTGTAGTTTTCTGTGTTACCTCAGCAACAGGCTTCATTCTTTTAACCTTAGCCTTTGAAGCAACCTTTACCTTTTCGGTTAATTCTACAAAGAACTCTTTTATAGCTTCCTGACTTGCATCTGGCTTTTTAACAAAATCAACCGCACCTGCATCAAGAGCATCAAGAGCATTTATAGGAAGTGAGCTTACAACTACAACCGGTATCTGTCTTTTAGGAATAAGAGTCTTCAAGAACTCAATTCCATTCATACCAGGCATTTCAACATCAAGCGTTACAACATCAGGGTTTAACTCTTCTATTTTACCCATTGCATCTTTTGCGTTGATAGCACTACCTACAACCTCAATTTCTTTATCCTGACTTAAAGATAATTGCAGTTTTGTTCTAAAAATAATTGAGTCGTCAACAACAAGAACACGAATTGACAATCTCTTCACCGACTTTCATTATTTTTTCGTGATTTTCTGATAAGTAGAAGGTCTGACATAAGTATAACCAGTATATTCTTTATCAATTGATTCTGAATGACCGATAAACAAGTAGCCACCCTCAGCAGTTGCATCGTAAAATCTTTTTACGAGTTTATTTGTTGTCTCAGCATCAAAATAAATCATAACATTACGACAGAAAATAATATCAAATGGTTTTTTATAAACAATCTGATCCATAAGATTAAATACTTTAAAA
>RHMF01001715.1_pt1 | contig 10101 bp, 9 predicted proteins | sample 5365151 | NCBI WGS metagenome assembly RHMF01 (sample SAMN10266501, study PRJNA497801) | feces metagenome | isolation source: feces | host: Bos taurus | place: China: Prairie of Fairy Mountain | collected 2017-08-14 | reverse complement strand
AGTGAGAACAGCGAGTATGATGCCGCCAAGGAGGCACAGGCTCATCTGGAGGATAAGATTAACCGTCTGAAGACCACCATCAGCGAAGCTAAGGTGGTAGACACGTCGCGTCTGAGTACCGAAAGCGTACAGATACTGACCAAGGTGGAGATGACGAACCTGACGACAAAGACCAAGATGTCGTACACCATCGTCAGCGAGAACGAGGCCGACCTGCGTGCCGGCAAGATCTCAATCAAGACGCCTATCGCTCAGGGACTGCTGGGTAAGAAGGTAGGCGATGAGGTAGAGATTACCATCCCACGAGGCACCATCAAACTGCGTATCGACAACATTTCAATAGCATAAGCGTTATGGATATTTTTTCAAAGATTGCCGCTGGCGAGATTCCCAGCTACAAAGTAGCTGCTGACGACGAGTTCTATGCTTTCCTCGATATCAACCCGCTGGTGAAGGGACACACACTGGTGATTCCCCGCCGAGAGGTAGATTATTTCTTTGACATGAACGACGATGAATTAGCCCGCTATCAGCAGTTTTCCAAGCGCGTAGCTCAGGCTATCAAGAAGGCCTTCCCTTGCAAGAAGGTCGCTCAGGTAGTGCTCGGCCTAGAGGTCGCTCACGCACACATCCACCTCATCCCCATGCAAACGGAGCAGGATGCAGACTTCCGCCGCGAGAAACTAAAGCTTAGCGAGGAGGAGTTTAGGGAGATTGCAACAAAAATTCAGAAAGAATTCGTATAAGACAAGAAGATGTCGATGTAGCAAGATACTACATCGACATTCTTTTTACCATATAATCTTTTGTATTCATTTCCCATACTAGCTTAAGCCAGATGAAGACTACAGGCAACGACTTAAGCGCAAAGGCACGAATCCAATAAGTACGGATATAGGGTGGAAAAAGGTCGGTTGGCGACAACGAGGTAAGGATAAAGCAAAACACCAGAAGGCACAAATCAAGACGACTTCGCTGCCATGGAACTGCAACATACCAAATAGCCACACCCAACATTGAAATAATATAACTGCTATTCTCCGCTCCTGTGCTGAATATATTTACAAATATCAGCAATAGAGCTAGGCACATCAATTGGAACGAATGAGAGCGATATTGCTTGAAACGTATCCAAGGGAGCGCGCTATACAAGAGGGCAGGAACAATCAGCCACAGGTCATTCCAGGTAGACCACCACCAATTGGTGACATCGGGATTCTTGCCAGCACTCTCGAAAACGGCGTAGTAAGCAGGCAGTCCTGCAGAACAGGCATAACCAATCTTACGCACCATGCCTAACAGACTGATATTCTGGAAATCGGAAAGCAAATTCTCTTGACCCTTATCAGCAATTGAACAGGCCCAGCTGACATACTGGTCTAACACGTATGACGCTCCGAAAAATGGCATGGGTAACACAAATAGCAATACCATCCAGAAGACAGTCCATAGTACAAATTTCGGTTTATCCTTAGAAAAGAGAAAGAACACCAAACCTACAATGCCATATACCTTCACCAGGGTTCCTAAAGCAATCCAGAAGGCAGCCCACCCATTTTTGCCTTGGTAGACAGCTCCAAACGTCAAAAGGATCATAGCCGCTGTGGCCACATTGAACTGAGACATGCCCAATGCATTCAAAAGCTCATGGGCAGTAAACCAAATAACAAAGACTTGCATTGGCCTACCTAACGAACTCTTCTTTATTGCCCACCACAGGAACAAGGCTAGCGCCAAATGCCACAGGAACACCCCTACCCAGATAGAAGGGATGACAGCAAATGGAGCTATAATCATGCTGAAAATAGGACCATAGTGATGAAGGTCGCCATACTCCTCAGGATAATGTAGGAAAAGGTCTTTCTGCTCTAAAGCATGCCAAAATGAATACTTATAGATTAAAAAGTTGTTGAAGTGATGCATGTGCAGAGCTACCGAGATAATAACCATCAACAGCCACAATGCCAACAGTGTCGAGTTTCTATACCAGAAGGGTTTCTGTATGATACGGTGAATGCTCTGCAAAATATTCGATGTCGTCATTTTTATTTTTTCTCATTAGTTTGATATCTACTATCCCCGCTTGACAAATACCCAACGTAGTATGGTAAACTGAACGAGCATGGCTATTCCCATCACAACAATGGGTATCAGCAATTTGTGCATGCCCATCCATAAGAAGAGGCTAAATAACACCATGTGAAGACCAAAGTTGATAGCATGACTGCCAGCAAAGCCAATAAAATGTTTCCACGATGGTTTGGTCTGAAACGTATAATAATTTGTCAGGAGGTAATTGCAAACGAAACTGATCACATAACCTGCAGCATAGGCTATAGTAGCTACTGTGATAAAAAGTAGGAGATAGTAAATGCCATAATGAAGTGCTGACGACAACACTCCCACCACGCCAAAGCGTAGGAACTGACGAAAACGGTCATCATCAATAAATTTCTTGTATTTTAGCTGATTGAGCTTCATTTCGCATGCAAAATTATAAAAAATACACTAAATTAGCAGCTAATTAACAAGATTTTTGTACTTTTGCAGACAAATAATGAAAGTTTTCTATCAAACATGAAACTATCGATAGTATCACCCGTGTATCACGGAGAGAAAATGCTTGACGAATTGGTACGACGTTTACATGCAGCTATCAATCCGCTGACATCAGATTACGACATCATATTAGTCAACGACTGCTCACCCGATAACTCATGGGAAAAGATAAGCGAGATTTGTGCTCGCGACAAGCAGGTAAAGGGCATTAACCTAAGTCGCAACTTTGGACAGCCGTATGCCATTACCGCAGGACTGACGTATGCCAAAGGTGATTATGTAGCAGTCATCGACTGTGATTTACAAAACAAGCCAGAAGACTTTCCTGCCATGTATCAGAAAGCACTGGAGGGGTATGATGTAGTCAGTGCACGCAGAGTGGTGCGTGAGGACACTTTCATGAAACGCATGTCATCATTGGTATTTCATAAGGTATACGATTTCCTCAGCGGTTTTGATACTGATAAGGCAGTAGCCGAATTCGGCATCTATAGTCAGAAAATCGTCAAGGTATACTGCAGTATCCCCGAGTATTCACGTTCATTTGTCGAACTGATACACACGCTAGGGTTCAAGAAAACGTCCATCGATGTGTTACACGACCACCGATTGGAAGGTGAAAGTTCGTACAATCTGGCCAGACTACTGAAACTGTCATACAACAGCATTATATCAAACAGCAACCGCCCTCTCTATTTGGCCGTCACACTGGGACTTATCATGTCTATAGTCTCTTTCCTGATGGCTATCTACAACATCTTTGCCAAATTCTGGGGTTTAAACGAGGTTATAGGTTATACATCGACCATCTTCTCCATCTGGTTCGTAGGTGGTTTGTTACTATTCATGATGGGTATATTAGGACTGTATATCGGTAAGATATTTGACCAGGTAAAAGGACGTCCGGTTTTCATCGTTAGCGAAACAATAAACATCTAAATCATTATGATACCATTCAATAAGCCATACTGCTCTGGCCGCGAATTAAGTTACATCAAAGAGGTATGCCATTCGACCACCATGTCGGGGAATGGAGAATTCACGAAACTATGTCACGGTTTCTTTGAAAAACGTTATGGTTTCAAAAAATGTCTGTTGTGTACCTCAGGGACAGATGCTCTTGAAATGTGTGCTATGCTCTGCGATTTGAAGCCTGGCGATGAAGTGATTGTACCCTCCTATACCTTTGTCTCTTCAGCCTTGGCATTCCTTCGCGAAGGAGCTTACGTTCGATTTGCCGATAGCGGAGCTGGAAACCCAAACATCACCGCTGCAAACATAGAGCCCATCATTAACGAGAGAACACGCGTCATAGTTGTGGTACACTATGCAGGTGTGGCATGTGATATGGACAGCATCATGGAACTAGCAGCACAACACAACCTTCTAGTTATCGAAGACGCAGCCCAAGCTATCGACTCCTATTACAAGGGACGTCCATTAGGCAGTATTGGGCACATGGCAGCATTCTCCTTCCATGAGACTAAGAACATCAACTGCGGCGAAGGTGGCATGTTTGTGGCTAACGATGAGCGTTTTATTCGCCGAGCAGAGATTATTTGGGAGAAAGGCACCAACCGTGCTGAATTCTATCGCGGAATGGTGAACAAATATGGTTGGTGTGACATGGGATCGTCTTTCCTTCCTTCTGAATTCAACGCAGCCTTTTTATGGGCACAGCTCGAACAATTAGAAGACATCCAAGGCCAGCGTCGTCATATTTGGGAACGCTATGACAAGGCGTTAAGAGGTAATCTGCCAGAGAATATCAAGTTGCCCGACATTCCCGACTATGCTACAAACAATTACCATATGTATTACCTGCTATGTCCCTCGCTTGATGTACGTACAAAGCTGATGAATTACCTGAAGAACAACGGTGTGCAGACCACTTTCCATTATCTGCCTTTGCACTCTAGCAAGTATTATGAAGACAAGCACGATGGCCGTGAACTTCCCAACTGCGACCGCTATGGTGAAACACTAGTACGTCTGCCACTATACTATGAACTGACAGATGAAGATATTGATCGAATAACTAAACTGATTCTCAAGTTCTGGAGAGCATGAAGAAAGTAGCTAATGCGCTGAAATGGTTCTTCAGCAACCCAACATGCGTCTTCTGTCTGGGATTCATTATCGTGCTACTAGCAACTTCCTTGGAAGTGTTCAGAGGACGCAACACCAACTATTTCGACTATCAAGACTCTACGCGTATGTTCTGGGAAGGCCTCAGTCCATACAATCTTGAGTATGCGCAAGCTCATAGCATCTACTTCCTCTATTCTCCCGTATTCAGCGTTATCTTCGCGCCGATCTTCTTCCTGCCTTGGTGGCTTGGCCCCTACGTTTGGAACATAGGTAACTACTGCCTATTTACACTTGCCATCAAAACACTACCTCAACAGCTCAGCAAATACAAACATTGGATATTCCTTTTCCTGCTTTCCGTCGTACTTCAAACCATCTTTTGCTACCAGCACAACATCATCGTAGCGTACATTTATATCTTCGCATTTACCCTATTAGAACGTGGGAAACCCTTTTGGGCTGTTCTGCTCATCATGTTGTCAGCTACAACTAAAGTATATGGGGCTGCTGAACTGGCTATCCTACTATGTTATCCGAAGGTATGGCGCAATATTGGCTTTGCGATATTATGTGGAGCTGCCTTGTTGTTTCTACCAGCAATCAACACGGCCTTTGATAATGTATTTGTGCTCTATCAGGAAATGTTCGACATGATAGCTAGTCATCACAGTGACTCCGATTTCATCGGTATACTTTTCGCCCGTGGACTTAAGCCATTCCTACTCCCTAACTACCGATTAGTACAGATTGGGGTACTTGCTGCCTTAGCCATTCTATTCTTTATCCGTCACAAACGATGGAGCGATTTTCGCTTCCGTGTTCAGGCCTTGGCAGTTTTGTCTGGATATATGATTTTGTTTAGCGACTGTCCTGAGACCCACACTTATATCATCACATTGCCATTCTATGCAATGGCATTCTGGTTACAGCCTCAACGTACGTGGATAGACTGGACATTGTTCTGGCTTCTGGTCGTCAACTTCTGCATTCTGCCTACCGATGTTCTATGTCCAGCATGGCTACATGAATATATACACAAGACTTTCTGGCTCGACGTCTATACATTCTTCATCTGCTGGCTACGCATCTTATGGTGGGCTGTACGACCTGAAGGTAGGTTGAATCCCGTAGTACAGAAAGTCGCCACCATATGTCTGCTCCTATTATTGGCTACAGACATTCAGGCTCAGGACAAACACGTCACCGTCCGCAACGTATCATTCACCATGAAACATATCAAAGGGGGTACTTTTATCATGGGAGCACATCCAGGAGACACATTAGCCGATGCTGATGAGGTTCGCCACAAAGTGACTCTCAGGGACTATTATCTTGGTGAGACAGAGGTAACACAGGAACTTTGGGAGGCTGTCATGCCCAAGAATCGCTCAAAGCACAAGAACCCACAGTTCCCTGTAGAATATGTCACTTACGACATGTGTCAGGAATTCATCACCCAGTTAAACAGCATGACAGGGCTCAAGTTCCGACTCCCCACAGAGGCGGAATGGGAGTACGCAGCACGTGGAGGACGAAAGTCGAAAGGCTACCTCTATGCAGGTAGTAACCACATTGAAGAAGTGGCTCACACGTTATCCAACAGAAAAGCCCACGAGCAATCGCCTGTAGCACAGTATAAGCCTAACGAGTTGGGGCTTTATGATATGACAGGTAACGTATGGGAATGGTGCGCTGACTGGTATCGCAAGTCACCCACAAGCAAGCCATCCACTAACTTCCACGTTATCCGAGGTGGAGGGCACGACTGTTATCCTCGGTATTGCCGCTCCACCAACCGCTTCATGTACGACCAACGCCGACGCCGTGATCTTGTAGGATTCAGGCTAGCACTATAGTAATAGTATTAACTCAGTGCAACATGCCAGAAATTCCAGTATATTTATCAATCTCGTAGACAATGATATCCCACCAAGAACCTTTATACATGTCGGGGTAAAGGTTTATTGTTTCCTGTAAGTTTGGCGAAGAAGCCTTACGAATGCGTTTCGTTAGCCTTCCTCTCAGACATTGTCGCTGATAGGGTGTGAGTTTCATAATGTTAGCCATACGTTGCTGACATTTAGCAATCTCGCGAGAGCCAAATCCCATTTGTTCGGCCTTGTTAGAGACTTTATTTAGATGTTGCCTATAGTTATTGAGCTTGATGGGAACCTCGGCCACCTTGCCATCAGAGAAAAGCATATCAAACCAAAAGCACCAGTCACCACAATAACGGTAATCTAAGTAATCGTTTGTTACATGTGCAAGTGCAGATTTGCGGAACACTGTCATAGAGGCATTGTAGACAATATTTTTATAAATCATACGACTACGGCAGAAAGTCCGAGAATCGTAAATACCATTATTGTGATATTTCTTAGGTTCATCTATCGATATATTTAGGCGGTTGCCATTTTCATCTATATAATAGGAATAGGTGTATGCCAGAATAATGTCTTTGTCACTATCCAATCGCTTCACACATTCCGCCAACAAATCCTTTTCTGCTCGGTCATCACTTTCGGCAACCCAAATATATTCTCCTTTAGCAAGAGCAAATCCACGCTGCCACTGGACAAATGTCGAGCCACTATTCTTTTCATTGAAAATAACATGACTCACATGTGGGTTGTCACGATATGAATTAAGAACCTCACGGCTATTATCAGTAGAGCAATCATCAAGAAGTATCAATTCAAAGTCTGTATAACTTTGTGCCAGAATGCTATCAATGCGTTCGTGAAGGAAAGGCGCATGATTGTAGTTGGGTACTATGACTGAAACCATCGTTGTAAAATTAATGAATCATTCCTAAAAACTTTGCAATAGTTCGCTTGACAAGTAGTCTTTTGTGCACCCATGCAAGGTCGGTTTTACGTATCTTTTCAATCTGCATATCTATAGTATAGTTCAAACGATATGCCTTGACAAAGAACTTTGCAATATAGGAACACCAGTGATACTTGTAGTGCCAATAATGTCCTATCCACTGGTCAGCAGCAATCATCTGGTTAGTGCACTCAAACAAGGCTATTGACAATGCATATTGCTCTACTGTTACAGGTTCCGACCCTTCATCAAGCATACCATCACAAATAGCCAATGCCATATCTGTTGCCTTGACAACATACGCAGCAGGAATGGCGACAACACCTGCATTCCACATGTGATGCTGCTGACCAATAGTAACACCTGCAAATGACTTTCCATTTACCGTCTGCCACATGCTCAAAGATCTCTCTTTCATCTCTGACGGACATCCTTCGTCCAAATGCATCATACCACAGTTCTTACTCAACTGTTCTTTTATCTCCTTCAGGCTACCATGCAAATAAGTGTCACCATCAAGATATATCATTGCTTTGTCGGGATCCCTCTGAGCTATCATCCGTAAAACCTCTATCTTTACCCTCCAGAAGAAGTCATGTTTACCTCTCCACCGTTTGATGTCATCCTGTGAGACGGGGATAGTGACTACCTGTGGCAGGTTTGCATACATCAGCGGAGTTTCCGTCACAACATAGATGATATCATCACTGGCCATCTGAGCTAGAAAAGTTCGGATGGAAAAAGCCACCTGCATGTGAATAACCATGGAGTTGCCGACGACAAAATAAACAATATTCATAACTTCTATTCTCCTTAGTATTAAATAATTCTTCTAAACCAATATTCGAAAAGATGGAAATCTTTTAATGACAATATTCTACTCTCTATACTATCCATCCTACAAAGAGAGACATCACGATACATAGCTGCCACCAATGAATAGGTACTCGGAGGTCCAATGATATAGTCACATTCTGACAGCATGAACAAATCCTCTACTGCATTGCCACCCATCAGATGGACACGTATGCGACTATCATTCAGCATGTGTTGGAAAGCAGCTGCCGACACATCCGGGTCGTTGGTAGACAAACAGACATCTATTGTCCTGTCAGGGAAAAGACGGGAGAATTGTCTAATGCGTTCAGCATAGACAGCATCATCATAGCAGTATATACCATCTTTCCATACGGCATAGTCACCACGACGGATATGCACACCAAGTCTTAACCCATCCCATTCTTGCATTTTCTCCTTTACCAGAACAGTATAGTCTTCATCGATGGTAAAAAGGTCACAAATCTCTTCTCGATACTTCAGAAAAAGGTCGTACCAGCGAGCATACCAACCACTCACCACGACGTGTCTATGACGCGACATCATTCGTTCCAATTCCTCACGATTGCAGTCGTCATGCTTAAAACTCGCTGTTGGAAGCAGACGCAACGCTGCTGCATACTTAGCCAAGAGATAAAGCGGAAAGCTAGTCAATGACGTATGACGAATCTTAAAATAAGGATACTTATAGCTAAAACGCATAGAGATGACCTTCCGACCATGTTCTCTGCCCCAAGCATAGACATGGGCATATTGCAACAAATTGTTACACATCTGACTCTTATCTCTGGCAAATATCATGGCTGCTATCGTTTATCCAAATCATCATATAACTTTTGCAAATAGGCCTGGGCCCTTTTCAACACGGAGCCGACATCAGTACCCGTTTGGTGCTGTACCCGATTTAAAGTATTGTCATAGACGACACTGCATTTATCAGTTACCATACCCATAGCATCAGGGAAGGTGAAGAAAGCAAAATGAGGCGCCTCCGGGTCAAGTATATCTTTAGAATAAAGAAAATCGGAATGGTCAACCCCCAACATACCCAAGAGAGTGGCTGCTATATCTATCTGCGAACCTAATGTCTGGCACGTTTTGTGGTGAATAGGACCTCCTGTAATGACAAATGGTACGTGATAGCGCCACTGAAAATAATTATCAGCAAAGTCAGGATAAGCCCCAAGATGATCTGGTACAACAGCCACTATGGTGTTTTCCCAACAGGGCAATTGTCTCAGCTCATCCAGAAAACGCCCCAAGCAATAGTCTGCATAAGAAAAGGCATTCAGCGTGGCATCTTCCTTAATCTGATGATAGCCTGGGACATCGAATGGTTCATGGCTACTTGCTGTCATGATACTGCGGAAGAAAGGCCTGCCAGACTTGTCGGCTTTGATATCTGCCAGCATACGGTCATAGACAGGACCATCGGCAACTCCCCATTTGCCCGTCTGTAATTTGACAGGGAAGTCTGCATCTGACACCACCTGTTGGAACCCTGTCCCTATGAAATAGGAGCGCATATTGCTGTAATTGATATCCCCACCATAATAGAAGACTGTATGATAGCCATTTTTTGCCAGCGTTCCTGCAATAGATGGCAAAGAAGTGCTCTTACGAGGCATATCCATCACACTCATTGTGGGCTGGGCAGGCAGGCCACTGTGAATGGATACCAGCGCTCGGTCGGTACGAAAACTATTGGCATAGAAATTAGAGAAGTAAAGTCCCTCACCAGTAAGCTTTAGCAGGTTGGGAGTCACACCCTTGACACGCATTACA
>RHMF01001714.1_pt1 | contig 10109 bp, 6 predicted proteins | sample 5365151 | NCBI WGS metagenome assembly RHMF01 (sample SAMN10266501, study PRJNA497801) | feces metagenome | isolation source: feces | host: Bos taurus | place: China: Prairie of Fairy Mountain | collected 2017-08-14 | reverse complement strand
GTATTTTAATCTTGCTTTGATTGGATTTATTTTAACGATGTTTGCTCAAAGCAAGTAGGTAAGCAAACATCTCTATTTGCTTAAATTGTTCTTGCAAAGGTAGGTTATGCTTTCATGGTTTTGCATAATATTTTAATAGATGCTACAAAGATAAAACTAATTCTTTGAATTAAAAAAATAAAACAAAGAATTAAAAAATTATTTCTTTGATTTATTTTCCTAATTCTTTGTTTTATTTTTCCCTATTTTAGCAAAGGCACTTAACCAAACAAAGTAAAAAGCAAAAAAGTGTACTCCTTGTTGTCTTTCTAAAATAGATTCCGTCATCATAAAAACACCTAATATTGCTATAGATAAAAGCAATATCAAGTTCTCTTTTGTCCAAAAGTTATAGGATAGCATAAACAAGGCTATCAAAAAACAAATTAATCCAACAACTCCTAATGCTATTGCAGTCTGAACAAATTGATTGTGAGCGTTAAGGTAACGTCCAAAATCAACTCCTTTTTGCGAATAAAAATCTTCTAATTCGCCTTTCACATCTCCTGTCCCCACTCCTATTACGGGGCTTTTCTTTAAAATTTCAGCGACATTGCTATAAATGAAGCTTCTTTGTGAAACAGAATCTACTATTTTAGTTTGTTTATTTGTTTCAATCTGCGTTTTAGCAACAATATTTGCATATCTATTATTAAACTCTTTCACTACAAAGAAAGATGTTGCAAAAACGACACAAACTATCAAGTAGCGTAAAACATTGACATATTGTTTTTTTATAAACAACTCATTACACAAAATCACAACACAAATAAAGACCATTGCTAAAACGCCTATTCGAGAGCTTAACAAAACATTAAAAATCGCTAACCAAGACATTGTAATTAACCTTAATGCTTGATGTTTTTTGAAAGGCATAAGATAAAACATCATAAAGGCAAAACAAGTGTAAAGAGAAAAATATGTAGTATGAGTTTTCTTTCCTAATCTTGTGTATAAAATCTCCTTTATATTGAATTCCTCTCCTGCAAAAGCATTTACAAGTCCATTACCCAAGCTAAAAACTTGCATAATCAACAAGCCTAAAGCAAAAGAGGAAAACACATTCCATAATTTTTCTTGTGTAAGCAATCTCTTTGGAATAAAGAAAAAAGCAAGAGAGAACAATAGTAATGGTAATTTAATAGACAAATCCTTTAAGCCTTCGTTTACATCGCTTGTATAAAACATTCCTATGCAATGTAGCAAATAAAACATCAACAACCACAAGAGTGGATTTTTTAGACTTAGGTTAAAATTAAAGCATTCCTTATTTCTATTGCACAAGAAATTAACTAAAACAACTAATAACAACAGCACTAAGGATAAACTCTTAAAAAGAGGCGGCAAAACAACACAAAAGGCTGCAAATAAAAAGAGAGGGTATATTGAATTAGATATAAAACTTTTCATCTTCTATGTTTTATGATACGTTTGCAAATATACATATTTAAGTTTTTATTTTATCATATCTTCAAATAAAATATTACCTTTGCCAATTCAAAAAACAAAATATTAAAACATGGAAAAGTCAAAGAAAATCTTTTTAATTTCTATCATAATAGCTTTAGTTAGTTTAGTAGTATGTGGACTTGGTGCAGGCAGTTCAGGAGATGAATACTTTCACGTCAATCACTCTCAAGATGTTTTTAACTATTACAAAACATTAGGTGAAGACAAAACTGCAGCTACTCCAACTGCAGACAACAATCTTCCTTATTACAGTCAATTACCTGACACTTTCATTCAGTTAATCATAGAAACCTTTGGCATAGATAACTACATGACTTATAGACACCTTACTTGCAATATCATAGCTTGGATAGGTATTATTTTTGCTGGGCTATTCGCAAAAAGAATTGGTGGTTGGAACACTGCCACTATAACAGTTTTCATTCTTTTACTTTCTCCTCGTTTCTTTGGACATTCTTTTAACAATCTTAAAGACATACCTTTTGCAACTGCAACTATGATGTCTATATACTACATTAGCGTTTTCTTACAACAACTCCCAAAGATAAAAATCTCAACTTCCTTAATGCTTGTTCTTTCCATTATGTTAGCAACATCTGTACGCGTTGGAGGGCTTTTGATGATAGCATACTTTGGACTATTTGCTATAGTGTATTACATATACCAAAGAAAAACTCTAAAACCTGTGTTTTTCAAAACTCTTCTTTGGGCTTTAGGAATTTGTATTCTTGCTTACTTTTTGACAGTTCTTACTTGGCCATACGCATTAGAAGGACCTTTCAAAAATGTATTGGACGCATTCCAAAATATGAATAAGTTTGAAATAAACATTAGACAAAACTTTGAAGGTATTGCTCAATGGTCAGAAGATTTACCATGGTATTATTCTACTAAATACATACTTATAACAACTCCTATCATAGTTTTATTAGGTTTTGTTTTATCCTTAGTTTTTCTAAAGCATAATAAAAAGCAATGGTTTTTATATTTCATATTGCTTTTCACAACAATATTCCCTGTATTTTGGATAACAATAAACAATTCAAATGTTTACGGAGGTTGGAGACATCTTTTGTTTATGTATCTTCCTTTTGCAATACTATCAGCCCTTGGAATATCTACTTTATTTGACTTATTGAAAAACAAATACATCAAGATAGTTGTAGCCTCTGCTCTTATCATTTTAAGCATACACCCTCTTGCTCACTATGTAAGAAATCACCCTTATCAATATGTGTATTTCAATCAATTTGTTGGCTCAACGCAAGGCGCTTATGGAGAGTATGAATTAGATTATTACTATCACTCTTTAAGAGAGGCTTCAGAATGGGTTTTAGAAAATGCTGAACAAGAGCAAAATTCTAAAGACAAGATAATTGTTGCTTGTTGGCACAAACCAATAATTGACTATTATTTTAGAAACGATACAACAAAATTCCAAACTGCTTTTGTGCGTTGGAATGAAAAAGGCGAATTTGATTGGGATTATGCTATATTTTGCAATACAGGAATCTCCCCTTCATACTTAGTTGGCGGAGGTTTCCCTCCTAAAAATACTGTTCATCAAATCAAAGTTGATGGTGTACCAATTTGTATTGTGCTAAAAAGAGAAAGCAAAGAGGATTTATATGGCACAATAGCCAAAAACAATAGCGATTTAGACAACGCTCTTAACCATTACCAAAAGGCATTGGAACAAGACAGCCTTAACGAAACTGCCCTTTTAAACTCTGGACAAATATATCTTTACAAAGCTCAAGAAGAAGATACTTTGTTTGTAGAAAGGGCTGATTCTGCACTTGTTGTTTTAAACAGATTATTAAAATATAATCCTGAACACGAAAACGCTAACTATTTCCAAGCCTACTCTTTTTTAATGAAAAATCAAACAAAAGATGCTTTAAATGTTTTACATAAATTAATAAACAAATACAATCCTAATTATCCTGCTGCATACGAATTAACAGCAAATATCTTCCTTATGATGGGACACTTTGACAAAGCTGAGGGATATTTATTAAAGTTAATAGATAAGAGAGTTGCAGACGAAAAAACTCTAGGTATGCTTTTAAAATTATACCTAGAGTCTGGAATGAATGAAATTGATGCTTACATCAAATTATATTCTTACATGGAAAATCATTATAGAGAGATTGGTGAAGTAGAATTAGCTGATGAATATCTAGATGCTATAGACAAATTACGCGCCTATTAGATTTATCAATTCCGGTAGTTCTGTTAAAGGTTTAAAACCTTGCTCTTCCATATTATCTGTAATTCTTACTAATTCAAAGTAAGATAAGATAGTTGCACACTCATACTCTCCTATCATTTCTTCTATTAAAGAGTAAACAGCTACTAATAAGTCTTCATCTTCTGTTTCTTCTAAATCCAATGCTATTTGCAATCCTAATTGTTCTTCATCTTCCGGATTTTCCATTGGCAAGAACCATATTTTCTTACTATTAAGATGATATTTTTCAAAGCTAATACTAACATTTGGTCCTTTACCTTGCTTGAAAGCAACTATATCCCAAAAGTCTAAAACAGGAGATTGTTCATATAAATTAATTAAGTCCTCAAAATAATCTACATCTCCGTCTGCAGTAAGTGTTAGTTTACGACCATTTGTTCCTAATTTGCCTATTTCTAAAGACAAACCCTCTGAATATTGTTTTATGTCTTCATCAACACTATCCAACAAACTTTCTCTGTCTTTAGCATTCAATGAATCTAAATCCATTAATCTATCACTTTTTTCTTGAAATCGTTTCCAAAATTCTTCTATTGAAATCTTCATTACTTGAATCTATTTTATTTATTATTGAACTAAATGAGCTTCTATTTCAAGAGAAACACCAAATTTCTCTTTTACTTTCTCTTTTACTAAGTTAGCTAAATTCAAAACATCTTTTCCTGTTGCTCCTCCGTAATTTACCATTACCAAAGCTTGTTTTGCGTGCATTCCAACACTATCATATTTTTCTCCTTTAAAACCACATTGCTCTATCAACCAAGCTGCAGATAGTTTTCTTGTGTTTTCTTGAGAGAAACTTACGATTTGAGGATATTGCTTTTCTATTTCCAAAAACTGTTCTTCACTTATTTCAGGGTTTTTAAAGAAAGAACCAGCGTTTCCCAAAACCTTAGGGTCAGGAAGTTTTGAATTACGGATTTCAGTAACAATATCACACATTTTCAAAGGTGTAATATCACTTATAGAGTTTTGTTCTATGTGGGTTTTTATTGCAGCATAATCCAAATTTGCTTGAAATTGCTTATCCAACAAGAAAACCACTTTATATATAAGTTCTTCTTTGTGAGAGGTTTTCCAACGAGAATATCTGTAAGCAAACTCACAATCTTTATTCATTATTCTATAATTATCAGAAGTCTTCATATTATGAACCTCAACCCACAATATTCTATCAGCAACTTGCATTCCGTAAGCGCCTATATTTTGAACAGGAGATGCACCTACTTGTCCCGGAATTGCAGCAAGATTTTCCAATCCTGAATATCCTTGTTGGCAAGTCCAACGAACAAAATCTGCCCAATTCTCTCCTGCACTTACTTCTATGGCAACAGAATCAACCTCTTCAGAAATTATCGTCTTACCTGTATTTTCAACTTTTATGATGCTACCTTCAAAACTATCAGAAAGGAAAACCGTATTACTTCCTCCTCCAAGTACATAAAGTTTTGAAGATTCTGAATACACTTTATCTATTTTCTCAAAATCATTCTCGGAATTAAACTCTACAAACTCTCTTGCTTGACAATCTATTCCGAAAGTATTAAACGATTTTAGATTTTTCATAACTTTATTTGTTTCTTACGTTTTACAAATGTACGAAGAAAAAATAGTATTTTTTCATATTTTCAAGAAAAAAACTTTCATATTTGAAAGATAAATTTTATTTTTGCATTTCTTAATATTCTTAACAGGAAACAAATGACACACCATATATTAGATTTTAAAGGAACAAAGATTCATTATCAGAAAGAAGGGGACGGAGACATTACTTTGGTCTTAATCCATGGTTTTATGACTGATTTGAGAGTTTGGTCTTCCTTTGTTTTCTCTTATATGAGGGATATTAAGATTGTTACTATTGACCTTTTAGGACACGGACAAAGCGGTTGGTTTGAAGACACTCCAAGCACAATGGAGCTACAAGCTGAGGCTGTAAAAACAGTTTTAGACCATTTACAAATCAACGAATGTGTTATGGTTGGTCATTCTATGGGTGGTTATGTTGCTTTGTCTTTTGCAGAGGCTTACCCTAATTACATAAAAGGCCTTTGCTTACTTCACTCTCACGCTTTGCCTGATAGCAGTGCAGTAAAAGAAAAAAGACAACAAACATGCGATATAATAAGCAAAAATAGAGCAAGTTTCATTATTAATTTTATTCCAAATCTATTTGCTCCTGCAAGTAGAGATAAGTTCTATGATGAGATAAAAGATTTGCAAGATTCAGCCCTTGATTCAAAAGCAGAAGGTTTGATATTGGCTCAACAAGGTATTGCAAGCAGAACTTCAAAAATGGAATTATTGAAAACAATAACAGTTCCTGTTTTATTCATCATAGGAAAACAAGACCCAAGAATTTCATTAGACGTATCGCTTGCTCAATCTTCTTTCCCTATGCATTCAGAAACATTGATTCTTAACAATGTTGGACACATGGGACACATAGAAGCTAAAGAAATCTTAAAACAACGCTTATTATCATTCACATACTCTTGTTTTGCATTGTAATCCAAAATGAGAGATTTCACAAAAGGTAGTATAGGAAAAAGTATTTTCAGTTTTAGTATTCCCCTTATGTTGGGGAATTTGTTTTTGCAACTATACAATCTTGTTAATAGTGTTTTCGTAGGACATTTTCTTGGCGATAATGCTTTAGCAGCTGTTGGTACTGTTTATCCTATTGTTTTCTTTCTTATTTCTTTGATTATCGGCATAGGCTCTGGCGCAAGTGTTGTGGTATCTCATTTCTTTGGAGCAAAGCAATACGATAAAATCCCTTTGATTATAAGTACTTTCTATATCTTTTTCATAATCTTAGGCTTAGGAATATGCTCTATTAGTATCATTTTCACAAATCAAATCTTTTCTTTGCTTCAACTAAAAGCAGAAATCTCCGAAATGGCTGTCTCTTATATGAGAATTTATATGATAGGTATGTTTTTCTCTTTTTGTTTCAATAGTGCAGTAAGCCTTTTGAGAGGATTGGGAGATAGCAAAACTCAACTCTATTATCTAATTGCTGCAAATATTCTTAATGGTATTCTTTCTTATGTTTTCCTTGCTGTAATGAAATGGGATTTAAACTCAACTGCATGGGCAACTGTTATTTCACAAGCAGCGGCATTCTTCACCTTATTCATTCATTTACAAAGAACTAATCCTTACATAAAAGTCAAAAAAGCAGAAAAGTATTTTGACAAATCAATTCTAAAAGAAATAATCAAAATAGGTTTTCCAACGGGTATTCAACAATCTGTTATAGCTCTTTCACAAATCTTCATAATTGGAATAGTTGCAAAGTTTGGTTCTGATGCTATAACTGCTTATTCTGCTGCTTCAAGAGTGGAATCTATTGCTCTTTTGCTTATTCTTAACCTATCCTCTGCTCTATCTTCTTTCGTAGGACAAAACTATGGTGCGGGCCTATCTTTAAGAGTAAAGAAATCTCTTACCTCTTCATTGAATATAACAACTATAATGAGCGCATTAACAATGCTTGTTTTCTGTTTTTTAGGAAAAGAAATCATGGCTTTATTCTCTCAAACTCCTCAGGTAATACAAATAGGTTATGAATATTTAGTTATAATGGGTGTATTCTGGATAGTACTCGCTGCAATGAATATTTATCAGTCTTTCTTTAGAGGTTTAGGCGACACTTTTATACCTATGTTAATCAGCATTCTCTCTCTATGGCTTATTCGCATTCCTCTATCCTATTACCTATCATTTGACTTCGCTACATTAGGAATTTGGTTGGGAGCGCCAGTCTCTTGGCTTATTGGTTTAATAGCTTATTTAATTTATTATTATCGTTCAAAACGTATGAAAAACATCTTTAAAACACTTTTAATAATCTTGGTTTTAGCCTTACCTTTTAAAGCAAAAGCACAAGATTGCTCTAACTTTCTTGCTCCTTTGAATATTCCTTTGTCTTCATCTGGGCACTTTGGGGAATTGCGTTCAAATCATTTTCACTCAGGTATTGACTTAAGAACAAACGCTACAACAGGACATGCAGTTATATGTCCTTTTGACGGAGAGGTTTCAAGAATAAAAGTGCAAGTCTATGGAGGAGGAAAGAACCTTTACATAGACCACACTAACGGAGCTACAACTGTGTATATGCACTTAGAGAACTACTACGGCAAAATAGACAAATATGTTAAGCAACATCAATATAAAATACAATCATACGCCTTTGACCTATACCTACCTAAAGGAAGTCTAAAGCTCAAAAAAGGAGATACTATTGCACTATCAGGAAACACAGGCTCATCAGGAGGACCTCACCTTCATTATGAAATAAGAAATACAGCAAGTCAAGAAACAATCAACCCTGTTACCAAGGGTTTGAAACTACAAGATAATATTTCTCCAAAGCTATACTCTTTAAGAATAGTTCCAAACAATGAAACATCTTCAATAAACGGCAAAAACCAAGAAATATTCATTGATGGTAAGAAGCTAAAAAACGATACAATCAACGCAGAAGGCGAATTCTACATCTGTTTTGAAGCATACGACCGTTCACAAGGCAGTACCGAGAAAAACGGTGTTTATGATTCAAAGGTATATCTTGACGACAAAATGATTTTTCAATACAATAACAAGTCATTTTCTTTCAGTGAATCAAGGTATGTAAATTCTATAATAGACTATGCTTATTACAAGAGAAAGGGAAAAAGAATGCTACAAACCAAACAACTACCTAACGGCAGATTCTCTAATGTTAAATATGCAGATAAAGGTATTATAAGCATAAAAGAGGGAAAACTAAGAAAAGTAAGCATAGTTTTAACTGATGAGAAAAAGAATCAAAGCACATATACATTCTATCTTAAATCCGATAACACAAAACTTGCAAGCACAACAAACAATAAAAACACAAAAGGCTTAAAACACATCTCATACGCCAATGGAGGTAGTTTCTTAACCAATGATTTAAGCCAAATTTCCTTTCCAGCAAACGCCCTATATGAGAATATAGACATTGCGTATTCTTACTCTAAAGGCAAATACTCTTGCATTCACAAAATAGGAACAAACACTATTGCTTTGCATAAAAAATTCACAATGAAGCTTCGCTACAACAAAGAGCTAAATCCTTATAAAAACAAAGCCTTAATCGTAAGAATAGACTCAAAAGGTGGCAAAACATCTATTGGCGGCAAAGCAGAAGGAGACTTTATCACAGCAAGCACATACGATTTAGGTACTTATACAGTGGAAATCGACACCATAGCACCTAAAATCACTGCTAAAAACTTCAAAGAAGCACAAAAGCTTAACCCTAATCAAAAATTCATACAAATAAAGATAACAGACAACCTTGCAGGAATAAACTCCGTCAATGCCTATCTAAACGACAAATGGCATTTAATGGAATATGACGGCAAGAGTTCAACGATATTCTGTCCTGTAAGCGAATTACCAAAAGGCAAATCCTCTCTTAAAATCGTTGCCATTGACGAAAAGCAAAACAAAACTACAAAAGTATTTAGCATTTTAAGGTAAAAAAGCATTAATTTATAAAATTACCAAAAAATTACTTTAAGAAGGTAATAGTTCTACTTCTTGAAGGTAGAACCATTACCTCTTGAAAGTAGAAGTATTACCTTAAAGAAGTAAAAATAAGAAAACAAGATTTGACAAATAAAAAAGCTCGCAAGTGTTTAACCTACGAGCTTTTTTCTTATTTATCATCTCCTAAAACTATTGCTTTTCTTGTTTTGGAGCAGGTTTTCTTTCAGGTCTTCTTTGTGGTTCAACGTAACCTTCTGGTTTTGGTAATAAGACTCTGTGTGAAAGTTTAAATTTACCTGTCTTTTTATCAACGTCTATCAATTTAACTCTTACCTTATCTCCTACTTTTAATACGTCTTCTACGTTTTCAACTCTTGACCAATTGATTTCGCTAACGTGAAGCAAACCATCTTTTCCTGGAAGGAACTCAACGAATGCTCCGAATGTTTGAAGGTTTTTAACAACTCCTTCATATTCTTCTCCTATTTCAGGAACGGCTGTAATGCCTTTTATTCTTGCTATCGCTGCTTCAACACCTGCTTTATCTACAGAAGCGATTTCTACTTTTCCTACTTCGCCTGCTTCTTCTATTGTGATAACTGTGTTAGTTTCTTTTTGAAGTTCTTGTATTACTTTACCTTGTGGTCCAATTACTGCTCCAATGAATTCTTTTGGTATTGTCATTGAAACTATTCTTGGAACGTTTGGTTTGTAGTCTTCTCTTGGTGCTGGAATTGTATCTTCAATTATATTTAAGATGTGCATTCTTCCTTCGTTAGCTTGTGCAAGAGCTTGTGCTAATATTTCATAAGAAAGTCCG
>RHMF01001713.1_pt1 | contig 10110 bp, 10 predicted proteins | sample 5365151 | NCBI WGS metagenome assembly RHMF01 (sample SAMN10266501, study PRJNA497801) | feces metagenome | isolation source: feces | host: Bos taurus | place: China: Prairie of Fairy Mountain | collected 2017-08-14 | reverse complement strand
CCCGAGGTGTCGGTGACGAAGCTCATGACACTTACAAGCCCCCTCTGGGAGAAACATCACAAGGAACTCGGCATCGAGTGAGGATCGGCAAACGCAGAATTAATAAGGCCGTCGGGAGTGATCCCGGCGGCCTTGTTTCATTTCCTCGATTCCTCATTTCCGTTTCGATGCGATGCGTCGTTGCAGGAAAGGCTTGATGGAGAACGCGATCACGGCGTTGATCTTCCTGTCCTGGCCGTAGGTTATGCTGTCCTTGTCCCGCTTGTTGAACATGTCGAGCATGAATCCGTAGTCGCCCTCGGACATCGCTTTCTGTTCCAGCAGGTAGAGCAGAAACTTGCGCGAGAAATACGTTGCATCGAGTTCTATGCGCACACCCTTCGTAATCGCCTCGTAGAGCCTGAACATTCGCTCCTGGACGTCGACTTCCGATGCGAGGTCTTTGCGCCCGAACTTTTTGATGCACTCGCTTCCGATTGGACCGAACGTGGTTCCGTTGTTCCTGTTGCGGATGTAGAAGAGGTATCGTATTCCCTCGTGTCCGCACATGCAGTCCGTCTCGGCAGACTCGTCCTCCTCGCAGTCGCTGATGTCCCATTCGAGGACCGCCGTCTCCCAGCGGTCGGAAACAGATGCTTTAACTATTGGCTCGATCAGATTCTTCGTGTACGCTGAACTTCGTCTTGCCATGATCTCTACCTCCCGCCGGGCCGACCGCCGAGGGAACCCTCGGTTGTCGGCCCAGTTTCGCTGCAATGCGTCACGCTGACCGTGCGAGCCGCTCGTCGAGCTGGTCGAAGAACTTGTCGATGTCTGTGACCGCGACGCGCTCCTTTGTGCCGTCCTTGCAGTGCTGCCATGCGCCGCGTGTGATCTCTATCGGGCGGCCGTGGTTCTTTTCCGCTCCCTTCTGGAGGTAAAGCACAAGCTCTGGGATCAGTTTGGCGATGACCATGCGATCCTCGTTCGTGTACTTCTTGTCCGCAGCCCAGCGCAGCAGAAGGACAATGAACCTTTCCCTCTGGTCTGGCTTCGTTGGGTCCTTGTCGAGATGGCGGAACGCATGAAGGTCTCGCTGATACTCCTTCGGATTTGTGGGTGCGCCGACCACCTTGTTTTTCAGGAACCAGTCGCGGACCACCTTCGGACGGATGTCGCCCCTGTAGAAGTCGTCGTCGTTGTATGGCTTGCTCAACAGGTCGGAAATGAACATGAGCCAATCAGAGCGACGCTTGTGAACCTTACGCTCGACGGTTTCAGCCTTGCTCACCTTCGCCCTCGGAAGAAGCGTGTTCAGGATGTTGCTTGCGATGCGAATGTCACCGCAGGTCTCGTTGACGTAGAACAGTTCGCTGAAATACGCCGCGTGTCCGTTCCAGCCCTCAGGTACTTCGGCCTCATTGCTTCCGAGGACGATGGCGAAATGATCGCCTTTGTGTGCGGCGAAGAACCGCTTGCTCGGATAGGTTCCGTAGAAGAGCGTCCGCCCACGGACTTCGCCGAGATGGTAGTGGTCTCCAGTGTGGTTTGCAAAATCGTTCCCTATGCGCCTTCCGACATACTCGGCGACGCCCTCTTCGCTTACGTAGCACAGATGTGCTCCCTCCGCCGGGAACGTGTAGGTCTTCTTGCATCGGCGGCAGTCCGCCGTGTCGCTGCCGGTGAATATAAGCGGACTGCCGCATTCAGGGCATTCCTTCGTGTGTTCTGCATTGTACTCGCGCACAAGCCGCTCGCGAAACGCGACGCTCGACTCGCCGCCGAATTCAGTAGCTTCATGTAGTTCGAGCTGTTCACCAGCCTTCCGGATCGCCTCCGCGATCTTGTTGGTGCTGAACAGCATGGCTGCCTTATTGCAGCGCAGGGTCATTGTACTTCTCATCGTCTTTGGTCTTGCCTTTCCCCACGGACACCTTCCGTGGAAACTCGAACAGACGGAGCGGTCATCTCCGTCTGCAATGCCTCCGATGTGGTCGAGGCATGGAAATCTGCGATGTGTGATGCCATCAGAACGGCATATCCCCCAATCCGTTGTCCTCGGCCGGAGGTGGCGGAGGAGGCGTCGTTTCGACCGGGGCGGGAACAGGGCGACGCGGCATCGGCGGCGCTGTGCGCACAGGAAGCGGCGTGGACGGCGCGTGGCGCGTTGGCATCGGCGGAGGCGTCTGCGGGCGGACTGGAGGCGCGGAGTGCGCAGAGGGGGCTTCTGGCGCGTCTGTTGGCATTTCGTCGGTGGATGGCTCGTCCGACCCGCTGCCGTCGCCTTCGCCAGCTCCACAGCCCGCGCCCTTGCCGTCTCCCGAACCATCGCCATCGCCGCTACCAGACCCCGATCCGCTTCCGCTTCCGGAGCCGTCTCCGTTGCCCGCTCCGTCTGCGGCGTCCGTGTATGGCAGCATCTCCGGCGACTTCGGAAGGACGCGCCTCTCGAACTTGTACAGCGTCTTGCCCTCAAGCCTCTCGTCCAGTTCAGTGATGTCGTAAATGATCCTCTGACCCTTGTAATCGATTCCGGCTTGCTGCAAATAATTTTTGAAGGCGACGTAGAAATACTGACCGCACTTCTTCAAGACGAATGCCTCCGGGTCTCCCTTGTGGCTGATGATAGCGCCGAGGTCTCCCCCGTCCGCCTCGAATATGACGAGGCTCTTCTCTTCGGAAAGAGCCATCTCTTTCGTCGCCTCGACGGTAAACGTGAGGCGGCCGTTCGCTTGGACGGTCGCCTTCACCGACTGCTGGAGTCGGTGAGCGTCAAGTTTTTTCAGTCTGTCAGCAAATGCCATAGCATACTCCTGTTTTGCCCTTTGGCGCGTATTATATCACAAACTGTATCTTGAGCACAAGGGGGAATCGTAATATTTCTGGTAAAAAGTGTTTTGTATGTATCTACAAGTTGTCAACAGTAGAAATTTACCATTGACGAGACTGGAAATTAGCGCGTGGCTGGACATGATGGACTTTTAGAACTGGATTTTGTCCATGTCTTTCTTGTCCGATCACCCCCCGTTTTCCGAAAACCAACCCCAATCACCCATAACCCCCCTTAAGGGGGTTAAGGGGATTGGGGTTGCCATGTTCATTTCCCTCCCCTGGACATCGTGAAATGTCCGGCTTGTCCTTGACCCGACGGCAGTTATCAGGCCCTTCGGCGTGGTGCTGCGGGGCGAAACAAAGGACAAGTCCAATGAAGAAAAAACATCGGTTCACTCGCCCCGATAACCCGTTCACGGCAGAGGTCATGGACGACATCGAGGCCAAGGTCAACGTCGCGATGGCCAAGTTCAAGGTCCTCGCCAACGAGGAGAAGAAGCAATCGCGCCGCCATGAGGTCACAAGCCGTCTAAAGGCGGCGGTCATGAAGGCGCACCGGAAGTTCAAGCCGAACGACCGCTGCTCCTTCCCGAGTTTCGCAGATGTGTTCATCTCCCGTGAGCTGTGCCACTGCCTGCGGCATCTCGCCTGCGTGGTCGAGAAGGAGAACGTGACCGTGTCGTGTGACTGCAAGATCGCCGGTAACGACGAGGACGCGCCGACATTCGTCGATGGATTCGCCGATCCCCGCGACCGCTTCGCGGAGGGCCTCCTCAAGTTCGACTTCGACGTAGTGACTGAACTGCTGGAAAAGCAGAATCCTCTCTACGCGAGGATATTCTCCCTTCGGCGCGAGGGATACAAGCTCGCTGAGATCCACGAGATCATCGGCGTCCCGGACTGGGAGCTGTACGACATACTCTGGCCAGCCGTGAAGGATGCGGTACGCCGGATTTACGACCACGGTTGCTGAAAAGTTTACGGAACTTTCTGCAGCTGCGGCAATAACCATCCACCGTGGGCGGGCGAGAACGGTTCTCCCCGCCTGCGGAACCCAAAAGGAAACTGAACATGAAAGAACCATACTTCTTAGACGTTCCGGCGAAGCAGTACCACGCCGACGCAGCGTCGGGACGATACCTCTCGTCCCACAACCTCGCCCAGTTCAGGGCGTGTCCGCTAACGTACTCACTCATGATGACCGGCAAGCTGAAGCGGCCCGAGTCGCCCGCGCTGGCGTTCGGCCGCGCCTGCCATGTCTACACGCTCGAGGGTCACGACGCATGGCAGAGGGACTTCCTCGTCAGCGACGGCCCGAGCAACGAGCGCACGGGCCAGGCCTACCAGCGCACCTCGCAGAAGTGGCAGGACTTCATGGCGAAGCAGAGCAAGGAGGTCGTGAGCTGCAAAGAGTTCGAGATGATCGAGCAGATGGCCCAATCGGTGTGGAACCATCCTGACGCGAAGCAGCTACTTGAACACGGCGAGGCGGAATGCACAATCCGCGTCGAGGACTTCTGCGGGCTTCCCGTGCAGGTTCGCCTCGACTGGTTCAACGGCGATTTCGGGATTGTAGATCTGAAGACGACCAGTGATCTTCCCGGCTTTGAGTCCGAAGCCCGGAAGTTCGGCTACGGATTCCAGCTCGCACTGTATCGCGCCGTTCTCGAAAAGGTCAGCGGACGGAAGTTTCCCGTGTACTTGATCGCGTCTGAGAAGACCGCTCCATACAGGGCGGCGACCTTCAAGTACGCTGACGAAGTCCTCGACCTTGCCGAGGCGGAGAACGAAAAGGCAATCGCCGAGCTCATCCAGTGCCGCGAGAAGAACGAGTGGTACACCCGCTTCCGCGAGACAAGGCTTATCGACCGCATCTGAAACTACACGAAAACGAAAGGACAATGCAATGTCTCTACTCCAGAAACTGACCGTCGGCAAGACGCCCTCACCCCCAAGAATCCTCCTTTACGGAGATGCTGGCGTGGGCAAGAGTTCGTTCGCCGCGACCGCGCCAAAACCTGTCATTCTCGTACTCGAGGATGGCTTGGACCAGATCGACTGCGCGAAGACGCCGCACATCAAGGACTTCGCCACGTTCATCGCCTACCTCAAGGAAATCCGCGATGAGCCGCACGACTTCCAGACTGTTGTGATCGACAGCCTCTCCGCGCTCCAGAACATCGTCGCCGACGGCGTGTGCGCGGCTGCTGGCGCGAAGTTCCTCACGGCGGCATACGGCGGCTACAACCGTGGCAACGACGCTGCGCTCGTCCAGTTCCGCAAGGACGTTTATTCTCTGCTCGACGAGATCCGTCGCAAGCGGAACATGTGCATCATACAGATTGCGCACTCGCACGACGAGACGGTGAAATACACGGACGGCACGACCGACCGCCGGACCGCGCCGCGCCTCATCGCGGCGATACGCGATTGGGTGGTCGAATGGAACGACATCGTCGCCTACGCGAAAATCCGCACGATGGAGGACGCGTCCGGCGGCAAGGTCGTGATCGGCAAGAACGGCGGCGAGCGCGAGCTCTACTGCGTGGGCGACACGCGGCTGCTCGCCAAAAACAGGTTTGGCATCCCGTCCGGCCCCATGCCGTTCACGTGGGACGCTCTGGTCTCCGCCATCAAGTCCGGGAACGGCGCAAATGGTGGGTCGTAAGTTCACAGTAGCTTTCCCGATGCCGTGTGATCGCTGCGGGCGGATCATGCGGCCGGGGGAGACCGCCGTGCAGCGCACCTATCCGAGGCAGACGTTTGTCACGCACATTGTCTGCCCAGGAAGGACGTGGAAGCGCGGAAGGTCGAACCCGACGGGCGTACAACAGCCCCGATCAACAAAACAACAAGAAAAGGAATAAACTCATGGAAGAGTGTTTCTTCGATGCAACTACGGTCGATCCGCTCGACAGCGGATTCGCGCCGATCCCGGAGGGCGACTACGAGGTCGCCATCGTGAAGTCACAGAACAAGCCGACGAAGTCCGGCACGGGCTCGTACCTCGAGCTGCAGTGCCAGGTCGTGAGCGGCGAACACGCCAAGCGTGTGCTCTGGGCGAGGCTCAACCTCAAGAACCCCAGCACGGCTGCGGTCGAGATGGCGAAGCGCGAGCTCTCGTCGATCTGCCACGCTACCGGCGTTCTTCGCCCCAGGTGCAAGGAGGACCTGCACAACATCCCGATCATCGCGCATGTCGTCCAGGTTGCTGACAACAGGGGCGAGATGAAGAACGAGATCAAGGGGTGGAAGGCGAAGGACAAGCCCGCCGCGCCCGAGCAGGCACAGCCCGCTCAGTCCAACGCCCCGACCGGCGCAGGCGAGAAGCCGTGGTGACGCGCCACGAGTTCACGCTTGGCTACCCGCCCAGCGTGAACCGCTACTACCGGCACGTAGGCCCGCGTGTGCTGATAAGCCGCGAGGGCCGACGTTATCGGATGATGGCGGTTTCGCGCCTGGGCGGAATCAAGCCAATCGAGGGCGAACTCGCACTCACGGTCCACCTCTATCCTCCCGACCGGCGGCGGCGCGATGCGGACAACTGCATGAAGTGCCTTCAGGACTCGCTTGTACACGCAGGCGCGATGCGGGACGACTCCCAGGTGAAAATACTCCACGTCGAGATGCTCGACCCGATTCCCGGAGGCAAGGTATACGTCGTCATCGAGAGGAAAGAGGACTACAGGCGCACGCACGCGTGCGAGGCCGCACCTTGAACGGCCCGACAAGGAACAGCAATGGAAACAGGCAGCACAAGAATTTTCAGAGAGGTGTGAGCAATGGCGGAGCTTCGGTACTACCAGAGGGACGCCGTGCTTGCGACCTACAGGCATTTGCGTGAGAAGAAGACCAATCCCTGCATCGAGATCACGGTCGGCGGAGGGAAGTCGTGGGTCGCCGCGCAGATCATGTCCGACACAGTTAAGGCGTGGGGTGGGCGCGTGATCCTCCTCTGCCATGTGAAGGAACTCCTCGAGCAGGATCTGGAGAAGCTGAACATCCTATCTCCCGACGTCAAGACGGGGATGTACTCCGCAGGCTTCGGGAAGTACGACACCGACGCGCCCGCGATAGTTGCGGGCATCCAGTCCGTGTATTCCAAGGCCGAGATATTCGGCCATCGCGACATCTGCATTGTCGACGAGGCGCACATGATCCAGCCGAACGACGAGGGCATGTACGGGACGTTCGTCGAGGGGCTTCGGAAGATCAACCCGAAGATCCGGTTCATCGGAATGACCGCGACGCCTTATCGCCTCAAGGGCGGACTCATATGTCAGCCGCAAAACCTCTTCAACGAGATATCGTACTCCATCGGCTTGAAGGAGCTGATCGACAAGGGATTCCTCTCGAAGCTCGTGGCAAAGTCCGGGAGGGTCGTTGCGAACCTCGACAACCTACACGTCCGCGCCGGTGAATTCGTGGCAGAGGAGGTGGAGGCGGCGATGATGGAGGACCGGGTCGTTGCGAGCGCCTGCCGCGAGATCGTCGAGCGAACACAGGAGCGCAAGAGCGTCATTGTGTTCTGCTCGTCGATAGCGCACTGCCGGAAGGCGGCGGAGCTCATCTCCCGATTCTCCGGCGAGGAGTGCGCGGTCGTGACGAGCGAATCATCGTCCCAGGAGCGTGCGGACATCCTCCACCGCTTCAAGGGCGGTTCGATCCAGACGGACCTCTTCGGAGGGACGAAGGGGCCGCTCAAGTACGTGTGCAACGTCGAGTGCCTGACGACGGGATTCGACGCGCCGAACATCGACTGCGTCGCGCTTCTCCGTCCAACCATGAGTCCTGGGCTTCTCCTGCAGATGTGCGGTCGTGGGACGCGTCTTTCGCCGGACACGGGCAAGCAGGACTGCCTCATACTCGACTTCGCGCACAACATCGAGAGGCACGGGTGCCTTGACCAGCTGCGCCCTCCAGGCGAGCGCACGGGCGAGAAACGCGGCCCTCTGGCGAAGTCCTGTCCGGAGTGCCAGACGATGATGCCGCTCAACGTGATGACATGCCCGAACTGCGGGCACCAGTTCCCGCAGCCGGAAAAGCGCATCCGCATCGAGAGCGAGGCTTCGACGCTTGGCCCGATCTCCGGCGAGGTCACGACCGAGACCCTTGAGGTCACAGACGTGGAGTACGAGCCTTGGACAAAGCGCAACGCTCCGCCCGGTGCGCCGAGAACCGTCAGGGTCACGTACTGGTGCGGACTCAACGAAAGATACTCGGAGTGGATATGCCCGGAGCACACGGGCTTCGCCCGGATGAAGTTCGAGAAATGGTTTCTCGCCAGACGAGCCTCCGACGATGTGAAGGTACCGGCCACCGTGGACGATTTCCTCGAGCTCGAGTTCATGGGCATGGTCAAGAAGACGAAGGACATCACCTTGCGGCGCGTGACCGGCGAGAGGTATCCGGACGTCGTAGCAAGCACACCGGGCGATCTTCCGGACAACAGCCCGTTCCGCGAGGATGCGTTCGACGAGGAGGATTTTGACGATCTGCCTTTTTGAGGATGACTATGGAATATGACGAATACGAACCAGAGCCTACCCTGAAGGAGCGGGCGATCATGATGGCGTGGAGGTCGATCCCCTACGTCGTCGGAATACTTGTCCTCTGCGTCCTGGTGTGGATCGTATGTTCGTTTGCGGCAAGGATCGACGACAAGTCTGCGTCGAGCCAGTGGGGGTGCGTAATCGAATCGGCGAGACGAAACCTTAAAAACGGCCAGGAGGGGCAATAAACAAAGCCATGACGCCGATACCAGCAGAGACCGCAGCAGCCTACCTCAAGGCGGGGCTTTCAGTCCTCCCCGCCGTCAAGGCGAGGAAACGGCCCGCCGTAGGCGCGTGGAAGACCTGGAGCCAGCGTCTCCCGACGGAGATCGAGGTCGAGGCATGGTTCTCAAACGGGCACGAGGCGCTGTGCGTGGTCGCGGGCGCGGTGTCCGGCAACCTCGAGTGCATCGATTTCGACCAGAAGGCCGAGGCGTACCCCGCATGGTGTGCAAAGATCGACAGTTCGCTGCTGTCGGAGCTCGTTGTCGAGTGCACACCCTCTGGCGGGAAGCACGTCGTCTACCGCTGCGCCGGGGCCGTAGAGGGCAACCAGAAACTTGCGCAGGGAGTCCGGAACGGCAAGATCGCCACCCTTGTCGAGACTCGCGGAGAGGCCGGTCTCTTCCTCTGCGCCCCGTCTCCCGGATACACGCTGGAACATGGCGACTTTGCACACATCCCGACCATTCCACAGGAGGCGCGTGAAGCCCTCCTGTCGGCGGCCCGAGAGCTGGACGAGCATCCGGCCGTCCAGGAGCGGGAAAGCGCACCTGCCCCCGCTGTGGCCGCACCTGCGCCGCCCACGGCGGGATTCCTCACGAGACCGGGCGACGATTTCGCCTCGCGGGGCGATCCGCGCCCGTATCTGCAGGCGCACGGCTGGACGCTGTGCGGCACAAAGAGCGACGGCAACGAGCTCTGGACGAGGCCGGGGAAGGACCCGCGCCTCGGCCACTCGGCGACTCTAAAGGACGGCGTGTTCTTCGTGTTCAGCAGCAACGCAGCGCCGTTCGAGCCTAACCGGGGGTACAACGCCTACCAGGTGTTCGCGCTCCTTGAACACGCAAACGACTTCAAGGCTGCGACCGCTGCGCTGATCGACATGGGTTACGGCGCTAAGGACACTACTGCGGACGTCGATATATCGGCTATATTGTCGGACACTATATGCGCGGAAAGCACACGATCCGACTCCAGCACGCCGGAGGATCGTGATGACACAGCGGACGATTGCGCGGACCCCGGACCAATCCCTGATGCGCTCTTCGATGTGCCGGGTTTCGTTTCGGAACTGATGGGCTACACGCTCCGGACCGCGCCGTACCCGAACCGCGCATTGGCCTTCGCTGGGGCGTTCGCTCTCCTCGGCCATCTCGCGGGACGCAAGTACAAGGACGAGTTTGATACGCGCCCGAATCTTTACTTCCTTTCGCTCGCGGCTTCCGGCACGGGCAAGCAGCATCCTCGCGGCGTGAATGTTTCGCTCGCAGCGCTCAAAGGTTTTGCATCGGAGATGGGCGATTACTTCGCCTCCGGCGAGGGCCTGGAGGATTCCTTCCTGTCGAATCCGTGCATGTTCTACCAGATCGACGAGGCCGACACGCTCTTCAACACGGTCAAGATGAAGGACACGCGGGCGGAGATGATCAACTCAATGCTGCTGCGGATGTACTCCGAGTCGAACAGCGTTCACATCATGCGCAAGAAGGCCCTGCAGCGCGGGCAGCAGGCGAGTTCGTCGTGC
>RHMF01001712.1_pt1 | contig 10110 bp, 13 predicted proteins | sample 5365151 | NCBI WGS metagenome assembly RHMF01 (sample SAMN10266501, study PRJNA497801) | feces metagenome | isolation source: feces | host: Bos taurus | place: China: Prairie of Fairy Mountain | collected 2017-08-14 | reverse complement strand
CGTACATAGATTTTACAAAGAAGTTCAAATTCCGGGACGTCATCACCCAGCAGCGGCAAATTACAAACTCTTGCCATTTCAACAGTTTCGCGCACTGCCGAAAAACTCAATTTCCCCTCGCCACGCGCCAGAATGCACTGGTCAAAAACATAACGCCCGATCCTCTGCGGTTTGTCTGCTCCGATCCGAACCCACAATTCAGCATCAGATCGTTGAAATGCAAACAATTTCTGCAATTCCGAAAAATTACTCTGTAAAGTCTTAAAACTCAGTTTTATAACGCCGTTTCTGCGAAGCGCGAAGCCCTCAAAAAATGCGTTCAATCGCAACCTTACAATTTGTTCTTTTTGTTCAGTTTCCAACTTTTCACCTTCTCCCGCCATTCGCGCCGGCGCTCTGCCTGCCTTGCACTGCTCAGCAAACAGCGCTCGCGCTCTAACCTTTCACGCGCCGCAACCGCCGCGGGACAAACCGGCGGCGCTGCTTCGCGCGCTTTATACTCCTGCACTTTTTCCGCCGGTTCGCCGCCGGTGTTTTGCACTTTCGGCAGAAACGCCGCCAACTCCTGCAAAACAGACGGAGAAACAACAAAATATTTTCGTTGTGCTGCCAAGAACTCCACCACAAAAAGCGGCAGTTTATGTGCTGTTGCGGCGTGCAATTCCAAACACTCTAAATCAATTTGTTGTAATCTCAACGATTCTTTGTCCGTGCTTTTTAGCTGTGCAATTACGCGCTCGCCTTCGCCGTCCTCTTTGCAAGCCCATCCCGAGCCGGAGCCCAGGACGGGACGCAAACCGAGGGCCGTCATGACTTCGCGCTCATTTTTGCGATACCAGCGCCCCGTTCTTTGCATTTGCAATTACTCCCCCTCGTCGAGAAAAAACTGCTTGTTGTGCTTATAAGCATATAAGCAGCAGTGCACATCATAGGCCACCTGAAGGGCCTTTTGATAAGCATCCTGCCTGCCCTTTTGCCACTCAATCCGCGATGCCTCGAAGGCCGTCGTTAACGCTCTGCACATCAAATCGGCGTCGCACAAAGGCAGCACGTCGCCAAAGTCGTAAACCTCGCCGTTCGCGGTTTTAATCAACCGCTGCACACTTTTTTCTATCATGTTATTACCTCCCCTTGTTGTAATTGCATTTTAGCACACTTTTACAAATTTGTGTTTGCTGTTTTGTAAACTAAAATTGCATTTTTGTAAACAAGAAAGCGGCCCGAAGGCCGCCGGTCCTATCTGGTATTGTAACGATCCCAAGCAGCGCGAAGCCAACGATTCGACCGCATCCCAAAAAACTGATCGCAGTTTAACAGCCCCTTTATATCCTCTTCGCTCATACTTCTAAATATTCCAATCTCAACAATTTCAGAAAGCTGCATCCCTGCCGCCTGCAATTTTGCCGCCATGACCAGACAGCGATAAGAAAACACGGCGCGAACGCCGACCGCCTGCGAAGCCTCGCGAAGTGTACGCACAAACTCCAACAGTTCGACATTGTTCGACGTCAAACTTTCTTCAATCTGAGGATCATAATCAAAAGCAATTTGTGCAAAACGATCCAGCGTTGACTGGTCAAGCGCAAAGCGCCCAGTATACAAATCGCTCGCTCCCTGGCCGCAAGTGTTGCCTGCCGCAACAAATAACACGTTCTCGCCGAAATCGACGCGGCCGGTCGGGAAAGCAAAATATTTGTTTGCAATAGCAGCATTTAACAGCACTAATACTTCCGGCGTACTGGCATCTAACTCGTCCAAGAAGAAAACGCACTTTTTGCCGCAGGTGCAGGCCTTGTAAAACTCGGTTTCATGGTAGCGGCCGCCGGCATCAATAAAGCCGGTTAACTTAAATTCCTGCTGAACGGAATTCGACATGAAGAACTCCCATCTGTTATGTTCGCAAATTTGCTCAATGGTGTAGTTTTTGCCGCTGCCGGCCGGCCCCACCAAGAACACAGGAATGTTTAACTGCAAACATTTTTCAATTTGCTCCGTTTTGGCGTGCAAAACTTCGGCTTCCTGCTCCTGCTCAGCTTCGGCAGGCTTCGGCGCTTCCTGCGCTTCGGCGCTGTCAGCAGGCGCTGCTTTGATTGTTTCATAGGCAAACACCGTTTTTACGATCTGGCAGTTGCGATCAAAAAACACTCGAACGCCCGCGACTATCACGCTATATAAACGCTCGGTTTTGTGGGTGTAATACCGGCGGCAGAAGGTTTGCTTTAATCCCGATGCGGTCATTACCGCATCAATCTGCGCTTTGTGCCCACCGACGAGCCGCACTGCTAAAGGCTTCAAAATTTCCATTGTTATACCCTCCTGGGTGTTTTTGTTTAACTTCCCTTGCATTATACAGCACATTTACAAAACTGTAAATAGTTATTTTGTAAACTAGGTGTTAATTACTTTGCAATTTTGTTAAAGGTATGCCTAATTTTTGCGCTACCTGCTCGCGCTCTTTGCGATCGTGGAAAATTCCAGGAATAACCACGGCACCGGGCTTCGCTGCATCGAGAATTTTTTGCACATCTTGCAGATTTGGAACAAAACCATAAGTTTTGATATAATCCCTTACGTTGGTATCAGAATCGCGCTCCAAAAGCGCGAAGCAATGCCGCCGGAGCATTGACGGATGGCAGCAGACATAAGATAAGCGCAGGACAGACAACCGCTCTTCAGCGCGTTTAATCGGCATTGCATATGCTATAACTCTATGCTCAGCAGCGCGGCCACCGCAACGGCGCTTAATTTCGGCTGCAAAACTTGCGATCATTGTAATCGCAACACGATAACCGGATTTTTCAAGCCCTTGTACCATGCTCAGCACCTCGCAAAGGCCCTCTTCAATCTGCGCGGCCGTGTGCTGGTAGGACGCCGTAACGGATATATACAAATCAATTTTTTTTGTTTGCTTTACAACTTTTTTGCTTGTAAACATTGACCGCGGATCGCCGTTTAACCAGGACGGCACGCACGGCGCGAACCCCGCAACAGACCGCTCAATCTGTGTCCTGCGCTCCACCAGCTTCGCACCACATACGACGGCCGCGATCCGCTGTGCAATCTCAGGGCAACCCGCCGAAAACATGCGGTCCGCTTCCGCCCAGGTTTTCGTCCCCGAAAAACTCGCGGTATAAAGATCATCGCTTTGGCTATGTGCTACCGCCTCGAGCCACGGTTTAACGGGCGTTTTCTCGATATACTCGGACATTTCACGCGGCCCCGCAAAACTGCGCAGGATCGCCTCCGTTTTGCCCCCATTCTGCCGCGTTATCTGTGCTTTTCTCGTTTGCATTGTTTACCCTCCTGGGTGTTTATCCGCCGCGGTCCTTTGTCCCGCTGACAATTGCATTTTACAACACCTTATGATGCTTTGCAATAACTTTTATGTTTACAATTTGTAAAATGTATTAAATTTTTGTAAATTGCAAAAACAAAATTTGTTAAAATCTATGTTTCCGACCGAAGAAGCACCGAACCCTCCAAACGCGCGGCCGCAACGGCGATCCCCATCGCGTCTGCAATATCATGCCCAAAAATCCTGCTACCGTCGGCCGCCCGTCGTATAATACGATTCTTATAACCGGCTTTGCAAAAATGTTTAACTGTGTAGTATTTTTCGGGAGGGATGCCTTTGTCGTTTTCCTTGCATTTGCAATTACCGACGGCAGCACACCGCCAGGCCCGCGTGTCTATACTATAGCAGGGCACATCCCACGATTCCGCCGTGTCAATAATGGCACCATTTAAGGCCCCTATTGACAGCAAAAACGACGCACTTACATGACCTTTGCTAAAAAGGCGCGGCCTTTCAAAACAAATCCGCACATCGCCATATCTATAACGGAAATCGCTCAGCAGGTCATCAATGTACCCTGCTATAACTGCCCGCTTCCGCGTTTTTGTGCGCTTTTTTGGCGTAACTGCAAAAGTACGCCAAAAGCGGCCCTTTTTTGTTTCACTGTTATATACATATACGGCGACCCCTGTGCATTTGTAAGATTGATCAATGCCTATTACAATTTTATTACCCTGCATTTTCACCGACCGCCTTTTTTATGTTTTCTGCAATTGCTTTAATTACTTCGATTGCAACTGAATTGCCAATTATTTCATAGTACCTTCTGGCGTTATATCCTGCCAATAATTTATAGCCTTCATAACCTTGTATTTTCAACGCTTCCTGCGGAGTCACCGAGCGCACTCTGCCAGAAAATACCATCATAAACTCCATGTTATCAAAAACCCCTGTTTTTCTGCACAATGTATAAAAAATATCATTTCTGCTTTTTGTACATCGGCCCATTCGCCGAAAACCGCGATCGCCAGGCCAAAAATCCGCCACTTCGCAAAAGCGCAAAACTTGCAAGCCATAACCGCATTTAGTTGTATCTACATAAAATTCGTCGTCGTATTCGCCTTGCCAATCTATCAGCTCGTGCGCCCTTAAAATCCGCTCTTCTTTGGTGCTTGTTCGCGCCGGAAAATCAAAATTTTTGTAACACTCAAAATTTTTGAATCCAACTATATAAATTCGCTCCCTGTTTTGCGGCGGTCCATAATCTTTTGCATTTATAACTTTGTATTTGCAAAAATATCCTAAATTATTCAACTCCTGCAAAATATCTAGCAAGAATTGACCGTTATCGAAAGTTTTTAGCCCTCTTACATTTTCCAAAAACAAAACCGCGGGCTTTTTGGTGCTTATAATTGGCAATAAAGCGTAAAATAAACGACCGCACGTTGCCTGCCTGCCTGCCTGCCTGCCTGCTACCGAAAAAGACTGGCACGGAAAACCACCACAAAGAACATCAAAATCAGGTAATTCGCACGAATTGATTTCCCAAATGTCTTTTTTCTCTACCCGCACTCCCGGCAAATTGTGTATAAAATGTTTCAACGCAAACTCAGAAACATCGTTTGCATATACAGTTTCAAAACCTCCCACCTTGCGAAAAGCCCAATCAAAACCGCCCATACCCGCAAAAAAGCTGCCGACCCGGATCATTTGTCTTTTATCCCATAACGTTTATAAAGCCGCTGCCGCTTCTTTTGCGTGCTCGACGGCTTCGTCTAAGTTGAAAGCATATCGTTTTTGATTATACAATTCTTCTGCTTTGCTCATTCTCATCTTTCCCTTCTCTGTAACCAGTAAGCGCCATTTTCTCGCAATAAATACACAAATTTCTTTAATCTGCGCAATATTGCCAAAACCGCGTTCTAACACGAATTGAGCCCCCGCCTGCTATAACGTCGCACAAAGTCCTCATATCCGCTGCCCTCCCCCGGCCAAATTCCAACAGGTAGATTTTACAATGCAATTCTCACATTTTTTACAACTCGGTTCAGTACAGCCGCTCGGCCGGCAAATAAGCCGATTTTTTGCCCTTAAATCGTCGCAATATTCGCGTATTTTTTCCAATCTTTGTAAATATGGCTCCACTTTTTCGACATCAAATTTGTAATATTCAATTTTGATCTCCTGTGTGTTCTTGTTTTCGCACAGGACAAAACCGTGTTTCAAGCCTGTTAAATATAAATATAATTGCAATTGCAATACCGCGGAAGGGTGCCGCTTCCAACAGTCAAAACTATAACTGTTCATGCTTTTAATTTCGCCGATCATCGGCTCTTCCGAAAACTCTGCAATTCTGCAAATTATATCCGGCGAATAATATAAATTATAGCGTTTGTCGTAACAAGTACGGTCCAGTTCATGCACTTTTGACAAGCCGCCGCGAAGGAAAAGCCGCTGCCATTTTTCATGCACCGCGTTCCCCTCTTCAAAGACTCGCAACACAGGAAGCGGCAAAGTTTTGCTCCCGTCCTGGCGGTAAAATTGGCATAAGACTTGCGCACGGTAGCAAAATTTGTCATTTCCCGCGATTATCCCGCTGGCATGGAGTCCGACCCGCTCCTGCGTTTCAAGCCCCCGCGTTGCCACCGTTTGCACAAATTGCGCTTCAATCTCAGGCTTTTTCGGCAGTAAGAAAAGTGCGTTTACAATTTTCGCCAGCCTTTGCTCTTCTTCATTGCTCTGCAAAACGTCGTATTTTAATGCCGCTTTCTTAATCTTTTCACCAATTCCCATTTAGATTCTCCCCGCTTTTTGCCCTTTGCAGAAAGTGCCAGTATGCAGACGGCCGCCGCCGCGGCTGCTGACCACGTGCGCAATGCGTTGCAAGCATATAATTTATATACCTGCAATGCCAATGGTTCGCGGCGCTTTCTGAGGGCCAAAAGCCGAAGGCCTCCAAAAACTCACGGCCGCCTAAATACCCCGGCATTTTCTCAGGCTCTAAATTGCCCAAAAATGCACTTCTTACAATTTTACAAAAAACACCTGCATTTACAACACCGCAACTTTTAAGCAATTTCACAAGCCCGCGCCGCGTGCCGTTAACGACAAACTCGGCCGGCGTCGGAAACGCCCTATAATGCAAAGCCGGTGATTTATACAACAGCAGCAGGCGTTCTTTGCTATACTGCTTTTTTATGGCATCAAACAGCGCCATAATTGACGGTTTGTTATATCCGCAAGCATAAACTGCACTTGTAAGCAGGCAGTCAAAATATTCAAAATTAAACATTCTGACACCTGCATAAGTTTCCATAACATCAGCTTTTGACAGCAAACACGACATGATTTCGCATTCTGCCTGCGCTGCCGTCTCCGTTTGCAATTGACAATAATCGACGCCAATATCGAAATAATAATACCATTTTCTGCAAAAGTCATCAAAACTACAGCTAAAAACGAATTTATCACCGTGCTGTTTTGTAATGATAACCGCCTCGCCGCCGTCAACAAACAGGAACTTCTCCGACGTTATTTTACGCCAGATCGCCTGCGGATTAGCAGCCGCGCTCTTTTCTATGTCAAAAAACGGTATATCAATTGTAAACATTATTCTGCCGAATTTAGCTTTTTATACTCGTCCACATAATGCAGGTATTGATCGATCATAAATTTTGCCCGCTCTTTGTCACCGCAAGCAAAATAACCGAAGATTAAGCATTTACAATGGCCTAAAATGCAGCCATAACCAAACACTTTTAGCAGTATGTCAAGCAACTCAGCACGCTGGCCGCGCTCCTGCTCAGTAAAGGCCTCTGTCGTGCCCTCCTGGGCTTCCTGTACGCCTTCCTGTCCTTTTATCCCTGCCGCCGCTTCGGCTTCTCCCAGGGCCTCCTGCGTGCCCTTTTTGGCCTTCGGCTTCACCGTCCTGGTTATCATCGACCCTTCGCCGCCGCAACCCGGCAATTCCTCAATAGTTTTCTTCTTACTGGCCATTTTTTGCCTCGCTTTCTATGCTCTTCTGTTGCGCTTCAAGCCGTTTGCACAATTCGACATATTTATCAGCTAATAAATCTGCCATTTCGTTGTTTACATCTGCATAAGCCCAAACCAAAGCACATTTACAAAACGAAACCACACAAGGCAAATCGAACAGCAAAACAAGCCGCTCAATAAATTCACTTGTAAACGCAATCGCGCCGCAGTCATGCAATTCTTCCTCAATTTCAGCAGCCTTATCGGCAGTTTTTTTAGCCTTTTTGATGTGCGTAATTGTTGAGCCTTCAACGCCGCCGAGGCCCTCCAACCGTTCCACAATCTCATCTTTCTTTTTACTAGCCATTATTTGCCTCACTTTCTGCACTCTTTTTACGTCCGTACTGTTCCAGCCGCTGTTTCATCAGTTCTTTGCGGATTGTTACAACGTCCTCAAAACCAACGAAACCACGATCAAAAAACATCGGTAATTCGCACTCCCCTAAAGGATTACAAACCTTAGATTTTACAATTTTGCACTTAATTATCATGCCGACTTTTTCACTTTCTGCGCAATTGGCAGGATTTTTATTCGGTATTTCAATCCAGGCCTTTCTTGCAACTGCAATTCTCAGACTGTACGAATGGCGGATTTTATGCCCGCCAGGCGTTTGCACTTTGTCGCCGAAAAGCAGCGCCGCAATCTTATCCCTGATCTGGTTTATCATTATCAGCGTTGTTTTTGTATTTTCAATTACCTCCTCAATTACTGGCATATAATTCGTCAACAATCCCGAAATTCCCCCGACCCGGGGCGCTTCGTTTTTGTCGTTTTCCGCATTTTTAAGGATTTTTTCAAAGTCATCCCGCGGCATCAGCGAGGGCAGGCTATCGATACCGACAATTGGGATACCTGCTTTTGCGAATTTTATCGTTTTATTTAATGCATCCTCGCCAAATTTCGCGCGATAAACAAACAACTGGCCTTTTTTGCAGCCAAAAACTTTAGCCCGGGCAGCGTCGAACGTGCCCTCTATCGGTATGTCAAGCGCGGCCGCGTGCCGTGCGCAAAGATGATACAAAAGCGACGTTTTGCCGCTGCCCTCAGCGCCGTAAATCTCCACCACGCGCCCGCAAGGCATACCGCCGCCGATTATCGCGTCGAGTTCCGGCAGACCTGTTGACCACCGCGGGATCGCAAGATTAGCGCCTGCCGTATCGAGGGTGTATATACTGCCTTCACCCTCCCGGCGGTTTATCTCATCAAATAATGCATTTATTGCAATTAGATTATTTTTCTTTGCCATTTAACGCCTTCCACAAGCATTACATTCACCACAATCATCATCATCATTTAACAACGATTGCATACCACAAAAATGCGTTGCCCTATCTACCCCTATTTCTGCCGTTTCCTCAAATAATTTTGCAATTGCAAGTTTACTTTCTTTATTGAGATCGCAATAAATTGCATAAATTCGCGTATCAGCTAACTTTAGCCGCTTTTCAAAATCCTCCACATCCTTGCATTTACTCATCGAAATAAACGACAGTAAATCCATCGCTTTTGCACACCGCCAGAAACGCGCATCCTTATGTGCACTATTTGCAGACATCACCATTCACCTCCCCGCGTGCATCGAACTTGTATACTTAATGACGCGGTTTATGTACGCTTCTTTATCAAATTCAAGCGCTCCGCAGTCTTTAAGCAACTCAATAACACGGCTTGTTATTGCCCTTTCTCCCGTCGCTTTCACGCGGTCGAAAAAATTATCAAAATCACTGTATATGCCATTCTTGCAGCGCTCGGCGTAGATTGCAGCCGCGGCTTTTTCACCAACACCTAAAATGTCCGCCAGGCCTTGCTGAATAACCTGCTCCCCATCCTCCAATCTCAGGCGCGTTTCCGGCGCTGAATAATTGACATGCGGAAGAAAATTGATAATACAGTTTTCTCTATATGCCAATTTTGCAAACGTTTTATACTGTCCTAAATCGGATGCAGTGCGCTGCTTTATACACCAGTAAATCGCAGGATAATATACTTTATAATACATTTCCGCGAAACTTATCAGCGTATAGCCGGCAGCGTGGCCTTTGTTAAAACTATAGCAGTCTAGGATGCTTTCAAATAGTTCAACGCTGAACTTTTTTGTAAACCCTTTGCGTTTGCAGCCAACAAGAAATTTATGTTCCAAATCCAGGCCGCTTCGTTTCAATTCTTCCAACCCGGCGCGCTTGTGAGCCTCATTCTTTGCCATTTTTACAATCTTGTCTGCTTCTCCCCACGTCAAGCCGAGCGCCGCGCATATCAGCATAATTTGTTCCTGATACAAAATAACCCCGAATGTGTCCGCAGTATAAGCCATTATAAACGCATTTTCTACACTGCCGGCAACGCCCGCCGCGCCTGCCGCTTTGTTCTCAGCATAACGCTCTGGCGCCTTCATTTTCAACGGCCCGGGCCGGTTCATCGACGTCGCCGCGACCACATCATCAAAAGTTGAAACTGCAATATTCTGCAATATCTTTTTAGCAGCAGGCTTATCGAATTGAAAAATCCCATCCGTTTTACCCTCTGCAAACTCTTGCAGGGCTCTTTTATCCTCAATTATTTTTGTGAAATCGACGTATTCCCCCGCCATTTTTGCCATATCTTTTAACCCACTCATCGTTTGCAGGCCTAAAATATCAAACTTTACAAGGTTCAACGCCTCGCAATCCAGCAGATCAAAGCAAGTAAACCAATCGCCGGCCTTATCAGTCCTGAGCGCCGTGTATTGTAAGATTTCTGCGGCAGTAATTGCAACGCCTGCCGCGTGTGTGCCAATAAATTT
>RHMF01001710.1_pt1 | contig 10111 bp, 6 predicted proteins | sample 5365151 | NCBI WGS metagenome assembly RHMF01 (sample SAMN10266501, study PRJNA497801) | feces metagenome | isolation source: feces | host: Bos taurus | place: China: Prairie of Fairy Mountain | collected 2017-08-14 | reverse complement strand
TGAAGGAGTACAGCTTACCCGCCATCGTACCGTCAAGGCGAAGAACAAGACCATGTACCAGCTCGTGTTCGAGCGCACACCGTTCTATGCAGAGATGGGTGGACAGGTAGGAGATACCGGCTACATCGTTTCAGAAAGCGGTGAAAAGATCAACATCGTCAACACGATAAAGGAGAACAACCTCACCATCCATGTCGCCGAGCGCATTCCTTCGGACTGCACAGAGAGCTTCAGCCTCCATGTGGATGCAGAACGCAGGATCCAGATCGAGAACAACCATACCGCCACCCACCTTCTCCACCAGGCTCTCCGCGAGATCCTCGGAACTCATGTGGAGCAGAAAGGTTCATATGTATGTGACAAATATTTCCGTTTCGACTTCTCGCATTTCGAGAAGCTCAGCGACGAACAGGCCAAGCTCGTGGAAAAGAGAGTGAACGAACTCATCAGAAGCAACTATCCTCTTGACGAGAACCGCAATGCGACAATGGAGCAGGCTCAGGAGATGGGAGCGATGGCACTTTTCGGAGAGAAGTACGGTGACACAGTCCGCGTGATCAGATTCGGTAATTCATGCGAGCTTTGCGGAGGTACACACGCTGCCGCAACAGGACGTATCGGATATTTCAGAATGGTTTCAGAGTCGGCTATCGCTGCCGGAGTACGCCGTATCGAGGCTACCACCGGAGTACATGCAGAGGCTCTCGTTGATGAAATGGCTGAAACAATACATGCAGCAAAGGCATTCTTCAACAATGTCCCTGATCTTGCAGGAGCCATCAGAAAGATGGTTGAAGAGAACGAGGCCTACAAGAAGCAGATGGAAGAGATTGCCAAGGAGAAGACATTGGCGCTCAAGAGCAGCCTCAAGGATATGGCTGTGGAGATGAACGGAGTCAACATAGTGAAGATCGACACTCCTATGGATCCGGCAATGCTCAAGAATGCTGCTTTCATGCTCCAGAAGGAGGCACAGAACCTTGTCATCGCAGCGGGATTCGAAGCCGCAGGCAAGCCACAGCTCCTCCTCATGTATTCTGACGACCTCGTGAAAGCCGGACACAATGCCGGTGCGGATGTCCGTGAAGCTGCAAAACTCATCATGGGTGGCGGCGGCGGACAGCCTGGACTTGCTACAGCAGGCGGAAAGAACATCGACGGACTCAAGGATGCTCTAGCAAAGATGATTGAAGCAGCAACCAGATAAAAGTGAAAAGGCTCGACAGATTCATAATCAAGTCATTTGTAGGACCGTTCATTGCGATCCTGCTGGTTGTCGTTTTCATCCTTGTGATGCAGTTTCTCTGGCTCTATATCGACGAACTTGTCGGCAAGGGTCTGAGCATCAAGGTCATCTTGGAATTCCTGGCTTGGGGAAGCGCGACCATGCTTCCGCTTTCCCTTCCTCTTGCCACGCTTCTGGCTTCGATGATGACCTTAGGTACATTGGGTGAAAACAATGAGCTTCTCGCTATCAAGGCCGCAGGCATCTCGCTTCAAAGGGTGATGATTCCGTTAGGTATCATCTGCGGTGTCATAAGCATCGGTGCATTCTTCATTTCCGACGACCTCATACCTGTGGCTTACAACAAGATATATCAGCTCAGAGAGGACATCGGAAAGACGAAGGACGAGATAAAGATTCCGACAGGGACATTCTACAACGGCATTGACGGTTACATTCTCAGGGTCGAAGAGCGTCATGACGAAACAGGCATGATGCATGGCGTGATGGTATATAACCACACCAGGAACAAGGGCAACACCAGTCTCACCATCGCCGACTCAGCCCTGATGAAGATGTCCAAGGACAAGACTTATCTCACCTTCACTCTATACGACGGTTCGAACTACGAGGAAACAAACGACAAGAAGTACAGGGACACTACCCTGACCCTTCAGAAGATCGATTTTCACAAACAGGAGATGATCATACCTCTGGAAAACTATGCTTTCCAGAAGTCGGATACCAGCCGTTTCAACGACCAGGTGAAATCCATGAATCTGAAGCAGCTTCAGCACGGGCAGGATTCCATCGGCGCCCTCAACGAAACAGGCAGGCTCAACAACATCAAGTCGCTTCAGAAGTCCAGGACATTAAGGTATAACAACCAGCTTGATACAGCGAACCAGGCATTCAAGAGGAACAAGACCCCTTTCGCAGTAGAAGACCTCGGCAAATGGAAGAGTGTAAGGGAGGAGATCTCGGCACTAGAAAAAGCGAAGTCCAGCGCAAACGAACTTGAAATGTCGCTTAATACTTTCTCAAGGGAAAGGTATCACCACACTTATACCCTCAGACTCATCGACATTGAGATACTTAAGAAATTCGCACTGTCGATTGCCTGTCTGATCTTCTTCTTCATCGGCGCACCTTTAGGAGCGATCATACGAAAAGGAGGTCTTGGAGTATCTGCAATCATATCGGTGCTTTTCTTCGTCGCGTACTGGGTGATCGACATTTCCGGAACCAAACTGGCCAGAGACGGTGCCATAGGACCGTTCCATGGAGTATTCATCTCGTCGTACATCCTGCTTCCTACAGGACTTTTCCTGACATGGAAAGCCATCAATGACGCGGCTCTGTTCAACACCGACAGCATCAAGAGCAATTTAAGAAAAATCAAAGCCAAGATAATGGGAATCTTCAAGAAGACACGTATCGTTTACATGGGTACTCCAGAATTTGCGGTTGCTCCGCTTGACGAGCTCATCAAGAACGGATACAATATCGTCGGCGTAGTAACAGTAGCTGACAAAGCAAGCGGACGCGGACTCAAGATAAATGAGAGTGCCGTGAAGAAATATGCTGTAGAACACAACATACCTGTCCTCCAGCCAGTATCGCTCAAGGATCCGGAATTCCTTGAAGCGCTCAAGGCCTGGAAACCGGACCTTTTCGCTGTGGTCGCATTCAGAATGCTTCCTAAAGTAGTATGGGAGATCCCTAAGCTGGGCACATTCAATCTTCATGCGGCCCTTCTTCCTCAGTATCGCGGTGCGGCTCCTATCAACTGGGCCGTGATCAACGGAGAGAAGACCACCGGTGTCACGACCTTCATGATAGATGACGGAATGGACACAGGCGGCATCATGTACAGATACGATTGCAAGATCGAACCTGAAGATACAGCTGGTGACGTCCATGACAAGCTCATGGAAATAGGAGCGAAGCTTGTAGTCACCACAGTGGAGGCCATCATAGACAAGGATGTCGAGCTCAGAGTACAGAAGAGTTTCATTCAGGGATCGGAGATCCTCCATCCTGCTCCGAAGCTCACAAGAGAGCTTTGCCACATAGATTGGGACGGCAGGACCAAGGACATTTACAACCTCATCAGAGGTCTCAGCCCTTACCCTGCGGCTTTTACCGAACTTGTAAAGGACGAAAAGACACTGCAGATGAAGATTTTCAAGACGGTCAAGGTCACAGGGGACGAATTCAGTTCGCTGCTTGCTGAAAACGGGCTGGATACGGCAGCGCCGGGAACTGTTCTTTCAGACGGAAAGAACTATCTCGCCATCTGCACAGCCGACGGAGCTGTGTCCGTGACCGAACTGCAGCTTGCAGGAAAGAAACGCATGGCTGTCAAGGACTTCCTGATAGGCTTCAGAGAGCCTCAATCATACACCACAAGCAAAGGTACATCTTCTCAGATCACAGGAAAGCATGCATAAGACAGTAGTCATAATATGCGACGGGAGATTTCCAAAATCGGAATATCCACGCTATCTGATCCGTACTGCAGACCATATCATATGCTGCGACGGAGCACTGAAGAAATATCTGCGCAACTGCATTTCCATCTTTGGAGAGGAGCGTCTTCCTGATGCGGTCGTAGGCGATATGGACTCCCTTTCCGAATCAATGAAAGAGAAGTACAGAGATATCATCATAAAGATCGACGAGCAGGAGCATAATGACCAGACAAAGGCCTTCCGCTGGACGCTTGAGAATCTGAAGGATATAGGAACGATCTATATCATGGGTGCTACCGGAGAGCGTGAGGACCATACCATCGGTAATATTTCTCTTCTGATGGAATATGCAAGGACATATGATCTTGAAGGAATGGGCATAAACGTCGAGATGATATCTGACCATTCCACAATATTCGCCGTTACCGACACTTTTGAGATGGAATGCGGACAAGGACGAAAGGTATCTTTATTCAGTCCGGACAACAGCCTCAGGATCAGATCAGAAGGTCTGGAATGGCCGACTGATGATGTTGTATTTGACAATTGGTGGAAAGCCACACTCAACCGAGCATCGCAAGATACGGTACGTCTGGAATTCAGCCACAGGTCAATAGCTTTGATAATATTGAATTAATGCGAAGAATCCGAAAAAATTATTAGGAAATACGCATTTTTAATTATATTTTTGACAAAGAAATTAAAATTTGATTTTAATTCATTAAAAATGGAGACTAACAAGTGCATCGTAACTGTTGAAGCCATAGATAAGGCTTCCGGCGTGCTTGAGGAAATCCTCGAACCAACACCGTTCCAGAAAAACCAGAATCTCTCGGACATCTATGAGGCCAACATATACCTTAAGAGAGAGGACCTCCAGATGGTGAGGTCATACAAGATCCGAGGTGCATACAACAAGATCCGGTCGATCGATCCTGAGAATCTGAAAAACGGTATTGTGTGCGCAAGTGCCGGAAACCATGCCCAGGGAGTCGCTTTTTCATGTAACAAGCTTCAGATAATGGGTTCGATCTTCATGCCTACCACTACTCCGAAGCAGAAGATCGAGCAGGTAAGGATGTTCGGACGCGAATTCATTGAAATAATCCTTACCGGTGACACCTTCGATGCAGCCAATTCCGCAGCGATAAGCTATGCAAAGGAAAGCGGGAAGACATTCATTCCTCCTTTCGATGACCCGAAGGTAATGGAAGGTCAAGGTACGATAGGACGCGAGATCCTCAACCAGAGTAAAGTCAAGCTGGACTACATCTTCGTACCGATCGGAGGTGGCGGACTTGCCTCCGGATTAGGATCATACATACATCAGATGTCACCTGAAACAAAGATCATCGGTGTAGAACCTGCCGGCGCACCATGCATGAAGGCTGCTATCGAGGCCGGAAAGGTAATCAAGCTCGACCATATCGATAAATTCGTTGACGGAGCAGCTGTTCAGGAAGCAGGATCCCTTACATATCAGGTATGCAAGGAAGTTCTTGATGACATCGTCGTAGTTCCAGAAGGAGCGGTCTGCACCACAATAATACAGATGTACAACAAGAGCGCTATCGTAGTCGAGCCTGCGGGAGCTCTCTCAAGCGCAGCCCTCCGCTTCTATGCTGACAAGATCAAAGGAAAGAATGTGGCATGCATCGTCAGCGGAAGCAACAACGATATCACCAGAATGGAGGAAATACGCGAGAAATCACTTCTTTATGAAGGTCTGAAGCATTATTTCCTCGTAAACTTCCCGCAGAAGTCAGGAGCCGTGCTTTCTTTCATACGCGATGTCATAGGACCGACTGACGACCTTGTGTATATACAATACATCAAGAAGACCAACAAGGAATCAGGTCCGGCTCTCATCGGAATAGAAGTGGCAGCCAAAGAGGATCTGGAAGATCTCATCAGAAGGATGGAGGCGAAAAGCATCAAATACGAATACATAAACGAGAACAATAAACTTTTTGAAATACTAATCTGATAACATCATGGCAAACATCGACTGGACAAAGCTTACCTTTTCCTACACAAAGACAAACACCATTCTCAAGACCACCTTCAAGAACGGCGAGTGGACTCCTATTGAAAGTCTGACTGACGACAACATCACAATGAGTTCATATGCCGGAGCTCTTCATTATGCTATCGAGTGCTTTGAAGGACTCAAAGCCTTCAGAGGCAAAGACGGACAGATCCGTCTCTTCAGGCCTGAGGAAAATGCAAAACGTCTTCAAAGGTCAGCCAAATACCTTGGAATCGAAGCTCCTTCCATTGAGATGTTTGTCGATATGTGCAAGCGGGTCGTAAAGGAGAATATCGACTTCCTTCCTCCATACGAGGTATCAGGTGCTTCACTTTACCTCCGTCCTACACTTATCGGATCCAACCCTCAGCTCGGCGTACAGTCTTCAAAAGAAAGCACATTCCTCATGCTCTGCTCTCCTGTCGGAGCATATGTAGGCGGTGCACTTGATGCAGTCGATGTAGTCATCGCTAGAAACTATGACCGCGCAGCTCCTAACGGTTCCGGCGCATTCAAGGTCGGCGGCAACTATGCATGCTCCCTCTACTCACTCAATGTAGCCCATGAGCTTGGATACAAGGCTGTCCTCTACCTTGACCCGGCAACGAGAACATACATAGACGAGTTCAACTCATCGAACTTCTTCGCAATCAAGGGCAACACCTATATCACACCTAAGTCAGCTTCCATTCTCCCTTCGATCACCAACATGTCTCTTGAGACTGTAGCAGCGCACCTCGGAATGGAAGTAGAAAGAAGACCTGTCCATGTTGACGAACTCGGAACATTCGATGAGGTAGGTGAATGCGGCACTGCAGTAGTGATCACTCCTGTACATAAACTTGTTGACAAACCGTTCCTTGAGTCAGAGGAAGAGACTGTCTATACTTATGGCGATGGCCAGTGCGGTCCTAAATCACTAAAGCTTTACAACTACATCAGATCGATCCAGAGAGGCGAAATCGAGGATACGTTCGGCTGGAATGTCTTTGTTGACTGATATCCCATTTATACCTTTTATTTCCCTGCATTTTTTTGCAGGGATTTTTTTATATTTACACCATGAAGTATTCATGGTTCCATATCTTTATACTGATATCAATGCTGCTGATGTCATGCGACAGTTATGCACCGTATCCTGTTCTGGCAGATGAAGATGCGCTTTTAAAGCTGGAGTGTACAGTCGGCGAGACTGAGCGTACTGAAGTGAATGTCTCAAAGGTATTCATGATCACGCATGAGCACAGACTGCCGGGAGAACAGAATAAGGAACTGAATTCCTCCCTCAGATTTACCGTAAACGGCGCCGATCTGGAATACACGGTCGAAAAAGGTATTTCCGACAAATATATCATACATCATAAGTTCAATGCCGGTGACAGGATAGAAGTATTTTGTTCCGCTCCGGGATTGCCGGATGTTTCAGCTGCCACCGTGATTCCTGAAATACCCCGGGATCTGATCAAGGACTTTGACCTCAGGGTTGAAGACAGGGACCTGCGGTGCAGGCTGACCATGAATTATGATTCGGGCAACCACAGATACTTATCCGCAGAGCTCCACTATAATGATACTACTTTCATATACCGTGACGGAGTCTTCATCGGACCTGAAAGTGATGGACATAAAGAGCAATTATCTTATGAAGGAGGAGGAATATGGGGTATTGACTCCACTCTTCCCGGCAATTATGAATATATCGATCCTGACGGAAGGTTCATAACCTCCCGGAAGAAAGTCGAAGCCACCCTCAAAGTGAAAATATTGTCAAAGGAACTGTTTTATGCGAGACTTCATACCCAGTCATCTTCCATGTCACCCTCAAGCTATACCAATGTGATCGGAGGGCTGGGCTATGTGGGAGGGATAGTTCAATACTCAGGTGAAACATTTACATTCGAATACTGATGAAGAAGTTCATGGTCACATACATGATGCTTTTCATCTGCTGCATCATTCTTCCTGCACAGAATCATGAACAGCTGGATTCTGTTGTCGTAACAGATTACAGGCCAAGGGCAGAAAAGAAGACCCAGACTGCCATGATGAAGATCGACAGGAAAGACTTCAAGTTCAAGTCTGTGCTTAGTACTCCAGACGTAATAAAGACCCTGCAGATGCTTCCAGGCGTCACTCCCGGCAATGAGATGTCTTCTACAATGAACGTAAGAGGAGGCACCGGTAATGACAACCTCTATCTCATGGACAACGTTCCTATATATCAGTCCAGTCATTTTCTGGGTCTGTTTTCCGTATTCAACACAGATATGGTGGAATCGGTGGATTTCTACAAAGGCGGTTTCCCAGCAAGATTCGGCGGACGCGCGTCCTCGGTAGTGGACGTAAGAATGAAGGATGGCAACATGCAGGAACATCGCGGATCATTTTCATTAGGGATTACCGACGGAAGGTTCCAGATGGAAGGTCCGATAAAGAAAGGTGTTCTTTCTTACAACGTAGCTGTCAGGCATAGCTGGGTGGAAGCATTTCTCAGACCGATTCTCAATGCGGTAAGCACTCCTGATGTCTCGTATTCAAATGACTACACAAAGGAAGGGCATTACGCTTTCACCGACCTGAACGCAAAGTTCACATGGGCGAAAAGCAGCAGAGACAAGATAATCTTCAATACCTATGTCGGCTTCGACTTCATGTCCTTCAACGATTCCTCAAGGAGTCGGAATGATATCTCTATCGGAGGAGGAACATCATATGAACAAAGTAAGGACTCATACAAAGATGCCAACAGATGGGGAAACCTGCTGATGTCAGCAATATGGGAAAGGGATTTGTCTGATAAAAGGAAGATGACTTCAACCTACTATGTTACTGACGGGTATTATCATGCCCTGCGTGAGAATATCAGTGAATTCACGATAAGGGATAAAGCTTACAAGGAATACAGTCTTGAAAGCAACATCTCAAGTGTACTCGACATCGGTGCGAAGATTGATTTTTCTGATAAATCATTCGGCAGACATGATCTGAATTACGGAGCATCTGTAGTCTATCATCTGTTCTCTCCGATAGCATTTACCCATGATTATATGGAAAACAAGGAAAAAGGCAGATATGATGAAGAAGAAGCCACTGCCGGAAGGAATTATCACTCGCCGGAGCTTGCTATTTATGCTGAAGACGAATTTGCCATAAGCCCATACATCTATCTGAATGCCGGACTCCGTTATATGCTTTTCATAACTAAGAACAAGGCATACAACACAGTGGAGCCGCGATTTGCGTTATCATACAACCCGAGCAGAAAATTATCCTTGAAGCTCGCATACTCTGAAATGTCCCAGCCTGTCCATCAGCTTGAGTCATTCAAGACCGAAAGCCCTGGATCATTCTGGATGCCTGCGACAGCCAACATGGAACCTATACATGCAAGGCTTGCCTCAGCTGAGACAGAATGGCGGCCCAACCGTCATTTCCTTCTTGACTTCGCGTGTTTCTGGAAGACTATGGACCATCTGTACGAATATACAGGGAACCGTACACTGCCCTCTCCTGCTGCTTGGGAAAACGAGTTTACAGAGGGGAAAGGCCGCTCATACGGCTTTGAGTTCTATGGCGAGTTCCAGAACGAAAGATGGGAAATTTCCACCGCCTATACCCTGTCATGGTCACAGAGATATTTTGAAGCCTTCTATCACGGCTGGTATCGGGACAGATATGACAACAGACATAACATTGTCATAAACGGCATATACAAAGCACATCAGCTCATTGACATGTATGTTACCTGGACATTGCGTTCAGGCAACAGATATACCATACCGTTGTATGGCGACCAATACTATCAAGGCGAGTCATTGTATCCGAACAATTTCCAGATGCCTACATATCACAGGCTTGATGCCGGCATTAATTTCAGGGCAAAAACTGCGAAGAAAGGACGGGATTACATTGTTACTTTTGCCGTATATAATCTCTATGGCCGTAAGAACCCTTTCTATATGACACTCACCGAGGATGTGTATAACAGACCTGCCATCAAGATGACGTCAATTTTCCCGATACTTCCAACCATAAGATATTCAATGTATTTCTAGACCTTCTTGCTGAAGGTCGAATTGAGGGTCGTGAAGAAGCGAATATTGAAGTGGCAAGGAAGATGCCTGCTGCGGGGCTGTCAGTAAAGGATTAGAGTCCTCTCCGGGATTTACGCAGTCGCTGAGCCCCTCTGGACGTCCCTTACGCTCCCGCTGGGTAGAAATGAATTACTATTTCCGATAATTTTGTCACACTAAAATTAAAAAGTGGCTTACAGATATCTGTAAGCCACTTTTGTGCGGAGAGTGAGGGATTCGAACCCCCGGACCCGTTAAGATCAACGGTTTTCAAGACCGCCGCATTCGACCACTCTGCCAACTCTCCAAT
>RHMF01001709.1_pt1 | contig 10114 bp, 9 predicted proteins | sample 5365151 | NCBI WGS metagenome assembly RHMF01 (sample SAMN10266501, study PRJNA497801) | feces metagenome | isolation source: feces | host: Bos taurus | place: China: Prairie of Fairy Mountain | collected 2017-08-14 | reverse complement strand
TTATGGACACTATAACGATATGGATATGCTTGAAGTTGGTAGAGGACTAAGCGAAGAGGAAGATAAAACTCATTTTGGTATGTGGTGCATAATGTCTTCTCCTCTTTTGATAGGTTGCGACCTTAATTCAATAAATCCAAAGGCGATTTCACTTTTGCAAAATGAAGAATTAATAGCCCTAAATCAAAACAATCTTGGACTGCAAGCCTACGTTGTAGAAAGAAAAGAGAATTGCTATGTATTGGTTAAAGATATTGAAAAACTATATGGTAATAAGAGAGCAATAGCTGTTTATAATCCAAGCGATAAAGCTCAAACTATAACAATAAACTTTACTTCGCTTGACTTATTAGGAAGAGTTAAAGTAAGAGATGTTTTTGAACGCAAAGATATTGGAAGTTTTAAAGAGGAAATAACTATAAATATTCCAGCGCATGGCACAAGGATTTATCGCCTTGAAGCAGACAAGAGAATAGAACGCAAAATATATGAAGGGGAAACTGCTTGGCTTTCTGCGTATCAAGAATTGGAAAATCACCTAACAGCAAAGACTGCTATATATGAAGAGATAGAAGGAGTATCTGGCGGAGCAGTAGTAAAGAGTTTAGGATATAATTCTAATAATGACTTGCAATGGAGAAATGTTTATAGTAAAAAAGGTGGCGAGTATGAAATTAGGATAGTTTTTTTCGGAAAGGCACAACCGATAAACATAGTTGTAAATAATAACAAACCTATTTTGCTTAAACCAAACGAAAATAGCAGTGTTGCAACACTAAAATACAGACTCAAAAAGGGCAATAATAAAATTCGCCTCTATTCAGATAAAGACTCAACATTTCACATTGATTATATGAGTGTTGAATATCTTAAATAGAAGCAAACTTTTATAATTTAATAAAAGCTATTTGCTTTTATTTCAATAAGTATTCGTTAATTACTTTTTCTAATTCTTCTTCAGATTTTGCTCCAATCATTATTTGAGGTTCTCCTTCTTTTGGAACAAAAATAAGAGTTGGAATACTGTTTATGCCTATTTCTTTTGCTAACTCTTTTTCTTTATCAACATTTACTTTGTAGATAATGATTTTATCAGCATATTTTTTTGCTAAGTTGTCTAATATAGGGCTTATCATTTTACAAGGTTTACACCAATCTGCATAGAAATCTACTATTATTGGTTTTTCTGATAATGAAACCCACTTATCTGGAGAGTTTTTGTAATCAGCAACTTTTGTTAAAAAGTCTTGTTTATTTATTTCAACAGGCTTTTGTTGTGAGTATGCAAATGAGAAAGAAAATATTGCACACACTAACATAATTGATTTGATAAATTTCTTCATAACTTTGATTTGTTTTTAAATTTTTCTGCAAATGTACAAATTTTATGCGAGTTTATTGCTTCTGTACGTTTTTTTCGTATATTTGCAGATAATTTTGTTTTAAATATATTTTATTATGAATAAATTATCATATTTAGTTATAAGTTTATTTCTTGTATTCGCAGGACTAAAAGGAGTAAATGCTCAACCTGTAATGTCGATGACTTCAGCAACTGCAACAAGTTATAATTCTGCGACAGTTGATGTTAGTTATACAAGCACAGGAGGTTGGACTGTTAGTAAGAAAGGGGTTATTTATGGCACAAACCCAACACCAACAGTTGGCAACGGAGGAACTTTAAAACAAAAAACAGGTTCTACAGTAGCAGACTTTACCTTAAATTTAACAGGTTTAGTTCCTAATACTACTTATTATGTAAGAGCTTATGCAACAAAAACAGGTCCTGCCGACACAGCTTATTCAAGTAACATCTTAACATTTACTACTCCTATAGCTGCTCCACCTACTATAACAACACCTACTGCCTCAAATCTTCAATTATTTTCAGCTACTTTAAATAGTACAATTACTGATAAAGGAGATGCTTCTCAGTTTACAAGTAAAGGTTTTATCTATTCAACAACTCCTAATGTTAATTACGCAACAGCAACAAAGGTTACTGTATCAGGAACTGTAAATGCGAGTTCTATACCTTTCCCTATGTCTAAAGAAATCACAGGTTTAGTATCTGGTGTTACTTATTACGCAAAAGCCTTTGCTATTATTAAATATGGTACTGCTGTAACAGATACTATTTATACTGATGAAATGTCTTTTACAACAGCACACGCATGTCAAAGTATCCCTACTAATGTTTCAATTTCAGAAATAGACATTACAAGTGCAAGAATTACATTTAACCCTGGTTTAGGACAAACTCAATGGCAAATAAAATGTGGAATAATTGGACAATCTGATGCAGAAGCGAGCATTTATGTAACAAATGACACGACTTACGTTATGACTGATTTAGAAGGAGGACGTTCTTATTCAGTATATGTAAGAGCTATTTGCGGTAATTTATTCAGCGAATGGTCAGAAATGAGAAACTTTGTTACACTTCCTCCTTTATGTCAAAACGTAAGTGGAGTACGTTCTACAGAAATTCAACACTCTTCTGCAAAAATCACATGGAATCCTGGTAGTATGAGTCAAGATATGTGGGAAGTGATATTTGCTCAAAGCAATCAATCTTTACCACAATCAGGAGTTATAATACATGATAATCCTTACTTCACTCCTATTGGATTAACTCCTCAAACAGAATACAAAATGAAAGTTAGAGCAATTTGTTCTAATGGAGAATATAGTGCTTGGAGTGATGAATATGTATTCAATACAATTCAACAAGGAATAGAAGAGGTGGATTTGAATGCAAATGTAGAAATATTCCCTATTCCAACTAACGGAAAGATTCTTTTCAAAGAAAACAATATCAAAGCAGAAAGAATAGAAATAATCAACACATTAGGAGAGATTATCTATCAATCAGAAAAATTACCTGAATCATTTGACTTTGAAGACAAAAAAGGAGTTTTCTTCGTTAATATCTACACAGAAAAAGGTGTACAATCAAGAAAAGTATTAGTTAAATAATTAAAAAATAAACATCAATGTTATCAAACATTTTCTTACAAATATCACAATCTGCAACAGAAGTAGTATCTGAAGCAGTGCAAACAGAAGCAGAATTAAACATATTTGATTTAGCCGTAAAAGGAGGCTGGATAATGATAGTATTAGCAATATTAATGATTGTTGCTATATACTTATTTGTTGAAAGATTTTTAGCTTTAAGAAAAGCATTAAAAGAAGACACTAACTTTATGGATAATGTTAGAAACTGCATTCATAGTGGTGATTTAGAAGGAGCAAAAAATCTAACAAGAAATAACAACACTCCTATTGGAAGAATGATAGACAAAGGTTTATCAAGATTAGGAAGACCTTTGAACGATATAAACCAAGCAATAGAAAACGTAGGTAAATTAGAAGTTGCACAATTAGAAAGTGGAGTTTCAATGGTTGGAACAATAGCAGCTTTAGGACCATCTTTAGGTTTCCTTGGAACAGTAACAGGAATGGTTAAAGCCTTTTTTGATATGAGTACAGCGGGAAACAACATAGACATACAACTTCTTTCTGGAGGTATATACGAAGCAATGGTTACAACAGTAGGAGGTTTGATTGTTGGTATAGTTGCAAACTTCCTTTATAGTATTCTTGTTGGACAAATCAATAAAGTTATCTTTATGTTGGAAGCAAGAACTATGGAATTTATGGATCTTTTGCATGAACCTGCAAAATAAATTGATTTTGTCTTATGATACAAACAAGAAATAAGATAAATCCAAGCTTCGACTCAGCATCAATGTCCGATTTGGTGTTTTTGTTACTTATTTTCTTTATGCTAACATCAACACTTATCAGTCCTAATGCAATAAAACTATTGTTACCAAAAAGTACAAGCGGACAAACATTAGCAAAACAAAATGTTGTTGTTGCAATAGATGCTAATTATAAATACTATGTTGAGAACATAGAAACAAGCGAAGCAGAATTAGCTCAAATATTAGGAGGCTTTTTAAAAGACGTAACAGACGGAACCGTTAAATTACACTCTGACAAAACAGTTCCTGTGCAATATGTCGTAACAGTAATAGACGCTGTTAATCAAGTTAATGCTCAACAAGGCAAAAAACACAAAGTTATTTTAGCAACAGAGCCAAGTAAATAATGCAAGAAAAACAAAAAAGACAGTTAATCAGTGCAGTTATTACCCTGTTTGTTTCAGCAGCGGTTATATGCTCTTTATTTATACTTTCTTTACCATATCCAGACCCTCCTCCACCAGAATTAGGAGTTGAAATGAATATGGAAGAACTATCAGATATTGGCAACGATTTTGACAATGCAGCAGAAGGTGGAGAAGATAATTCAAGCGCAACTGCATCTGATGATTCAAAAGAAAACACTGTTACACAAGATATAGAAGACACTCCTGTTGTTAGCAAAAAGAAAGAATCAGAAGTTGTTAAGAAAACAGAAGAGCCTGCACAGCCTTCAGTAAATCCAAATGCCTTATTCGCAAAAGGAAAAGTTAAAAAAGGAGATGGCGGAAGTAGTGGAATATCTCAAGGTAGTGGCAGCGGCGCAGGAGGAAACGGAGAGGGAAAAGGCGTTGATTTCAACTTGGGAGGAAGAGGTGCCAAAACTTTAGTGCAACCAACAGAAGTTAGAACTGAACCTGGGAAGATTGTAGTAGAGATAATGGTTGATAAAGAAGGTAATGTAGTAAATGCAAAAGCAGGAGTTAAAGGAACAACTATTACAAATACTAATCTTTATAGAAAGTGTGAGCAAACTGCAAGAAAGTGTAAGTTTGCTGCAGACCCTGATGCACCAGAGGTTCAAAAAGGAACAATCACTTATAAGTTCATTTAATCTAAGAAGCAATCCGAAATACATAATAAGAAAGGCTGAATCGTAATGAATCAGCCTTTTATTTTTTCTATTTTCTCTTAAAATCCTAATCACATAATAAGCCTATTTGAGTATTTTTCTTTGAAATAAATTATTCCAACGGCTTTGGAGAACTATTCCAACGCTGTTGGAGAATTATTCCAATAGCGTTGGAATAATTTGATTCTTTAAAACAATAAAACGAATCTTCGTTTTAGTAAAATAAATTCCTAAATTATTTCGACTAAGGTTTATCTTTTGTCTTCCCAAGTAAGAGCATCTCCTCTTTCTGTAACTATTCTATAACCCAAGGCTTGAGTTTGGAGTTTCAAGTCGGATAATCCTTCAACAGCTTCTTTGCCAACAAAGGCTTTGTTATTGTAAAGGTTATAGAGTTTTCTTACATCTGAAGGAGAAAGATTTGGCATTACTACATTTGCTCCTACTTGTAAGCCTAATTCTCTTCCGTTTTCTGCTATTGAGCCTAAGGCTGTAGTCGAAGGAATCAAAGAATAAGGGAATAATAAACGCAAAATAGCGACTAATCTCAAGGTTTTGTGTAAATCTCCTTGAGCTTTGTCTTTGAAAGGTGTTTCTTTATGAGGAATGAAAGGGCCAATGCCTATCATTTCTGGTTGTAATTCTTGTAAGAATCTTAAATCCGCTATGATATTGTCTGTTGTTTGGAATGGTGAACCTACCATAAATCCCGAGCCTACTTGAAATCCTATTTCTTTTAAGTCAAATAAACATTGTTTACGAGTGGCAAGCTTCATTGCAGAAGGGTGTAATAATTTGTAATGTTCTTCTATGGCTGTTTCATGTCTTAGAAGATATCTATCAGCTCCTGCATTGAAATATGCTTGATAAGTAGATTTTGGTTTTTCTCCTAAAGATAGCGTTACTGCACAATCGGGATATTGTTCTTTTATTTGAGATACAATTTTGCAAACCTCATCATCGGAATAATGAAGGTCCTCTCCTCCTTGCATAACAAAGGTTCTAAATCCTAAGGAATAACCATATTTTGCACATTCCAAGATTTCTTCTCGGCTCAATCTATATCTATCTACATTAAGGTTTGAACAACGTATGCCACAATAAAGACAATTATTTTTGCAATAATTACTGATTTCTATTAAACCTCTAATATAGATATCTATTCCGTAAATTTCTTTACGCTTTTTGTCTGCTTGTTTAAATAGATACTCTTCTTGAGGAGAGTTATCTTCTAATTCAATTAATTGTTTTAATTGATTGTTATCCAATTCTTGTGTTGCAAAAAGAGTATCTATTAAACTAAACATAATTATTCTTATTTTTTATCAATTGTCATTTTATAGAACGAACGATATACAAAGTAACATGCTAATACAAAGAAGGCTATTCCTATGTATGGAGCTATTTCTTTGAATGAATCGCTGATTGCTATTTCCATTGCTAATAATCCAAACAATGTTGTAAACTTAATGATTGGGTTAAGAGCAACTGATGATGTATCTTTGAAAGGGTCTCCAACAGTATCTCCTACTACAGAAGCATCGTGTAAAGGAGTACCTTTTTCTCTCATATCTACTTCTACTATTTTCTTTGCATTGTCCCAGCTTCCTCCTGCATTTGCCATAAAGACTGCTTGGAATAATCCAAATAATGCTATAGATAATAAGTAACTTACAAATAAAGAAACTGCGTTATTACCACCTATTGATGCTGGAGATGAAAGGCAAGCTATTCCTAATGCGAAACAGAATATAGCAATGAAGATATTATACATTCCTTTTTGAGCATAAACAGTACAAATCTTAACAACCTCAACAGAGCTCTTTTCATCTGCTTTTTTAGGTGCGTTTACATCAAGATTTATATTGCGTTTTATGTATTCAACTGCTCTATATGCTCCAGTAGTAACGGCTTGTGTACTTGCGCCTGTAAACCAATAGATAACAGCTCCTCCTAATATAAATCCTAATATAGAATATGGATTTAATAAGTTAAGAAGTGTTGCAGGTTCTACTCCAAGTGTTTTTTGTATTACAAGAATCAATGAGAAAATCATTGTAGTTGCTCCCACAACTGCAGTACCTATCAAGACAGGTTTAGCAGTTGCTTTGAATGTGTTACCAGCTCCGTCATTTGCTTCAAGGTAGTATTTTGATTTTTCCCAATCTGGTTTAAATCCAAAGTTGCTTTCTATATCTTCATTTATGTTTTCTTGTTCTTCTATCAAAGAAAGTTCATAAACCGATTGAGCATTGTCTGTTACAGGTCCATAACTATCTACAGCGATTGTAACAGGTCCCATACCCAACATACCAAAGGCAACAAGTCCAAAAGCAAATATTGAAGGGTAAAGCATTCCTATTTCGTTTAAGTATGGAGAGAAAACATAAGCAACAAACATTAATATTACGAACACTATACCTGTCCAAAATCCTGAGAAGTTTCCTGATACAAATCCAGAAAGAATATTTAAAGAAGCGCCTCCTTGTTGAGAAGCTTTTACTACTTCCTTAACGTGAGTTGATTTTGGAGAAGTAAATATCTTTGTTATTTCAGGGATTAAAGCAGCTCCCAATGTTCCACAAGAGATAATTATTGAAAGTATCCACCATAAATTAGTGCTTCCCCCGATGTTTCCTATTAATAAATAAGAACATAAGAAAGTTCCAATGATAGATAATATAGAACTAATCCACACTAAATTTGTTAAAGGTGCCTCAAAGTCTAAATCATCTTTCTTTCCATATAGAGTTTTGCTTAATCCATTATTGATATAGTATGCAATTATAGAGGTAATTACTCCTAATATTCTCATAGAGAAAATCCATATTAGAAGGTCTTTTTGAATAGAAACATCGCCTATGGCTAATAATATGAAAGAAACTAAGGCAACACCTGTTACTCCATAAGTTTCAAAACCGTCAGCTGTTGGTCCAACACTATCACCTGCATTATCGCCTGTGCAATCTGCTATAACGCCAGGGTTTCTTGGGTCGTCCTCTCCTATTTTGAAGACTACTTTCATTAAATCCGAAGCAATATCTGCTATTTTTGTAAATATACCTCCTGCAATTCTAAGTGCTGATGCTCCTAAACTTTCTCCTATCGCAAAACCTATAAAACAAGCTCCTGCAAGATGAGCAGGCATAAGTAACAATATAATAAGCATTAACAATAATTCTACACATATAAGAACTACTCCTATACTCATTCCTGCACTTAAAGGAATGTTTAAAAGGTTTAAAGGATTTCTTTTAAGAGAAGCAAAAGCCATGCGTGAATTTGCATAAGTGTTAATTCTAATTCCGTACTTTGCAACAATGTATGAGCCTAAAATACCTAATATTGTCCAGAAAAGAATTAATAAAACTGCACCTATTCCAAATGATTCGCCATTTTCTCCCTTTGCTAAAAAGCCAAAATAAAGGCTAACTGCTGCTCCTACAAAAACAAATAGTATAGCAAGGAATTTTGCTTGTTGTTTCAAATAGGTAGAACAAGTTTTGTAAATAACGTTTGCAATGTCCAACATTGATTTGTGAACAGGGAGTTTTTTGATTTTAAGGAATTGATAAATTCCAAACACTATTCCCAATAGTGCAATAAAAAATCCCCAGTGCAATATTCCGAATTCGTGAATGCTAATGGGGACTTTTAAATCTGCTTCGCTCGCCTGTAATACTGTAGGCAAGAGTACAATCAAACTTAAAGCTAATTTTTTCATTTAATATTTTGTTTTTTTAATAATTTCCTATTGATATGCTTGCAAATTTACAAATAAATATGAGAAAATATAAATTTTGAATATTTTTTTATGTTTTTTAAATATTTTTAACAAATCTTCGTTTTAATAAATAGTAAATAAACTTTAAAGATATGGCTGTATTAATGGAATTGGTTTCTGTAATGCCTTCTAATATTGATAAATTTTATGATTTATTATTAATAGAAAAGAATGGTAAACGTGCTTTGTCTATACCTGTGGGAGAATATGAAGGACAGAATATTGCATTATGCGTTGATAAGGTAAAGCTTTCAAGACCTTTAACCTTTGATTTGTTGTGTAATATTCTTTCTTTAGCAAAGTTTGAAACTAAAAACATTATTATCAATAAGTTTATTGACGGAACTTTTTTTGCTAATATCTGCTGTATGTCTGAAAACGAAGAAGTGCTTTTAGATTCTCGTTGTTCAGATGCTATTTGTGTTGCTATGAAACTTGAAATTCCTATTCTTGTAGAAGAAAAGGTATTAGATGATGCGGGTTTTGAAATAGACAACAGCCCTGCTTTTCAATCTGAAGCCGAAAATGATTGTTGGAGTATAGAAGAATTAGAAATACTACTTAAAGAAGCCGTAGATAATGGCGAAGAAGATATTGCAGATATAATAAGAGAGAAAATACAAGAAATAAAAGATAATATGTAATTACCTTTTATTAGGGTGACGTCCTCCGCATCTAAATCTTTCAGCCCAATACTTTTCAGAAAATCTTCCTATTGTAACACCTTTTGATGAAGAGGTGTGAATGAATTTATCTGTATCAAGGAAAATACCAACGTGATTTATACTACCACCTTGCTTATTATTAAAAAAGACAAGGTCTCCTTCTTTAAGGTCTTTTTTATTGTTTATTTGTTTACAAACCTTTATCATGTCTTGACTACGTCTTGGAAGGTCTATTCCATATATTTCCTTATATACATTGCAAACAAAACCTGAACAATCAACTCCCTGTTTTGTTGTCCCTCCCATTCTATGTGGCGTTCCTAACCAATCTAAACAATAAGCTCTTAAATCGCTTACTTTATGCCTTGCTTGAACTTGTTTATTTTCTTTATTTGAAAAAGTAGATTGCGGTGATTGACTTACTTTACAAGCAGAGAATAAACATATAATCAATAATAAGTAAGTGATTTTTCTCATAACCCTATTGTTTTTATTTGTTTGATACATTCTTTTAGGCTATCTTCCCAATGCGGGATTTCTATTCCTAATATTGCTTCTGATTCTGATTTATCAAAAACACTATATTTTGGACGTGTTGCAAGTGTTGGGTATTGTTCTGAACGAATTGGTAAAACCTTTGCTTGTCCTTCTCCATATAATTCAATAGCTTTCTTTGCTAAATCATACCAAGAACAAACACCTTGATTGCTAAAATGCAGTATTCTTTTACCGTCTATATGTTCTATAAGTTTTACTGCAAAAGTTGCTAAGTCGCTTGCGTATGTTGGACTTCCTATTTGGTCATAAACAACGTTTATCA
>RHMF01001708.1_pt1 | contig 10114 bp, 8 predicted proteins | sample 5365151 | NCBI WGS metagenome assembly RHMF01 (sample SAMN10266501, study PRJNA497801) | feces metagenome | isolation source: feces | host: Bos taurus | place: China: Prairie of Fairy Mountain | collected 2017-08-14 | reverse complement strand
AAACGAACCAGATTGTCATAGTTATCTAACGGCTCTCCTGTTCCCATTACCACTATATTGGATACCCTTTCCCCTGTATCTGCTTCTATCTGGTAAATCTGGCTAAGCATTTCTCCGGCAGAAAGATTTCTTACAAAACCATCCAAGGTAGACGCACAAAACCGACAACCCATTTTACATCCCACCTGGGAAGAAATACATACAGAATTCCCATGCTTATATTTCATCCATACACTTTCAACTACATGATGATCACATAATTCAAATAAATATTTTCTGGTACCGTCGATTTTGGACTCTTGCACCTGTAGCTGATTCAATGGTTGAAACTCAATATGCTGTTCCAATGTTTCTCTCAGTTTCTTGGAAACATTACTCATTTCTTCATAGCTGTTTACATGCTTTTGGTGAATCCACTGGTAAATCTGCTTTGCACGGAACTTTGCTTCACCCAGCTCCACTATTTTGTTTTCCAATTCCTGAAGGGTATAGGAACGAATATCCATACTTACTTATCCTCTCTTTATGAATTTGGCATAGAAGAAACCATCACTATAGCCCTTCTCCGGCAATATCTGCCGTTCTTCTGCCAATTCAAATTCCTTGTGTCTTTCTAAAAACCACCGGACATTTTCTTCATTTTCCATCCGGTTAATGGTACATGTACTGTATACTAAGGTTCCGCCGGCTTTTACATACCTGCAAATCACTTCTAAAATTTCCTGCTGTAAGCCTACAATTTCCTTTACCTGCTCCAATGACAAATGAAGCTTGATGTCCGGTTTTTTACCAATAATACCCAAACCGGAGCATGGCAAATCTGCCAATACCACATCGGCTTTTTCCACCATAGTTTCATCTAAAACAGTAGCATCCTGCATCTGGGCTATAACATTTGTTGCTCCCATACGGCGAATGTTCTCATCAATTAAGGCAACCTTCTTTGGTGTTAAATCTCTTGCATAAACACTTCCGGTTCCATTCATAAGCTCTGCCAAATGCAAAGACTTTCCTCCCGGAGCAGCACACACATCAATACAGACATCTCCTTCTTTCGGAGCTGCCACTTTCCCGATTTGCATGGATGAATAGTCCTGAATATAAAACAGACCTTCTCCAAATTCCGGAATACGGTTTAAATAATCATAATTACTAATGTATAAAGCCCTGTTTTCTTCCGGGTGGGTCTCCACCGTAATTCCCTGCTTTGTCAAACGTAAAGCCAATTCCTCCGGAGATATCTTTCTTGTATTAACACGGATACAGGTCGGTCCTTCTGTTAAAAAGGCCTGTAAAATCTGCTCTACCGTATCCCCATCATAAGTTTTTAACCATAATTCCAATATCCACTGAGGAACAGAATACTTAACTTCCAGGTAAGCTTTCAAATCTTTGGATTTCTCCGGATAAGAAATATTTGCTTTTTCCCTTGCAATATTTCTCAATACTCCGTTTACAAATCCTTTCAGATTCTGAAAACTGCGTTTTTTTGCCAGATTAACACTTTCGTTACAAACCGCTGAATCCGGCACGGAATCCATATATAATAACTGATAAACTCCCATTCGAAGAATGAGGCGGATGACCGGCTTCATTTTATTTACTTTTACTGTGGAAAACTGATTAATCATATAATCCAATTCTCCAATGCGTTCAATAGTTCCCATAACCAGACGGTTTAAAAAACTTCTTTCCTGTTTTTCCAAATACTGATACTTGGTTAACACGTCCTGCATAACAATATGGGAAAAATTTCCGTCTCTGGTAATGGATAATAAACAATCTAAAGCCAAATCTCTAACATTTATACCGTTAGTCATTCCGTCTTCTTCCTCCGAATAAGATAATTAATCTTAATAACTGTAAAATAGCTGCTGCCGCAGATGCCACGTATGTGAAAGCTGCCGCCCGAAGAACCTTTTTTGTTCCTCTTAATTCTTCCTCTGAAGTATATCCCCCTGCCGCAATCATATTGATGGCTCTGGTAGAGGCATTAAACTCTACAGGCAAGGTTACCAATTGAAATAACACAGATAATGAAAACATCATGATCCCTGCTTGTAACAGGAAATACCCGATTCCCGTCTGCACTGTCAATCCGTTAAAAAAAATACCAATTACAATCAGCGGCCAGCTGGCTATAGAGCCAAAATTTGCCACCGGCACCAGGGTATTTCTAAAAGATAAGGGAAAATATCCCTGATTGTGCTGAATCGCGTGTCCTGCCTCGTGACAGGCAACACCGATTGCCGCCACGGAAGAAGAAGCAAAAACCGTATCCGACAAATATAAGGTCTTATTCTTTGGATTATAGTGATCCGTCAAATGACCTGAAGTCCTTAAAACAGACACATCCTTAACTCCCGCCCGATACAGCACTTCTTCTGCCACCTGTGCTCCGGTTTTTCCGGAACGACTCCGTACTTTTTCATATTTTGCGTAAGTGGTTTTTACTCCGGCAGATGCAATGAGGCAAATCACCGCACCAATTAGTACCAGAATATAGGTTGGGTCCCAATACATGTAATACCCGTAATATCCTAATAACATTTTATATCACTCCCTTTATTTTTGAAGGACCTTAAAGTGGCTTAGCTGCTGCCTTTTTCCCATTTACACTTTTTTCGGGAATTACCCCAGCATCGTGCCTACTGTTTGTGCATAGCCTCTTAAAAACTCAGCACATTCCATCCTTCTTTTACCTTCCGGCTGAACTTCATTTAAACAAAGAACATCTTTGCCGGTTTGCACATAAATGTGCTCTTTATCTACATGGATAATTTCTCCAATTTTACCGGTATTATACTCGCCCTGAGGTACTACATCTGCATCCCAGATTTTAAACATCTTTCCGTTCAAATAGGTAAATGCACTCGGCCAAGGATTAAGTCCCCGAATCAACCGCTCAATTTCCGTTGCCGGCTTTTCAAAATTCAATCGTCCCAACTCCTTGGAAATCAATCCTGTCTTTGTTGCCTTCTCATGTTCCTGTGGTATATAGCTTGCTGTTCCTGCTTCCAACTGCTCCAAGGTTTCTAAGCATGCCTGCGCACCAATATCCATTAAGTGGTCAAACAAACTGCCGCCGGTTTCTTTTTTCTCCAGTTCATAGTTTTTCACCAATATCATATCACCGGTATCTAAGCCTTCATCCATACGCATAGTAGTTACACCGGTTACTTCTTCTCCATCAATGACTGCCCACTGAATTGGGGAGGCTCCTCGATATTTCGGTAACAGGGAGGCATGCACATTGATACAGCCATACTTTGGCATATCCAGAATTTCTTTTGATAAAATCTGTCCAAACGCAACAACCACAATCACATCCGGCTGAAATGTGCGAAGATATTCCACTGCTTCCGGTGTTTTGATTTTTTCCGGCTGAAATACCGGAATTCCTGCAGAGGTGGCAGTTTCTTTTACCGGGGGATAAGCAAGGGCTTTTCCTCTGCCCTTTGGTCTGTCCGGCTGTGTAACCGCCAACACCACTTCGTGTTTACTTTCGATTAAGGCCTTTAACGTTCCCTGCGCAAAATCAGGGGTTCCCATAAAAATAACTCGCATTCTACTCTTCCTCGTATACTACGTCTCTAATTGGTCCTTCCACCAATTCCACATACATGTGACCATCTAAGTGATCCAATTCATGGCAAATCGCTCTTGCCATTAATTCTTCCCCTTCAATAATATACTCTTCCATATTTTCATTAAGGGCTCTTGCTTTTACATGGTTTGGTCTTGTAACCACTCCGGATTTTCCCGGATAACTTAAACAACCTTCATCTCCGGTCTGACTTCCGCTTGTTTCCAGAATTTCCGGATTAATCATTACAATCGGACCATCTCCGATGTCAATCACAACAATACGTTTTAGAATTCCAACCTGTGGTGCTGCTAAACCTACACCATTTGCCTCATACATGGTTTCAATCATATCTTCGATTAATTCCAAAGTACGTGCTGTCATTTCTGTAACCGGTTTACAAACCTTTGTTAATACTTCATCTCCTAATGTACGGATTTCTCTAATTGCCATTTTTATTTCCTCCTAAATGCTGTTTATCGGGTTAAAATCAAATTGCACCACACCATCGGCAAATTCTGTTTCTACCCTGTATTTTTCCAGTAAATCCTTTATTTTTACCAGTTCATTATATTCGGTGCTTTTAACATACAAGACCTTTCTGTAAACATCCTGTATTTTTTTAATTGCCGGATCTGTGGGTCCGATGATTTGAATCTTCTTACATTCTTTTGAATAGTCTGTAACGACTCTTGCTATATTTCCCGCCAGTCTCTCCAATGCATCTTCTTTTTCCCCGGTCATAAATACCATAAGCATATTTCCAACCGGTGGATAACGAAGCATTTTACGATAGAGAATTTCTCTCTCATAAAACGGAAGATAACTTTGTTCTGCAGCGCAGGTTACTGCATAATGCTCCGGTTGATAGGTTTGTATCACCACTCTTCCCGGCCGGTCTGCTCTTCCTGCCCTTCCTGCTGCCTGGGTCAGTAACTGATAGGTCCTTTCTGCAGCGCGGTAGTCACTAACATGTAATGACAAATCCGCAGCCAGTATTCCTACCAGGGTAACCTTCGGAAAATCATGACCTTTTACAATCATCTGTGTTCCGATTAAAATGTCTGTTTCTCCATTCGAGAATGCAGTCAGTATTTTTTCATATCCATCTTTTGTCTTTGTGGTATCTGCATCCATACGCAATACCCTCGCCTGTGGAAAAATGCTTTTTACGTATTCCTCCACCTTTTGGGTACCTGCCTTAAATCCCCCGATGAATTTAGAACCGCATTCCGGGCATTTTTCAATCATAGGCATTTCATACCCACAATAGTGACAAATCAAGCGGCCGTTGTTGTGTTGGGTTAAGGAAACATCACAATGTGGACATTTTACCACATTTCCACAACTGCGACAACTTACAAAACCTGACACTCCACGTCGGTTTAAAAAAAGCATAATCTGCTGTTTTTTCTCCAAAACCTCTTCCATTTGTTTCTTTAAGGTATTGCTTAAAATGGAGCGGTTTCCTTTTTTTAATTCTTCCCGTAAATCCACTATTTCCACTTCAGGCAACTGACTGTTCCCGTAGCGTTTTGTCAGGGTAAATAAACTGTATTCCCCTTTTTCTGCCTTGAAATAGGCCTCTAAAGAAGGGGTTGCCGAACCTAACACAACACTGGCATTTGACTGGCTTGCCCGCCAAATTGCTGTTTCTCTGGCATGATATTTTGGTATCTGCTCGCTTTTATAGGTAGGTTCATGTTCTTCATCAATCACAATTAAGCCAAGGTTATTAAATGGTGTAAACAAAGCACTGCGGGGACCAATCATAATATCCACTTCCCCTTTTTCTGCCCTGGTCAGCTGATCATAACGTTCCCCTTCAGATAACTTTGAATGCAGTATGGAAACACGGTTTCCGAAACGCTTATAAAAGCGAAGAACCGTCTGGAAGGTAAGGGCTATTTCCGGTATCAGCACTATGACCTGTTTGCCCCCCTCTAAAACCTTTTGAATCATTTCCATATAAACTTCAGTTTTTCCGCTACCTGTAATTCCGTGAATATAATAAGTCTTTCGGATACCGGCATCGTAGTCTTCTGAAAAAATATCCACAATCTCCTGCTGGTTTTCATTTAATACAGGCTTTATAATATTTTCTTCCTTCATGCGGATTGGATTGCGGTAAGTCCGCACTTCTTCTATCTGCACATATCCTGCTTTTTCAAATCCATGAATAACTGTAGAAGATACATTTAACTTCTGTGTAATAAAAGTAAAATCAATTTCCGCAGCTTCTAATAAAGCCTTCATCAAACGTGCTTTTGCTACGGCATTCTTTTTTTCAAAGATTTGGATTTGCTTTTTCGCCTCTTCTTCGGCAAGCTTCATTACCACAATTCGCACTTTTTTCTCTTTACCCGGTTTTTTAATGGGCAGAACCGTGCGAAGTGCCTGATTCATCGTCCCGCCATACTGGGAACGCATCCACTCTGCTAATTGAATAAACTGAGTGGTCATTCCGGTCTGTGGAATAATAGAATCCACATATTTATAATTCACCCCCGGAACAAGGTTGACTTCTTTCGGAAGTTCCATAACAAAACCTTTTCGCATTTTATTTCCGTTGCCAAAAGGAATCTGTACCTGGTCTCCTACCTTTATAATCCGGGACAAATGCTCCGGGACAAGGTACGTAAACGGTTTATCTAATTTTTCATGAGAAATATCGATAATGATATTTGCGTACTTTCCCATTCATTTATCTCCTTTCTTTTGGTAAGATGGGGTGATATGTATTCAGAAAAATTATTTCATCTCTTCTACCACTTCTGCTACCAGAGTCCGGTCATCCATAGGATATTTTACGCCTTTGATTTCCTGATAGTCTTCATGTCCCTTTCCGGCGATGACAATAACATCTCCCGGGCGGCCATTAACAATGGCGTAACGGATTGCCTCTTTACGGTCAATAATCTCTACATATTCTCCGGTAGTTTTTTCCATACCGGTTTTAATATCATTAATAATATCCTGCGGTTCTTCAAATCTTGGATTGTCGGATGTAATAATGGTTAAATCTGCCAGTCTGCCGGATACTTCTCCCATTTCATATCTGCGAAGTTTTGACCGGTTTCCGCCACAACCAAACACACAGACAAGTCTGGTCGGTTCGTATTCTTTTAAAGTTGACAACAGACTTTCCAACGACATGGCATTGTGGGCATAGTCAATCATTACGGTAAATTCCGGTGATGCAGCCACTTTTTCAATTCTTCCCTTTACCTTTGCTTCTTTCAGTGCTTTTTTCATGGTAGGAAATGCCACCTGAAAATGACGGCATACTGCAATGGCAGCCAGGGAATTATATACGCTGAAACGTCCCGGTAAATCGATTTTGATTTCTTCTTCCATAACCCCTTTAGTGTAATATGATACACCAATATCTCCGGCTTCCTTCAGTAACTTAAGGTCTGTTGCCTGCAAATCCAAACCATCATTAAAACCATAGGTTTCGATTTGACATGTATGATTCTTAATAATATCTTCGTAATGGGCATCATCCCCATTGATAATTCCTAATTTACACTGTCTGAACAGCATTCCTTTACAGTGCATATAGTCATCAAAATCTTTATGTTCTGTAGGGGAAATGTGGTCCGGTTCAATGTTGGTGAAAATACCGATTTCAAAAGTAAAACCTCCGCAACGATGCATCATCAAGCCCTGAGAGGATACTTCCATAACTGCAATGTCGCATCCTGCTTCTAACATTTTGGCAAAATACTGCTGGGTGATATAGGACTCTGGTGTAGTATTATTTGCCGGAATCACTTCGTCTCCAATGATAGCTTCAATGGTTCCGATAAGTCCCACCTTATATCCCGCAGATTCTAAAATAGACTTAATCATGTAGGTTGTTGTTGTCTTTCCCTTTGTTCCGGTGATTCCGATAACTTTTAACCGGTCTGCCGGATAGTCAAAATATGCGGCAGATAATCCTGCCAATGCCACGCGGGTATTCTCCACCTTTATGATAGTAACATCCTGTGGTGCTTCCACTTCTTTTGATACTACCAACACTTTTGCCCCTTGTTCCAATACCTGTGGAACAAAATCATGGCCGTCCACCGCTGTACCTTCTATACAAACAAAAATTGAATCTTTTTGTGCTTTTCTTGAGTCATAAACCAATGTAGAAATCTCAATGTCAAGTTCTCCCTGAACACAGGTAAATTCCAGTCGTTCCAGTAACTTTTTTAAATTTTTCATGGCATTCCCTCTTTTCTAATATTAACCAATATATTATATCGGATTTCAGGGTTTTTTACAAGTTTTTGGGCACACTATCTCTATGATGAAAAACTTTTTTAAATGCGGTCTGATTGGCTGGTGTGCAGAAATCCTGTTTACATCCTTAGGCTCATTTTTTAGTCATGATTGGAGGTTAAGCGGTACGACTTCTCTTTGGATGTTTCCGATTTACGGTTTAGCTGCGTTCCTTCCCTGGCTTTACAGACGCATCCATAGATTACACACGATAATAAGAGGACTAATCTATACTGTTTGTATTTTTTCCGTAGAATTTTTCAGCGGAATCCTACTGTCCCTCTTTAATGCCTGTCCCTGGGATTACAGTCATGCCTTGTTAAATTATAAAGGCATAATCCGCCTGGATTATGCCCCACTATGGTTTTTATTAGGTTTGTTTTACGAAAAAATTCTTACTGGTAATATATTCCTGCTCCGCCGGGACAACAACAAAGATTACAAAACAGGTTCAGTAGTAAAAGATTAATACACCATTTTCCTACTCCACCTACCGGGTTCTGGTACACACTACCCATGTCCCTGTACCAGGATCCCCCATTTTCTATATATTGTAAGTACTGACGGTATTCTACGTTGCTTGGTTCCATATTGACAGCTGTTTTTGCATGTTCTAAGGCAATTACGTTATTGCCTACACCATGATTGGCAACCGCGCTGAAATAATACCAGCGGGCTGTTCTTTTTTCCATGCGGTTAAGCAGATTTAATGCCTCTTTGTAATAGCGGTTGCGAATGTAATTTGCCGCAGCCTGCATTTCAATGTCATCTTCGTTTTCATGGGTTCTCTGTCCATAAAAACCGCCAAAACCACCATATCCATTTCCGTATCCACCGGTGGAATATCCGCCATAACTGCCGCCGTACTGTTTATCATTCATAATCTTATCGTAGGCCTGCTGAACTTCTTTAAAACGCTCTTCCGCCTGTTCTTTATTTGGATTATTCACGTTGGCATCCGGATGATATTTTCGGCTTAGATTTCGATATGCTTTTTTTATTTCTTCGTCGGTAGCATCCCGTGATACCCCTAAAACACTATACGGATCTCTCATCTTAATTCTTATTTTTTCCTTTTTTTCTCTGATTCCTTCTGTAATTTGATGGTCTCAAACTTGGTCCATACTCCGGAATATAATATATTCCGAATCAAATCGGCCTGTTTTATAATCGGCAGACGTTCAAAGGATTTGGCACATTCTGCCATCATGCTGTTTAAAATTAATCCCACATAAACATCCAAATCCACGCCGCTTTTGTCTTCCATCTGATTGTAAATAAACGGATTGTAACGGCCTTCTTTTTCATCCTTCTTCAAATCCTGATAAGCATCCATCAAATATATGAACTTGCCCATGTAAAATCCCATACAACGCAGTTCATCTGCCCAATGGTCATCCTTCCAGTTAAAAATTTCCGCAAGCATTTCCCCGGTAATTCCTGAAACCGCATCCAAATTGGATTCCTTCCCAATTTCAGCAATCATCAAACGTTTCATGGCATTTTCAACAGCCTGTGCCTGTCTTGGATATTCCAAAGAAATAGCCTTATAATCTTTTTCCAGCATTTTCATTAACGCCCGTTTATACACGGAACGCTCGTCCAACCAGTCATCCTTGAAATTCTGATATGCCAAAAGCACATTCATCTTTGCCGCGTACTCACTGGCTTCATTGATTCTGGAGGTTTTCTTTTTTAACGGATGCAAAGCACAGGTGAAGTCTTCTTGTTGATTGACCGGCTCATACAAACCGGTAAGCAAAAGCACCAAAAAAGTCATATCATAATTTAACAGAATCTGCCCCTTTTTTCCCACAGTACGGTGCAATTCTCTACAAAGCCCACAATAGTAGGACTGATACTGTTCTTTTTGCTCTGTATTCAATTCCCGATAGTTTGCATTAATATAGCCAAACATATAGAATAATTAACTCCTTTTCTGAAACTGTGTCCTGCATTTCGGACAAGTAATACAGATATTTCCTTTTCCCTTCGGCACACGTACCTTTTGCTTGCAGCTTGGACACTTAAAAAACCGATGGGTCTTTCTTTCCTTAAAATGCTTTATACGAAGCTTAAACCATCCTGAAATAGGATTCATAAGCTTTAAATATTTCTGATTTTCTGCGTATCTTTTTTGTATCTTTCTTGAAAACATACGAAGATAGGTAAGTGTAATAAGCACAACACCAATATACCAAAAATCATCAATACCCGTAAACAATGTAATCACTACCAAAACCATTGATACTATCA
>RHMF01000294.1_pt1 | contig 10115 bp, 6 predicted proteins | sample 5365151 | NCBI WGS metagenome assembly RHMF01 (sample SAMN10266501, study PRJNA497801) | feces metagenome | isolation source: feces | host: Bos taurus | place: China: Prairie of Fairy Mountain | collected 2017-08-14 | reverse complement strand
TCTTGGCAGTTCTGGTCTTCGATTGTCTTCTTTTAGGATGTGCCATTTCTTTTAGTTTTAATTATTAATTATTTTCTTTAAACCTTCCCAGCGCGGATCCACAGGGGCCTCCGCTTCGTCCGCATCGTCGCCAAACGTGATTGCCTCGCCCATATCCTCATCGTCAGAGGAACGCAGCAAGTGCTTGCTCAGCTTGCCGGACATCTCTTTGTTGCATTTGCCCGGAGCATGTACATGCTTCATCGGGATTGCCAGTGCCACAAACTCGTATATGTACCAGGCCACGTTGATGACTCCCTCAGCCTCGGGGATTATCACCACATCGCCCTGTTCACCGTAGTCGGCACCCAGCTTTACCTGCAACTGACCCTTGGTGTGTATGTCAAGGTCCATCTCGTCGAGACAGCGGTCACAGGTGACCACCACCACGCCATCGAGCACGAAGCTCATCTCATAGGTATCTACCGAGCGATGCACGTCGAGCGATACCTGCACCTTGCCCTTCTGCACTTCGGGGCCGTCAATATGGGCGAAGAACTCGTTATCGATATTCCAGTCGTAAGAGGCGTTCACCTCTCTCATACCTCTAAGGTCTATCTTATAACTATCAAATTTGCCCATTTTCTTTCCTATTTTCGGTTACACTTGAGTACATGTAGCCAATCGGGCGACAAAGATACAACATTTTATTCATTCTGCATCGAAATTTTGTGTAAAACTTTCCAAAAACATGTCATTTCGTCAATTCCAGCCATCTGAGATTGCTAAAATTCCTATATTTTTACACTACATAATGCAGAATACCATTTTTTGTTCATCCAAAGATGCGCATACCGCCCATTGTCTTTTTACGCACACGGCTGCGCCACGTCATGGCTCAAGAGAACCCGACAACAAGCATCAATACGGACTGTATGCCTCCTCGGCGATAGGCTTCACAGCCATACACTCCATTTCAACGAGCCAGCCGGGACGGCAAACAGGAGCCTGGAGATACACTTTGGGGATAGAGGGGAAGCGCTCTTCAAACATATCGCGCACTACAGCATAGTCGGAGATATCGCGCAGGTATACTATCAGATGGCCTACGTGCTCGAAGGTGCACTCTGCCTCAGCAAGCAGGGTCTCTACGTTCTCCCACATGCGTTGAGTCTGACGACGTATATCACCGGGATACATGATCTCGCCACGATTGTTGATACTGGCAGTGCCCGAAATGAACACCTGACGGCGATCGCCATAGTCAACGTAAGTACCACGTTCGAAACTTACGCCATACTCATAGGTAGGATTGAGGTGAGTGGGTGCATACAGATAGTGCACCTGCCCAGGCTGCAGTCCATCAACAGCATAAGCATCCATCTGCACCAACACCTCGGGGTCGGCATGACGGCCTGCAATACCCGTGCTGGCAATAAAGTGGGTTTCAGAGGTCAGGCCTTGCGTAAGAAACACTTCGTTACGGGCTTTCACCACACCTGCATAGTTGACATCGACATTCTGCACGAAAAACCACGTACGAATACAGTTGCCGGCCAACGAGCAGCCCTGCTCTGCAAGACGCAGCACATAATCGTTGAGCAACAAACGGGTTTGATATTCAGATTTTGAGGCCTTATTAAAGTTGTAGCCACTCCATATATGCCGATAAGCGCCATGGCTCACCTCATAGTCGCCGTGCGGAAGGGTACGCACCTGCACATCTTTCTGCAAGTACACCCAAAGGGCTATCTTTGTGCCATCAAGCGGAGGCTGTTCCACAACAGAGAGTGCACAATTGGAACATTCCAGGAGCGCAGCCAACAAATGGTTGGTCTGATTGGCAGCATCGCTCAGGAAGAAGCGTTTCAACACAGGCACGGCACCAGGCAACTCGTTGGTTACCAAATGTTCGTAAGCAGCCAATAGGGCATCCACTTGTTCACCATAGGTCAAACGGGGGTTGGTAATGCGCAGCATCGCGTGATATTCTGACACGCCATTCTCTACCTCAAACTTGAATACGTCTATCGATGTCTGTTGCATACTTTTTTGTTTTCGGCCGTAAAGGTACGAAAAAACGGGCAATAAACAAAACGTTTGTCTATGAGCAAAGAAAACTCACCCCGACTTGCTGCCGAAAAAGAAATATTGTATATTTGCTTTCAGAAACTCAAAAGAAAAGTATCATACATGATACAGCAAACAGAAATCACACTACGCGCACGGAGCCGCGGCTTTCACCTCATCACTACCGAGGTGGCAGAGAAGCTACCGGCACTACCCGAGCAAGGACTGTTGCATTTGTACATCAAGCACACCAGTTGCGCATTGGCCATTAACGAGAATGCCGACCCTGACGTACGATACGATATGGAACAAATCTTCAACCATCTGGTTCGCGAAGGCGAGTCATACTACACCCATACATTCGAAGGAGCCGACGATATGCCGGCACACGCCAAGTCGATTATTGCCGGATGCAGCCTCAGCATCCCCATCACACGTGGACGACTCAACATGGGCACATGGCAAGGAATATATTTGTGCGAATTTCGCAATCACGGCGGCACACGCCATATAGTAGCTACCATCATATCATAAACCAAAGCACATGAAACGAATACTCCAGACAGCGCTGCTCATAGCTGCAGCATGCACAATACAGGCTCAAGAGAGCGAACCGATGAAACATGAGGTACTGAAAAGTATGCCTGCCTTCTACGAAGAGCTGAAGGCCACACTCACCTACCCCATGGCTTGGGGAAACTCACCCACTAAGCGATACAGCAAATGGCAACGTAAAGGACGGGCCAAAGTACTGGAATGCATGAGTCCTGCTCCCCCGCAAGCTGCCTGTTTCGACCCAAAGGTCCTTGCCGAAGAACAGCGTGATGGCTATAGAGCGCAAAAAATAGAGTTCAACATCAACGCTTGGAGCCGCATACAGGGCTATCTGCTCATCCCCGACGGGGAGGGCCCCTTCCCTGCAGTGCTGGCGCTACATGATCATGGAGCACATTTCAGCATCGGAAAAGAAAAGATGGTGAAACCATTCCAAGTATCAGATGCAGTGATGGACGATGCCGAGAAGTGGACCCACGCCTGCTACGACGGAGTATTTGTAGGCGACCGCTTGGCTCGCGAAGGCTATGTCGTATTGGCGATAGACGCACTCTTCTGGGGCGACCGTGGACGTCGTGAGGGAGTGGACTATGATGCCCAACAGGCACTTAACAGCAACCTGCAACAGATGGGCATGTCTTTCGGCAGCTTCATCGCTTGGGACGATCTGCGCAGCGTAGAGTTTCTCAACACACTACCGTGCGTGAAGCAGGGCGAGATTGCGGCTCTCGGGCATTCAATGGGTGCCCACCGGGCATGGATGACAGCAGCCCTCTCCGATGAGGTGAAAGCAGGCGTAGCCATCTGCTGGATGAACACAACAGAACACCTGATGACACTATCCAACAACCAGAACAAGGGAGGTTCGGCCTATGCAATGATCATACCAGGCATACGCAACTTCTTGGATTATCCCCATGTTGCCTCCTTGGCATGCCCCAAGCCAATGCTTTTCATGAACGGGACCAAAGACAAGCTGTTCCCCGTGCAGGGTGTAGAGGATGCCTACGCCGAGATGCATCGCGTATGGCAGTCGCAGGGTGCCGACAATCAGTTAGTAACACGCCTCGTTGAGTCGCCCCACTACTTCGGCGAAGCAATGCAGCAAGAAGCCATAGCGTTCCTCAACAAGGTATTCAAAAAGTAAACAAACAGAAAAGTCTGCGCATGCGCAGACTTTCCCGTTCATTATTCTAACCCGTAAGATTATTTCACCAGAACCTTGCGGCCGCCTACGATGTAAATACCCGCAGGCAGTCCTTCGAGAGTGGTAGTAGCCGTACGCACACGTACACCCGTGATACTATATACGTCTGACGGTGTATTAGGTGCAGGCAGTTCCACCTCCTCAATATCGGTAGTACCCTCGAAACGATGCGCCTCCTCGGCACTAAGTAAGAGCCAGCGCTGTATAGCCGCAGAGTTATTCAGATTGAATGCAGCCGTACTGGTGGCTCCATTGTTCGAAGCGATGAACGTAGTGGGATTGAGGGTATGCTCGGGGTGTATAATCCAATATCCGCGGAAAGCTTCTTGCTTATCACCAACGTCTACAGTCACATCGATGCGCGAGCGCATAAGTTGGAAGTTCTCGTTAGCAGCCGCCGAGGCCTTGGATACGGTGCGTATGCCATTGACTCCAGTTTTGGAGTAGCTCATATAATGGCCAGTAGCCGCATTGCGTAGCTGATAATAGCAATTCTCGGGATTGAAGGTGATGTACCATGCTGCATTGTCATTGGCCGTTGCGGCTGTGGCATCCATCGCTTCCCACACGAGATAGCCTCTCTCGTTCTCTACGAGGTAAGAGTCATTCAAGCCATAGTTCTTATGCTCGTTCTTAATATAGTATTTGATGGTATCTTCCTGCTCAAACGTATAGGCAGGGGTAGCAAATCCGCCTGTAGGAGGCAGACCATCCTCACCAAGCGCCTGATATATAAGCGTATTGCATATGTAGAGGATAGGCTGACCATTATCCTCGTGCGCTCCATTGACACCGTAAGGCCACATATGAGTACCATCGCCTGTCATCACAGCTGTTGGGTTGTTGTCAAGGAAGCGTAGCACCGCTGTAGCACGGTCGCCCAACCAATCACCACGTCCACTACCGGCACGCATAGGCGAATTTCCATCGTTCCAAATGCTGTGGGTACCTACACCGATAGCGTGGCCCAATTCGTGCAGGATGGTACCGGTACGCTGGTATGAGGCATTGGGACCTACGCGCATCCAACCACCATACGAGCAGTCGGCGGTAGGTGTACCCGAACCGTAATGCACCTGTGTAGTAAGACCACTGATGCTAGTATAGGTATTCAGATAATTCACGGCATCCTCCACGGCGGTAGCAATACGTTCATTGGCTGCAGCATCAGCACCGTAGTCATAGGTCCATTTCACCTTACCCTTCGGTAGGGTAATTACCTTCTTCACCTCACCATAACCTACCGCATAGGTCTTGGTCAATGCGTACGCGCGTACATAATATATGGTAGATGGTTCGAGGTTCTCCATCGCATAGATACGTCCACTCTGCGAATAAGATTTGGTAGAGCGGTTGTCAAGTATAGTAGGTTCAGGTGTTGTGCTCCAGCAGAAGCCCTGTTCCTGCAATTCCGATGAAGACACGCCGCTGATGGTGCTACGTCCCAAGGCTACAGTAGAGCCACGTGCCACGTAATCATTGGTCACCACCGTAGGTACGACACCTGAGCCATTGGCCACGTTGTACGCAAACATAGCATCCTTCAATGCCTGAGTAGCGTTTTTTATATCATCAGAGGTAACATTTGTACCCTCTGTTACCTGACGAGCCTTCCCAATAGCCTCCTGTAACTCCGCAGCACCGGCTCCGCTGCCATCGCCCAGCAAAGCAGTAGCATCCTCTATGGATTTCTGCAGATTGTTGTATGCGGCCACTACAGCCTTGTATGTCTTGACAGCTTCGTTGATTTCAGCCGTGGCAACATCAAGGATCTCCACAGTAGCTTCAGTATTATTGTATGTCTGCTGAGCCTTGTCTATAGCAGCCTGTAGTTCGGCACTGCCATACCCAGTATTGTCGCCCAACTGCTTTACAGCAGCATCAATACCTTTCTTCAGATTCTTATAAGCAGTCTGCAGGTTTTTATAGGCAGTGATAGCCTTATTAAGTACCGCGGTGGCTGCGACCTGTTCTTCGGGAGTAGCCAACGAATCATTATACACAATAGTAGCAGCATCAAGCGCTGCCTTCAAATCGACCGCTCCATTGCCTGTTCCATCGTCATACAGATCAACAGCATCCTCTACGGCATCGCCCAACAAACTACCATCCCAAGTGTGGGAAAGAATCTTCACATAGTCGAGCGAAAGCTTGGCTGTGCTTGACGAAGCACCAGCAGCGGCCTTCATTCCAATCTGTATCTTACCTGTTCTACGAATGATAAGTTTGAAGTTCAGCGTATCAGTTACCCACTGCTTGGAGGGGAATGTGGCAACTACCGACATAGAGCTGCTGCCCGAACTGGGCACCCAACCGAAAAGGCTGCTACCACCAGTAGCTGTACCTCCATTATAATAGGCAGTCACCAAAGAGTATTCTCCTTTCGGGAGGGTCACCTCCTGATAGAGTTTCAGCGACTCCTCCCATCCAGTGCTGAGCGCCAACACACCACCCTCGGCTGTGCCATCGACATTAGTAGCAGGCACACCAGCGCCATTGAAGGTTTTCTTGGTGCCCACTTGATAGGTTCCCACGATGGTATAATTCATCGTATAGTCGTTTGTCCATCCCATCACGGGCAGCATCTCTTGAGCCACATTACCAGTAGCCTTCGCATCGTAGTCATAATAGGCATCAAAGCCTGCGTTCTCCAAATAAAGCGATGTAACATCGACTTGTGCCATAACACCCGATGTGCCTAAAATGGCACATAAGGCTACAATCATTTTTTGCTTAATGTTTTTCATTCTTTATATTTTATTATTCAATAGTATTCATTTTCTTGTCCACAAGAAGTGCATCCTGCATCTGCAGGTCGAGGTCGCCGCTCTTGAGGGCGATGAAGGTAATTTCCACGAGGGTGCCAGTGCCGCTGATCACGGGCTTGTTGCCGGTGTTGACGAAAGTGGGGTAGAGGGCCTTCACGCCATTCTTGTGCAGACGGTCGTAGGTAAGGTTGTCCATCTCGCGGGTGCCCACGGGAGAGGTCTTCACATACCTGAGCAGGGTGGCATCGTAGGGGATGGCCACGCTCCATGCGTTCACCTCGCTGAGGTCGTCGCCACGGATGATGACCTTCACCTCCTCGCCCTCGCGTACGCTCTTGGGAGTCACGAGTTGGAGTTTTCCGCCCAGTGTGCCCATGCCGTAGGTGTTCACGCCACCCTGCATGGCTACGCCTACGGTGGCGATGTCGAAGGCGTCGATGAGGCCGTTCTTGTTGATGTCGCCACCACTAATGTAGCCGTCGAAATCGGAGTCGCCAGCACGCAGGCCGGTGTAGTTCATGTAGGAGGTGTAGTCGTCCTTGTCGACACGGCCGTCGTGGTTGATGTCGCCCTGCAGGATGGTCTCGGTGCCGGGCACCTTGAAAATGTACATCTCACGGCCCGAGCCGAAGTTGCCACGGGCTGCAGTAACGTTGATCTTCACGTAGCGGGCGGGAATCTTCTCCTCGAAGTCGACAACCTTCACTGTGCCGTCGGGGGCCCAGTTGAAGGCTATGGGGTTGGTCCATGCCTTGCGGTCGGCACTGTAGGAGATGGTGCCCTGCAGGAGGGTACCGTTGCCGCCGTCCTCGCGGGGGAGGTAGTGGAGCTTGTCGAGCTGGTTGATGCCACCAAGGTCTATCTCCATGGTGAAGGGCACGGCGCCGCCACCCCAGTCGGTGTGCCAGATGCTGGCCTCGTCGTAGTCGAAGAACTTATTGACACCCTGTCCGGGCTGGTCCTTACAGGTGTTCTCGGCCTTGATGCCAGGGATGGCAAACTCGAGCGGGTTGGAGAGGGTCTGCACCTTGGCCTCGGCCCACTGGGAGGTGCCATCGGCATTCACGGCACGCAAGCGGAAGGTGTAGTCGGTCTCGGCCTTGAGATCCTCGAAGCGGAGCAGGCTGTCGCGGATGGTAGAATAGAGCATGCCCTCGAACTCAATCTCGTAGTAGTCGGCCTCGGGCTGCAGTGTCCATGAGGGGGTGAGCGCATAAGGCTCGATGTGCTCTTCGTTGAAGGTGACGGCGGGAGCCGCGAGCTTGCCGGTCTTGCTGGCCAGGGGGTCGCCCTCCTCAAAGCGGTAGCCCTCTACGGTGACCTTGATGGCGTTCTTGGTAACGTCGGTAGAGGCTACCTTCACCATCAGGCGCGGTGCACCGAAGATGCTCACAGCAGCCTCAGGGGTACCGTGGGTGGAGAACTTGTTGAGCGAAGGAAGGGGTTCGTAGTAGAAGGCGTTGTCGGCCTTGGCAAACTCCTCGGCCGAGGCTACAGCGCGGAGCTCTACCTTGCTGCCACCGACCTGTGCTGTCACCTTCTTGGGCGCGGCATTCATGTAGATGCGCATCTCGGTGCGCTTCTCGAGCACAAAGCCCTCAAACGAGCCTGTGGTGGGTGCCACGGTGATGGTGGCCTTGCCGCGCTTGGCGCTGCTGCTGACCTTGGTCTCCACATACTCGCCCATGAGGTAGGCTTGTGTGCGGCCATCGTCGTCATACTCGGTGAAGCTGCTCTCGCCGTAGGGGTATACGTCGTAGATGCGCAGGGTGGGGTCTATCTCGTTCACATTGTTGTGCGGATGGGTGAGAGGCACGATGGCGCCGGCCTTTACGAAGAGGGGCTGCTTCCACAGGGGTGCGTCGTAGCTGTTGATGATGCGTCCGCCCGTGTAGTGCTCGCCGCTGAAGTAGTCGACCCACTGGCCTTCGGGGAGGTAGATGCCGTGGCGCACGTCGTTACCCTCGGCATCGGCTGCGGTGTTTTGATAGATGGGAGCTACGAGGTACCAAGGACCAAACATATACTGATATTGGGTAGCCTTGCCCAAGGTGTAGTCGTTCACGTCCTCGAGCAGCATGGCACGCACCATGGGCAAGCCGAAGACGGCCTCGCGTGCGATGCTATAGGTGTAGGGGGTGAGGATAGACTTCCACTTCAGGTATGAGCGGTTGATGCTGGTGGCGGGCTCGCCCAGGGCGTGTGGGTACTTCTCGTTGGAGCCCCAGCCGTCCATGTTGAGCAGCATGGGTGAGAAGGTCTTCCACTCATAGTCGCGCACGTTGACGGGCAGGTTGCGTCCACCGAAGATACCGTCCATGTCGGACGACACGTTGGGCTGTCCCGAGAGGCCCGAGCCGAGGTAGGTGGGGATATGGAAGCGGATGTACTCCCAGTTGCCACCCGTCTGGTCGCCACTCCACAGACCTGCATAGCGCTGTGTGCCTGCCCAGCCGTCGAGCGTGATGATGAAGGGACGTGCATTGTCGCCATACTCGGGCATCACCTTGGCCACGTCGGCCACGCCATTGAGGCCAAACGAGTAGCCGGGGCCTACCCAAGCCACGTCGGTCTTGAGGATGCGTACACCGGCATCGCGCACCTCACGGATGATGTCGCGCTGCAACAGGGCCTCGACACCCTCCTTGGGGTAGAGGCTCGACTGTGTCCACACAAGCCCAGCTCCACACCATGCTGGCGAGCATACTCGCCAAACTGGCGCAGGTTCTCCACGTTGCCCTCCAGGGTGCCTGTCTGTCCGTAGCCGGCACCGTAGCCATCGTTGGGGAGAATCCATCCGAGGGGCATGTCGTAGGCAGCATAGCGGTCAATCACGGCGCGAGCCGAGAACTGGTAGCTGCTATTGGTGGGCACGCGCACCTCGCTGCCTCCACCTACAGAGCCTGCCATGGCTACCGAGCCGTCAACCTTCTCGCCATTGAGGGTCTCTCTGATGCCACCATTGTTCTTCTGGCTCTCGCGGTAGCGCTTGCCATCCTCGAAGGGCACGCCGCCCTCGGGAGTTTCAATCCAGTAGTCGCGGTTATAGGCGTTGAGGTGGCCTTCGTAGAAACCAAACTTGGGCAACAGCACGGGGTTACCGGTGAGTTGGTAAAAATCGCCGAGCAGGGCCACGGGACCCTCGTCGACCATCACGAAGAGGTCGAGGTAGTCGCCATCGTGCTGCATCTTCACGGTGCCGTCAGCCTCGGAGTTGAAGTCATACTGACCCTTCTTGAAGGTGTACCACATCACGCCGTAGCCACCAGTAGACCAGTAGAAGGGTGTGGGTGAGGTTACGCCACCGTCGACCCAGTTGTTGGAGTTCACGATCTGTATCACCTTGCCGGTGTGTGAGAAGCGGCCGTTCTGCATGCCGCCACCGTAAAAGTATTCCTTCTCGTTGGCCTTCACGGTCATCGCGGCCACGCCCTCCTTAATGGTGGCGGGGGTGGTTTCCTCGAATACTACGCGCTTTGTGGCGCGATCGGTGACGCTCATCAGGCCCGTCGCCTTGTCTACCACCACCTTGATGC
>RHMF01004683.1_pt1 | contig 10116 bp, 9 predicted proteins | sample 5365151 | NCBI WGS metagenome assembly RHMF01 (sample SAMN10266501, study PRJNA497801) | feces metagenome | isolation source: feces | host: Bos taurus | place: China: Prairie of Fairy Mountain | collected 2017-08-14 | reverse complement strand
CAATGCTTCCACCCAGTCCGGCGCGGCGTCCCTGAATGAAGCCCTGGGACAGCATACCGGGACGGGTTCGGTGGCCGAACAGTTTGCCACTGCGGATATGGACGACGGCGCCAAGATTTTACAGCATATTCTGGGAAGGAACTCTTCTTCGGTGATGAACGGGCTGTCCAGCCAGAGCGGCCTGAGCAACGATCAGGTGGGTTCGGCGCTGAGCGCGTTGGCTCCGGTATTGCTCAGCAGTCTGTCTGCGGCGTCCAATCAGGCGCCGGTGCAGCGGCAGAGACCGGCCATTGACCTGAGCGACGGCATTGACGCTTCGGATATCATGGGCTTTATGCAGATGATGTCTTCCGCCCAGGGGGGAGCGCAGCGTCGTCCGCAAAACCAGGCGTCTTTTGACGGAAGCGATTTGCTGGGGCTTCTGTCTATGTTGAAATAACCGGAACGGATCTGTCGGTGGCTACAGCGTGATTTCTATCCTGTAGCCGCCCTCTTTTTTCATGTTGAAATGGTGTGGAAGTACGGTTGGATTGTAAGCAGCGGAAACAGGAGTCGGGATGGCGGCGCGCAACGGGTCAGGGTTTTGGAAAAAAGTAAAATGGATTTTTCTTCGGGCGGTGATGGTGGTTGTCCTGGTGCTTTTCGGGCTGGAGTTTGTCAATCTGCAGCATCAGGAGGCGAAGCCGGTTGAGGGCGGGGGACGTGCGGCCCAGCGGGCGCCCTTTGTTACGCTGGAAAACCTGCCGGAGTATACGGGCCGTTCCTTTGTGGTCCTGTATGGGAACAAACCGCAGTTTTCCGAAGAATTCAAGGCAAAGGAAAATCCGTATTATTCGTTTACGCCCCTGGATGCACTGGGGCGCTGCGGGCCGGCGTACGGAAAACTGGGGCCGGAGTTCCTTCCCACGAAGCCGAGGGGACCCATTGGGATGATAAAGCCTTCGGGCTGGCAGTTCAGCAAGTACGATGAGATTGATAAAAAGTATTTATATAATCGTTGTCATCTGCTGGCATTCCAGCTGACGGGAGAGAATGCCAATAAACGGAATCTGATTACGGGGACGCGGCATTTTAACGTGGTGGGGATGCTTCCCTTTGAAAACCGCGTGGCCAATTATATCCGGCAGACCCGTAAGCATGTGTTTTACCGGGTGACGCCTGTGTTTTACGGGCGCGAACTGGTGGCCCGGGGCGTGACGATGGAAGCGCTGTCTGCCGATGACGGAGGCAGGGCGCTCCATTTCCATGTGTTTGTGTATAATGTGCAGCCGGGCATCGCAATCAATTATGCTGATGGCGCCAATCACCGGCAATGAGGTTTTCTATGAAATATGTACTGGTAGCGATCAATCTGCCTGTTAAAAATCTGTTCAGGCAGTTTATATATGGCCTTCCGGACAGTATGGGGCAGGCCGGGGAAGGCTGGCGCGTAGTCGTTCCCTTCGGCCCCCAGAAGGTGGAAGGTTTTATCGTGCGGGATTTTGACCGGGAAGAAGCCCTGGCGTTATTGCAAAAGGAGAATCCCGGTTTTTCCATTGATAAGATGAAAGAGGTTACGGCGGTGCTGGGAACCCGTCCCTGGTTTTCGGAAGAGATGATGGGGACGGCAAAGTGGCTGGCCGGGTATTATATGTGTTCCCTGGCGGAAGCTATGCGGCTGTTTATCCCCGGGAAGACGAGCATCCGGCGCAAGCCAGTGTATCAGGAGGGCCGGCTGATCGCCTATGAGATAGAAGAGCGGCTGAAGGCCCGGACGGTTGTGGCCTATACCATTACAGAAATGGGAAAGGCGGCGCTGGCGGAAGGAAGCCGCCGGGCGAAAGCGCAGATGCAGGCGCTGGAAGTTCTGCTTCATGCAACGGAGCCGCTGGACCGGAAAGAGGCGGAGGCGCAGCACATCAGCGGGGCTGTGTTACAGACGCTGGCCGAAAAGGGCTGGGCGCTGCGGACGGAAAAGCGGTTGCTGCGTAACAGTTATGACCGTCAGGCAGAGCGTAAGGAAACGTTGCAGCTGACGGAGGAACAGGCCCAGGCGGTGGCGGCGATTAAGGCGTCGCTGGATTATTTTCCGGCGGGGAAGCCGGCGGAAAAGGATGAACCCGGCGCGGCTGTGCTTGGCGTAGACGCCGGTAAACAGAAGACAGAGACGAATTGCGAAAAGACAAGACCCCAGGAATTTTTGTTACAGGGGATTACCGGCAGCGGTAAGACCGAGGTGTATCTGCGGGCTGCCGACCATGCTTTGCGGCAGGGAAAGCAGGTGCTGGTGCTGGTACCGGAAATTGCGCTGACGGCGCAGATCGTGCAGCGGTTTCAGGCCTGGTTCGGTCAGGAAGTGGCCGTGGCCCACAGCAAGTTGTCGCAAAATGAACGGGGCGACGTCTGGTACAAGATGCGCACCGGGGAAGCCAATGTGTTGATCGGGGTGCGAAGCGCGGTCTTCGCCCCGTTTAAGAATCTGGGCCTCGTAATGGTAGACGAGGAACAGGAGACCAGTTATAAACAGGAGGAACGTCCTGCCTACCATGCCAGGGAAGTGGCGCGTTACCGGTGTAAGAACAGCGGGGCGGTGCTGGTCCTGGGCAGCGCCACGCCTTCCCTGGAATCCTATTTCCGCGCGGTTTCGGGAAGGATAGGTCATTTGCAGCTGAAACGCCGTCCGGGCAGTTCCTTTTTGCCTGCTGTGGACGTGGTAGATATGCGGGAAGAGCTGGCGCAGAAAAATTATTCCGTCATTTCCCGGAAGCTGCGCCGGGAGCTCATTGCGACGGTACACGCAGACCAGCAGGCTATTGTGCTGCTGAACCGTCGGGGCTATTCCACCTTTGTCATGTGCAGGGACTGCGGGGAAACGCTGACCTGTCCGCACTGTGCGGTCAGTCTGGTGTTTCATGCGGATGAACAGGCTATGCGGTGTCATTATTGCGGGAATACGTATCCGATTCCGGAAACCTGCCCCCATTGTGGCAGCCGGCGGATCAAATTCTTCGGCAGCGGTACCCAGAAAGCGGAACAGGAGATCGGCCAGATGCCCGGCGTTCAGGTATTGCGTATGGACCAGGACAGCACGGCCACCAAAATGGCTCATGAGGAGATCATCCGGCGTTTTTCCCGAAAGGAAGCCAATGTGCTGCTGGGTACCCAGATGGTGGCCAAGGGTCATGATATTCCGGACGTGACCCTGGTTGGCATACTGGCAGCGGACAGTACGCTGAACATGCCGGATTTCCGCGCGTCCGAACGGGGCTTTTCCCTGCTGACCCAGGCGGCCGGACGGGCCGGGCGGGGCGATAAACCGGGCCGCGTGGTGCTGCAGACCTATGACCCGGAAAATGAGATCATTACCCTGGCGGCCAGACAGGATTACGAAACCTTTGCCGGACACGAGCTGGCTATGAGAAAGGAATTGCTCTATCCTCCGTATGGTGAGATCCTGAAAGTAACGGTAGTGGATAAAGAAGAGAAGAAAGCCTGGGAACTGGCCGATGAAATGGCGCAGTTTTTGCGGAGCCGGTATGCGGCGGAACACTGGGAACGTACGGAGATCATGGGTCCCTTTCCCTCCGGTGTGGCGAAGGTCAGGGATTTGTACCGGATCAATATCGTGGTGAAATCCCAGGCGATGGAACAGGTGAAAGCGTGTCTGCTTGCCAGCAGATACAGGACGGTAAAGAATGTGTTTTTCGATGTGGATCCGATTATGGCAATATAGGTAACTTTAAAAATACGGAGTTATGTGTTATAATATAATGTAATTTTATTTTTTATTGAATTCAGATTTAATTTGGAGGCAACATGGCGGTCCTGGAAATCAGAAGGGCGGGAGACCCGGTTCTCAAAAAAGTCAGCGAACCGGTGAAGCGCATAGATAAAAAAGTGAAACGTATTTTGAAAGATATGGCGGATACGCTGTACAAATCCGGTAACGGGATCGGGCTGGCGGCGCCCCAGGTGGGTATTCTGCAGCGCATTGTGGTCATTGACCTGCAGGACGGAAACGGGCTGCTGGAGCTGATCAATCCGGTCATTACGAAAAAAGAGGGTTCCCGGATCGCTGGGGAAGGCTGTCTTTCGGTCCCCAATTTTGAAGGCGAAGTGGAACGGGCGGAATATGTGGAATGTGAATATACCGATCCCCACGGCAAGAAGCAGTTCCTTGCCACCGACGGGCTGCTGGCGATCTGTCTGCAGCATGAGACGGACCATCTGGATGGCATTCTGTTTACGGACAAGGCCGTGACCATTACCCTGAAAGCGCCGGAGGATTGAACGATGTGGAATGTGGTGTTCATGGGCACGCCGGATTTTGCGGTGGGGTCCCTGAAAGCATTGTTGGAAGCGGGACAATATCATATACAGGCTGTGGTGACCCAGCCGGACCGTCCGAAAGGCAGGGGACAGAAGATGGTGGAAACACCGGTGAAGACCTTTGCGCTGCAGCACGGTCTGCCGGTATTCCAGCCGCTGAAGGTCAAAGAAGCGGAATTTGTGCAGCAGTTAAAAGCCTGGCAGCCTGATTTTATTGTGGTGGCCGCTTTCGGCCAGTTCCTGACACAGGAAATTTTGGATATTCCCACCTATGGCTGTATCAACGTGCATGCGTCTTTGCTGCCTAAATACCGCGGCGCCGCGCCGATCCAGTACGCGATTATCAAAGGGGAAAAGGAATCCGGCGTGACGATCATGCGGATGGAAAAGGGTATGGACACAGGAGCCATGTACAGCCGGGTGGTTGTGCCCATTGACGCGGAAATGAACTTTGCCCGGCTTCATGATGAACTGATGGAAAAAGGCGCGGAACTTTTGACGGATACGCTTCCCCGGATTGCGGAAGGGCTGCAGCCTGAAATTCAGAAGGAAAGTGAAGCAACCTTTGCGACGCTGCTTACGAAAGAAATGGCGAAAATCGACTGGAACCGTCCGGCGCAGGAAGTGCATGACCGGGTGCGGGGCTTTGACCCGGTGCCGGGCGCGTTTACGTATTTGCCTGACGGGAAACTGTTGAAGATCTGGGAGACCCGTGTGACCGGAACCGGGACGGAAGCGCTTCCGGGGACCGTGGTTTCCGTGACGAAAAAAGATTTTTCCGTGGCTTGCCGGGATGAGGAGCTGCGGATACTGACCGTACAGCCGGAATCGAAAAAACGCATGCCTGCCGCCGTATTTCTGAACGGCCGCGGCGTGACGGCCGGCGATCGGTTTGACAGTAAGGAGTAAGATGTTTTATGGTTTCTGCAGTGGAAATGGCGGTTAACCCCAAAAAAAGAGTGTTCCTTGCACTGGTGCTGTTCAGCGCCATCATGACGGCTGTCCTCCTGTTTTTTGCCTGGAAGGTAACCTATCTGGGCTTTGAGGCGATCAGCCAGTTTTTGCCGGCGGCCTTTGGCTTCCTGGTATTCGGGGCGATCTTCTTCCTGTTTGCCGGGGAACTGGCGATTGTGCTGGCGATTATGGGTATGCCGCTGCCGAAAATTTTATATTTCTGGTCCTGGAAAGCAATCAATTTTCTGTTCCCCTTTGCGGTGGGCCTGGGACGTATCCTGAACATTCCCAGGGAAAAGGTGGAACAGAGTTTTGTGGCGGTGAATAATGCGCTGGTGAAGCAGCATCATATCAAGGTCCCCTCGGACCGGCTGCTGATCCTGACTCCTCACTGTCTCCAGTTGGATACCTGTCCCCGGAAGATCACCCGGAACATCGAAAACTGTCAGCAGTGCGGCGGTTGCTGTGTGGGCGGTCTGCTGGGGCTGTGTCATAAATATCATATGCATTTCGTGGTGGCCACCGGTGGGACGCTGGCCCGGCAGATGGTAGCCAAGGCGGATCCCAAGGCAATCATTGCCGTGGCCTGTGAGCGGGATCTGACCAGCGGGATCCAGGATGTTTTTCCCATACCGGTCATTGCGATTTTTAATGAGCGTCCCTTTGGTCCCTGCTTTAATACAAGGGTCAGTATTGCGAAAGTGGAAGAAGCAATTCGTATGTTAAGTGAGGATATACCGGAAGATGCCAGTGCGTAAAGACAGACACGGAATGCCGGACAGCCTGAAACGTCCTGTGAACGGCAGGGAAGCCGCGTTGCAGGCTTTGCTGCAGATTTGGCAGGAAGGAGCCTATACTGCCATTGCGCTGAACCGCACGTTGCGCAGGGCCGGCCTGGAAGAGCTGGACCGGCGTTTTGCCACAGAGCTGGTCAACGGCGCTGTCAAGGCAAAGGGCACCCTGGACTTTGTGCTTGGCCGGATGACAGACCGTCCTGTCCGGAAACTGGAACCGGTGATCTACTGTATTCTGCATCTGGGTTTATACCAGATTTTTTATATGGACCGTATCCCGGACGCTGCTGCCTGTAATGAAAGTGTGAATCTGGCTAAAAAGTTCAGTCATAAAGGCACGGATAAATTTGTCAACGGGGTGCTGCGGGGTACGCTCCGGCAGAAAGAACTGCTGTGGGAGAAAATCCGGAACGATATGCCATTGCGCGTCTGTCACCCCCGCTGGCTGGTAGAGCACAGTTTGGCGATGAAGAAGCAAATGCGTTGTGCAGCTGGAACAATGAACCGGCCAGTCTGAGTCTGCGGGTGAATTCATGTATGACGACACGTGACGCCTTTTTGCAGGATTTGCGGGAAACGGGCTGTGAAGCGGAGGTGTCCCTCTGGTGTCCCGACGGGATCGTGATGACAAAATCGCCGGGCCTGCAGATGTTGCTGGAAACATTTCCCCACAGTTTTTATGTGCAGGATGAAAGTTCCATGCTGCCGGCTATGGCCTTAGCGCCGCAACCGGGGGAACGGGTGTTGGACCTGTGCGCCGCGCCGGGCGGTAAAACCACCCATATCGGCGCCTTGATGGAGAATACCGGCAGGGTGACGGCCTGTGACATCTACCCCCATAAACTGAAACTGATTGCAGAAAATGCGGCCAGGCTGAAGCTGGAAAATATAAAGACAGAATTGCAGGACGGCTGCGTGTTCCGGGAAGAGTGGGAAGCCGCCTTTGACCGGGTGCTGGTGGATGCGCCCTGCTCCGGCCTGGGCGTGCTGCGACGCAGGGCGGAAGCGCGCTGGACAAAAACAGAAACCGGGCTGCGGGATTTTCCGACGCTGCAGCAGAAAATTCTGGACAACGCAAGCCGTTATGTAAAACCCGGCGGCGTTCTGGTATACAGCACGTGTACGATCGAAGACCGGGAAAACCGGATTTTGATAGAAGCGTTTTTGCAGAATCACCGGGAGTGGAAGCAAACCGGCTTCGCCCATCCCCGTACGAAAAAGACCGTTAAGGAACTGCAACTGTATCCGCAGCGGGATGGTGTGGACGGATTTTATCTGACAGTATTGCAGAAAGATAAATAACGTTTCCTTAAAAACAGTAGCAGAATTTAATTTATATAGAGTTTTACTTTTATAATGTTGGAAAGTAACAACTGGTTTTAGATAGACAGAGATATGAAGACTGAAATTTTCGGAATGCCCTTGCCGCAATTGCAGACGGCGCTGGCTGAGTTGGGAATGAAAAAATTCCGGGCAAAGCAGATTTACGACTGGCTGTATCAGAAATGTGTGTTTGATTTTGCGCAGATGAGCAATCTGGGCAAAGCGGAGCGCCAGTTGCTGCAGGAAACGTTTTCGGTATTGCCTGCGGAAATACGGGTCGTCCGCAAGTTAGATTCCGCGGACGGGCTGACACAGAAAATTTTACTGGAACTGCCCGACGGCAATGCCATTGAAACGGTACTGATGCATCATGATTACGGGTACAGCGTCTGTGTTTCCAGTCAGGTTGGCTGCGATATGCACTGCGCGTTTTGTGCCAGCGGCCTGCATGGCGCGGTGAGAAATCTGACGGTTGCCGAGATTGCGGCCCAGGTGTATCTCTTCGATGCCCGGCTTGCTGCCGCGGGAGAAAGGGTGAGCCGTGTGGTGGTCATGGGAAGCGGCGAGCCCATGCTGAATTTTGACGCGGTGTTCGAGGCCCTGCAGTTTTTGCATCAGCCGGATGTTGCCAATATCGGGTACCGCAACATGACGGTTTCCACCTGCGGTATTATTCCCGGCATCCAAAAGATGCAGAAGCTGGAACTGCCGATTAATCTGGCCATATCGCTCCACGCGGTCAGAAATGAGCTGCGTTCGGAACTGATGCCGGTCAATCAGGGTTTTCCGTTTCCGGATGTGATTGCCGCAGCGGAAGAATATGCGGTCAGCAGCGGAAGACAGGTTACGTATGAGTATATTTTACTGGCAGATATCAATGACAGCGACAGGGATGCGGAGTTACTGGCGGAGTATTTGCGTTATAAGCAGGCCGGCGTAAATCTCATTCCGGCCAATCCGGTTCCGGAAAAAGGTTATTTCCGGCCCAAGATGCAACGGATTGAACGGTTCGTATCGATTTTGCGGCGGCATCGCATCCATGCTACGGTCCGTAAAGAGATGGGCAAGGATATCAATGCGGCCTGCGGGCAGCTGCGTGCTGCCTTTGCCGGAGAAAAAGCACAGGGAACACGTTCCTGAACTGCACAGGTTTGCAGCTGTGCTATCATGTACTGACAGGAGGGATTGTTGTGTCAGTAGCGGCTCGGACCCATAAGGGAAGGGTCAGAATAAATAATGAAGACAGTTTGCTGCTGGAGCGTCCGTTCTTATTTGCGATTGCAGACGGAATGGGCGGCTATAATGCAGGCGAGGTGGCCAGCAAGCTGGCTTTGGAAAAGTTAAAAGCGGAAAAAGAAGACCTGTACGGGAAAAACGGTTTCGCGCTGGTGTCCAAGTTATATCAGATCATGCGGGACGTGAACGTGGAAGTGTATAAGAAAGCCCAGTCTGAATATACCTTAGAGGGAATGGGCACGACCCTTTCCGGCATTTATTTCAACGGAAAAGGAAAGGGATATGTTTTCAACGTGGGAGACAGCAGGGTCTACCTGTTGCGGCAGAAACAGCTGAAACAGATCACCCGGGACCATTCCCTGGTGGCGGAGATGGTTGAGAATGGAGAGCTGACACAGGAAGAAGCCTTCAACCATCCGCAGAAAAACATGCTGACCCGGGGGATCGGCGTCAATAAGAATGTGAACGGCGATGTGTTCGTCATAGATATCTATACGGACGACACCATCCTGCTTTGCAGCGACGGGCTGACAGATATGCTGCATGATAATGAGATTGCGGAGTATCTGCAGAAAGAAGATACGGAAGATGCCGCCGACGCGCTCCTCAGTGCGTCTCTGGAAAAAGGCGGCAGGGACAATATATCGTTTATTATACTGAAACTGGATCGAAAAGAGGTGGAACACGATGGTCGGTGAAATTTTGAACGGACGTTATGAAATTTTAAAATCCGTTGGATTTGGCGGCATGGCGGAAGTGTATCTGGCCAAAGATGTTCTCCTGGACCGGAAAATCGCCATCAAGGTACTGCGTAAAAAATTCCTGGACAGCAAAACCCAGCTGGAACAGTTTAAGCGGGAGGCCCGTTCGGCGGCCCGCCTGATCCATCCGTCCATTGTTACGATTTATGACGTCTGCGACGAAGGGGATATCAGCTATATTCTGATGGAATATGTGGAAGGGGTCAGCCTGAAATCCTTTGAGGAACAGAACGGACGTATGGACCCTGCGCTGGCCGTTGCGCTGACGGCGCAGCTGGCTTCGGCGCTGGCTCATGCTCACAAGCACAACATTATCCATTGCGATATTAAACCCCAGAATATCGTGCTGACGGAAGCCATGGTACCGAAGATCGTTGATTTTGGGATTTCCCGCATTGTTTCCAACGAGACCATGGCGTTTACGGCTTCTGTGGTGGGCTCCGTGCACTATTTTTCGCCGGAACAGGCCCAGGGACTGGCGGTGACGGCGCAGTCGGATATTTATTCTCTGGGCATCGTCTTTTATGAAATGCTGACAGGGGTCGTTCCCTTTGACGGCAATAATGCGGTGTCTGTGGCCCGCAAACAGGTGGAAGAGCAGGCGCCTCCTTTAAAAGCGTATTGGCCGGATGCGCCGGACGAGCTGCAGAAGATTATTGATAAAGCGCTGGCCAAAGACATAAAAGACCGTTATGCTACCGCTGAGGAAATGAAAAACGATCTGATGGAAGTCAAAAACC
>RHMF01001707.1_pt1 | contig 10117 bp, 7 predicted proteins | sample 5365151 | NCBI WGS metagenome assembly RHMF01 (sample SAMN10266501, study PRJNA497801) | feces metagenome | isolation source: feces | host: Bos taurus | place: China: Prairie of Fairy Mountain | collected 2017-08-14 | reverse complement strand
CTCATAGCCGAGAACATCTGCCAGTTCCAGGGCTTCCTTATAGCGCAGGGATTCCCGGCTGAGCTTGGCAGAGAAGTTGGACAGGCTGTCACTCCAGCCGTATTCGGTGGACAGGGCATCAACGACCTCTGCCATGGTAAAGCCCGCATACATGATCTGGGCCTTGATCTGATTCTTAATATTCATTCTTTTTACCTCCATAAATTCAGTTTGTTGTGTAGTGTAATGGTTTTACTGATTTGTACAGTTGCTGGGGATTGCAGAATCCGCTCCATTTTTCCGCAGCAATGTACCGGTCATGGACAGCACCTTCTGTATTTCAAAAATGAGAATCAATGCTCTCTTTCGAGAAAAAGTGCATGGATTGCGACAGCTAATTCTCGGTTTCGACAATCGCTTTCCCGTAAAATAAGAGTATGGATTCGACAAGTAATTCGCGGATTCCAATACCCCTTGAAATTACATCTGCAAAATTAGCGCAGGTTTGGATGGTGTAGTTGTAAAAAATGCAGGGACTTAAGATTTGCGCGCCCTTCGCGCCCCAAACGCCCTCGGGATCAGGGCAGGAAGGGCGCATAGGGCGCTTGATTTTGCTGTTCCTCAAAAAATGCGCCGTCCAGAGCTCCCGGCTTGTTGGGATCGATCAGCACCAGAATGTTGTGGAAGCCCCGGTGATTATCCAGCACATGCTTGGAATACCGGATACCGTATTTTGCTTGATTCACAGTCAGAAACTGACTGAATGATTTTGCCGAAATCGGATTTTCCAGATTATCTTTGCACCAGCGCTTATAGGCAGCATACAGATGGACGGAACGAGAGGCTGTGCCTTCCTCCAAACGGATGTACCCGGTGGAGGCCATAAACTGAACCACATTGTTGCTGTCCTCCATGGCTTCCTGCAGGTTGCTTTTTGCCCGGTCGGACTCTGTAAATTTATAGTCATTGGCAATCAGCCGATTCAGTCCTTCCAGCATCCAGAGGAATATCCCTTCCGCTTCCGTTTCCAGCTTGTCGGACAGGTAAGGATCGTCGACTCGGTTTGAATCACGGTCTTTGACAGACAGAATTAACTGCCGCCGGTGGAAACCAAAGGAACGGTCATACAGTGCCGTAAGAGGGCCATTACCAAAGCAAAGAAATCGGCAGTACATAACCCGCTGCTCTCCCTGCTTGCCTTTCCATTCCACATCCATTTTTCCTTCCAGTGTGACCATGGTTTTCAGGTAGCTGGTTTCAGGCAGCGCAGCCATTTTCATGTCATCATCCACCATCAGCAGCTTGTACTCCTGATTGGCCCGGAAGAAACGATTCTTTTCCAGCGACTGGATGCTACCGTTATTCATGTTGTCCCCAAGGATGGAGCGCATCACCAGTCCTAGCCGGGATTTGCCTTCTCCGCCGTTGCCGGTGATGACCATCATCTTCTGTGCCTTATTGGTGGGAAGCAAACAATAGCCCATATATTCCTGCAAGGTGGGAATATCCTCCGGGTGCAGCAAATCGTTCAGAAAAGCCAGGAACCGCTCCGGCTTAGGGGCATCCTCGTTGTAGGCGACCTTCAGCCGATTTAGGCAGAATTCTTTCTTGTAGGTGTAGCGCCCATCCAGAAAGTAGGTGCCGTTGGAAACATGAATGCGGTCTGTCTGCATGGGCAGAGGTTCCGAGTGACACATCAGCTTTAGAACTTCCAGTAGGTGCTTTACTGTCTGGGATACCTTCTCCGTTACAAAGAACTTGATGGCGTTAAAGATTTCTGTTTCCAGTTCCGCCTCATCTTCAATCAAGCCGTCCTTGGTGAAGAACTTACCTTTGATGCAGATCATAGGGTGTTCCTTCCGAAATTCCTCGCAGAATAGGATCTCGTTTACCTTGTGACCGTCGAACCACTGGGGATATCTGCGTTTACCGCTCATGCGGCACACCCCGCTTCCAATTCGCAGTCCAGCAGGTATTCCGTGCGGCTTAAGTTTCTGCAAGCCTCCACAAATCGGTCGTCATAAGGTTCATTCGGATTCTCCGGCGCAAATTCCCGCTTCCAGCGGCGGTATTTTTGCAGATCCTGGGACAACGAAAAAATACAGGGCAGTTCCTCTTCCTGGAACGGCTCTGCATCAGGTATTGTGGATTGCATCTGCGTAGGCGGCCGGGGATCGATCCCGAAATCCCGGGCCAGTTTGATTGCGGCACAATGTACGCTGATACTGAAGAACTTTGCGGTGAAGTCGATGACGTCACCGGATTCCCCGCAAGCGAAGCAGTAGTACCGCTTATCCAGCTTCAGACTGGGGTGGTGGTCATCATGGAAGGGACATTTTGCCATCCCATGCTTGTCCACCGTAAGTCCGAAGCTCTCGGCAGCCTGTCTGGTCGTGACCGCTGCCTTGATGGTTTCATACAAATTCATTTTCTCATCTCCTTAACATATTTGTTTCGGAAGAGAATCGTTCCCACCATCGAAGAAGTCTTCTCTTCCTACTATATTTATGTGGAAATCCGAGAAAAACGGTCTAATCGTCTGACAGCCCGAAATCAAAAAACCTGACAGCATTGGAATGTTCCGAAACCGGTTCTGAAACCGTGGGAAAGGTCCGCTGTTTTGGACTGATTCTATGCTACAATTTAGGCTGGAATCAAACGAAAGAGTCGACTTATCGTGACAGTTAGCTTGTGACACGAAATAATGTCTTTATTTTAGAACACATGTTTGATATAATAGAATAAAAAAAGGGGGTGCGAATATGCTACAGAAGGTAGATTTACAGGAACGGCTGAAAATGCGGTTTTTGAGCGTTGATTACAGCGATAAGCAAGAGGTTTACGGAACCAGCACCAATGCTGCTGATACCGGAACAATTGCGCTGGATATTCTGAACATTCCGGATTATGTGTTGAAGGAACTGTTGGAGCTGACAGAGCCGATGATGCAGCTTGTGGATTATCTGAACAAGAATAAGAATCCCGATAGTTCCACCTTGGCGATGATGCTGACTGCTTCCAAAAATGTATTCCGGGCTGTGGATCTATTACGGGATGTGCCGCCCTTCTCTGGTCAAGACTTTACATGGCTGGACGGAAAACTTCCGCAAATATTCTCCGCAGAAGCAGTTAATAAAGCCTACCGGCAACGCAAAAAAGAAATGGGGGAAGTGTTTATTCCCGCTCTTTCTCTGGTTGCCCAGCTTGGTTTCGGTATCCGGGATTTCCGGCAGGCACTGATCCCAATGGTGGAATCTCTGGACGATGAAGAGGTATCCCGGAATCCGGAAGGCTTTGCAAAACAATTCGATGCGTTCTTCTCCGCGGATGAGAATAAGCAGGATTATTGGATGTCTATCACCAATGTATCCGTGGAATACCTGCCCGGAGAAAAGAGTCTGGTTCGCCGGATGCACTATGCATCCTTCCCCAGCATGTTCCGGTCCAATCTCTATGAAGCTCTGGCCGTTGGCAATGCCCCGAAGCGGTGTCCCATCTGCCAGAAGTTCTTTCTGACTACCAATGCCCGGAGGCAGAAATACTGCGTAGGTTTCGCTCCTGAAGAATACGATGGTCTGACCTGTGTTCAGGTTGGCAATCGGATGGGCCGGGAGGCACGGGAGAAGGCAGCGAACCGTCCCGCCATTGTCCAGTATCATCAGGCTGTGAATGCTATTGATAAGCGCATGGAGCGGGGAACTCTTGAAAGAGATATTGCAGTAAAGGCAAAAGCCCATGCAAAAGAGTTGATCTCCGGTGCCATTACCGATGCAGACTATGCCAACGGCGAATATAAAAACGATATGAATCCCGATGCACTGATTGCATCGGTGATGAAAAAATAAAGATAAGGAGGTGCCGCCATGTCATATCCAGAATTTCAAACTGAAGAAAAAGCTGTCCAACTGATGGCAGAGGATATCCGAATTCTATCTGAGTATTTCTGGAATATGGCAGGCTACACTTCTCGATTTGGTTTCTTCTATCAGGGAAATGAAAATGCAGACATTGACGGGCTTACCAAATGGCAGGCAGAGCATATCTTCCAGCTGACACCTACCCCGCCGGGAATGGAAGATGAACTGCAGAATATGGAGAAAACCAGACGCATCAGTAAGGAAAAGAAGAAGGAAATCACCAAGAAAAACGAAGCGGTTGGCGAAGCATATCTTGCCAAGGCTATACAGGAAAAGAACCTTCTCTATCTCAGCTTTTATCTCCATGCTCATGAAAGCAGAATCAATAGCAGGGTGTATTCTTTCCTCCGCAGGAACGGTATGGATACATACAACCCAGCGTTGTTTCTGGATTTGAAGCTTGCTTTGCAGGAAGTGATCCTCAAAAAGCTGCCCACCTTTGATCCTACCAAGGGTGCTAAATTTCTGACCTACATGTACGAATTCATAGGGGATGCGCTTACCTCGTTCCGGATGCAGGAAGAATGCTGGACAATCGATTCTCTGGATATCTACAAGGGCATCCGGCGCATGGCCGCCATTTACAATGCCAGCGGCAGTAACGCACGAAATGCCTTAGAAAAGTTTTGTGAAGAAACCGGATGCAAACCAAAAACGGCCGTGGAATACCTTGATCAGGTTATCGGCATCCGGGCCCGGCAGACGGAAGTGATCGTGGACTGGGATGAAAATGATACGGAAATCACAGAAGATATTCTGCCCAGCCGCATGGGTGATCTGTGCTATGTTCTTTGTAACCATTGGAAGCTGAAAGCTGTTCGGGAATCCTTTGAGAAGCTATCCTGGCGAGACCGGATGATCCTACAGGCCAGGAATGCCATTTGCCATAATTGCGGGGGCATGCAGCCAATGAAGGAGCAATATTCTTTCCGCGAAATCTCCAATTTGATTGGCAGCAGCACGGACAAGGGTGCAGAAAAAGCGTATCATACTGCATTGGATCGATTCACCGCACAGCTGGCAGATGATAATGTGATCCGGGTTGTGGATATGGTTCGTATCGAACCGGAGCGAGCAAAAAAGAAAAACGCCGCCGCAACCTACCGGTATCAGGCAGACTGCGACGGCGCATGGGGCGAGATTCATTTTGATTTTGAGAAGAAGCGAATTCGTATCAAGCGGCTGGCAGAGTGGGACACGATGGAGAGCCATATCTATGCGTGGAAAGTGATCTGCTTCATCGCTTTGAGCGGGGAACTTCCGAAGAAAAAGAGAATCGTTTTCGAACGAGAGTAGGATGCGTTGCTGCGGCAAGACGGGAGTGTGATATACCTCTTGCTCCCCCGGTGATGCAGCTCCATTACAAAAATCTGCTTCACAGATTTTCTTCATTTTGCTTCACCACCTACACCCGAACAGCCGGATTTCGCGTAAGCGAATCCACAAATTTCCCGTCCCGGAGGGACCCGAAATCCGCCTGTTCTGCTGTCACCGGAAATGGCATGCTCAGTAAGGCAGCATCCCCTTTCCGGCAACAGCGGTCGCAAAAGGTATAACACACTAGACTTTGCACGGCAAAATCGTGTGCCAACAGGGAGCTTTCACCCCTATTGGAAACCCCGAATCAAAGGAATCTGCCATTCCTTTGAAATCCCAGCCGTTATGAAATCTGTATATACAAACCGGAAAAACGGTATTTGCATCTACACATCCCAAAACGCAAAAATCCCCACAGTCGATCCTCCAAAAAGGAGAGGAAAGACTCTGGGGAGTTATTCTATTAGGGCCAGCAACTTAGGATTCCGGCCCTATAGAAACAATTATTTAGTTGATTCACGCGGAATAACGTTTGACGTTGTAACATAAGTTTGAATTTGCATATTAGGATGACGAATGATGTCCACCAGAGATTTTGCTGCCTGGGCACCCATATCCCTCACATTGATGTCAACCACAGTCAGTTGCGGTTCGATGATCTGAGAAAAGGGATAATCATCAAAAGCCATGACACCAATGTCCTGCGGAATTTTCATTCCCATGTCACGGATTGCATCAACACAGCCAAGGGCAATATAGTTATTTGCGCAAATAACAGCATCAGGGAGTGGTTTCTGATTAAGCAGATTCTTCGTCATACGATAACCTTCTGCCCGGGTAGAATCACCCAACCAGATGTTTTTATCTTCCAATTGAATTCCGCGACCAGATAGTCCTTGCTTCACACCATTCAACCGATGGGTAGATCCAAGGTCATAGGACTTGCCACCGACGAAGGCAATATTACGATAGCCTCTGGACAACAAATAGGACGCGGCTACTGTGCCGGAATAGGTATTGTTATTATCGATCCAGCAGACCTGACTGTCAAAGTCCGGCATGCCCAAAATTATGTGCGGAAACTGAAGTTGGGTCAACAGCGCAGCCAATGGGTGGGACATAATACCCACATGAACAGCAATGCCATCTGCACTTTTCCGGGAGATGATCTCCTTGGCAAGAGCGCAGGCAGAGGTGCTGTCAGTACCATGTAGAACCAGACGGTAGCCCCTTTTTCTCAGGGACTCCTCCAGACCTGCAACAATCTCAAACATATGAGGATTTTGGAAAGCTGTATTGGGAGACATACCGGCCAGAAGGACGATGGTTTTGGTATCACCGGTTGCAAAGCTCTGGGCGCTTGCATTGGGATAGTAGTTCAGCTCATCCATAACTTTACGGACATGCTCCGCTGTCTTTTCGGAAATACTGTAATGGCCGTTGATAACTTTGGAAACCGTGGAGACGGAGACACCCGCAACCTCAGCTACCTTTCGAATGGTGACTTTCATATCTTTTCACCCCTTATCTATGGGTAATATAACATATTTTCCCCCTCTATGGAAGTAGAGGGGGAAAAGTTTAAGCTTCGCAGGAGGAAAAAACTGCAAAGCCGCTGGCTTCCAGTGTTCTTTCGTTCAGGCCATCGGACCAGTACAAGGATCCTTTGATTTTAGGAAGTTCGGCACATTCTTTTCCGTGGTTGATGCATACGGTAATTACCTCATCCTCCAGCTTTCTTGTATAAACAAGAAGCCCACTTCCGGTTTCGGCAGATACTATACGGAAATTACCACGGCGAAGTGCTGCAAACTTCTGCCGCATAGCGATGGCTTTCTTGAAGAATGCACAAAGTTCTGTATTGCCACCGTTCCAAGGCATCGGATGCCGGTATTCCTCTTCCAGAATACCCTGGATGCCCAGCTCGTCGCCATAGAACACCGTAGGCATACCCACAAAGGTCATCATAAAGAGAATGGCCAACTTGTACTTGGCGGCATCGCCGTTGCACAGGGACAGGAAGCGGCTCACATCGTGGCTATCCAGGAGGTTGAGCTGCGCAGGAACCGTTTGTACACGGTAGCGCATAAGCATATTGGTAATTCGTCCCGCAAAGTCACCAGCATCAATCGACTGCTCTGCAAAGAACAGATTGCAGTGCTTCCGGAAATCGTAGTTCATGGCAGAGTCGAACATATCGCCCTGGAGCCAATGGTTAGCGCTCTCCCAGACCTCTCCGATCAGCAGAGCATCCGGGTTCACTTCTTTCACAGCCTTTCTGAAGTCTCTCCAGAAGCCGTCGTCCACCTCACTGGCAACATCCAAACGCCAGCCGTCAATGCCAAATTCTTCGACCCAGAACCTGCCTACCTTGCAGAAGTAATCCCGTACTTCCGGGTTTGCAGTGTCCAGCTTCGGCATCATCCGTTCATAGGCAAAGCAGGCATAAGTCGGATAGATTTCCGGAGTTTCCGGACGTTCCACCGGGAATTCCAGATGATAGAACCAGTCACAGTATTTGGATTTTTCCTGGTTGCGCACTACATCATCAAAGGCGAAGAAGTACCAGCCACAGTGGTTGAATACACCGTCGATAATGATGCGGATACCGTTTGCATGGAGGGTATCGACCATCTCCCGGAAAGCTTCATCACCGCCAAAAACAGGATCTACATGGAAATAATCCAGCAGATCGTACTTGTGGTACTCACCGGCAGCAAAGATGGGGTTGACATAGACACAGTTGATACCAAGGTCTTTCAGATAATCCACATTCTCCGCAACACCCCGCAGGGTACCGCCGAGCTTTCCCTTAACGGTCTGGCCGTTATAGTCCATCTGTGTAGATTCCGAGGAAATATGCTTATGTGACGTAGCAAAGCTGTCCGGGAAGATATTGTAGACTACTGCATCATGAACCCAGTCGGGAACCTTCGCAATATCTGCCCGATGGTTAAAGGGCAGTTTGAAATACTGGGAGCGATCGTCCACCAGATGGTCCGTAAATACGTCGCCGTAGTACAGCTTGGTTTCATTCCCATCATCCATCTCAAAGTAGTAGTATACCCGGTTGTAGGGACTGTCTACGATTGCCTGCCAGTAGTCATGCAAAAGGTCACTGGCAACCAGTTCCATGGGAACGGGAGTAAAGATAATGGGCGTCACCCGGCAGGCGGTGTCACCGTAATACAAGGTCACGCGCTTCAGATCACCCTTGGCGGAGCGCATCCGGTAAACGATGTGTTTTTCGTCCAAACCATGGCAGTATTCGGACATTGGAATATGGAGAATTGCGTCCAGTTTCATCCTTTCACACCTCCCGCAGTCAGGCCGGAAGTCATATACTTCTGGCACTTAAAGAAGATAATTAGCACCGGGATAGACACCGTGATGGAAGCAGCGGCAAAGACTGGCCAGCTGCCGGTCATTTCCGTTGCCTGCAAAGAGTTTAGTCCTGCAGCCAGAGTATATTTGCTTTCGCCGGTCATAAAGGTCGTTGCATAGATGTACTCATTCCAAACGTAAATCAGCACCTGCAATGCAGTGGTGATAATGCTGGGCTTTGCCAATGGCATGACGATCTTTGTGACGACCTGGATATCACTGGCTCCGTCAATCTTGGCAGCTTCTTCAATTTCAGTCGGAATCGTATCGAAGTAACCCTTGGTGTTCCAAAGGCTGAACACAGCCATTGTGCCGGTGTAGACAAGGATCAGACCCACACGGTGGTTGACCAGCCCCATGGGCCGCAGCAGACGATAGATGGCGAACATGGAAAGAATCGCCGGGAAGGAGTTCAGCAGAACCAGGCACTTCAGAATGGTTTTGCGTCCGGGGAATCTTCTGCGGGAGAAACAGTAGGCAGCAGGCACCGCAATCAGCAAGGACAGAGATACCGTGACAACTGCAAGAAATACAGTATTCTTGAACCAGGTCAGGATATCCTCTCCGAAGATGACCTCCTTGTAATTATCCAGAGTGAAGTCCTTCGGGATAAAAGAGAAGTCAGAGCTGAGCAGACTGTTTTGGCCACTCAAAGAAACCGTGAGCGCATAGAGAATGGGAATGAGGGTTACAAAGCAAAGTACAATGAAGAAGATATTCAGTGCAGTTAAGCCGATGCCCTCTCGAATCTGTTTTTTCGTCATCTGTCACCCTCCTCTTTCATCTGATACTTGGCAGAGAAAATGAGCAGCAGAATGAAAATGATAATGGAAATGGCAGAAGAATACCCGTAGTTATTGGTGATAAATGCGTTTTCGTATGCGTAGGTCAGGATGGTGTGGAATCCGGAACCGGTCTTGGCACCTGCCTGCTGGGTCAGCAGGTACACCACATCGAACTGCTTAAAGGTCGTAAATACTGTGATAATGACTGCCGGAGAGATGATGGGTGTGATGGCAGGGAGCGTGATATACCGGGTTCTGTCCAGCCATGTGGCACCATCCAGAATGGCACTTTCAAAATAGCTCCGGTCGATGGACTGCATGGCGCCGTCCATGATCATGATCATAAAAGGCAGAGCCAACCAGAGATTCACGACAGTACAGCAAATAAAGGCAGATACATCATTGCTCAGCCACCGAACCGTTTCCTGTCCCAGTTTCTCCATCCACTGATTCAGAAGGCCAAACTGAGTATTGAACATACCGGTCTTCCACAGCAGGATGGACACATAACCGGGCATCGCCCAAGGGAACATCAGAAGCGTCTTATAGAGCTTGCGCAGCTTCAGCTTCTGGATGTTCAGCAGGCTTACCAGAACAAATGCAATCACCAGCTGCAAAACCATATTGACCGCTGTCCAGAGGATCGTGGCAAACAGAGCAGACAGGAAGCCGGAATCAAAGACGAACAATGCCCGGATATAGTTCTCCAAACCGATGATGGTAAAATCGAACCAA
>RHMF01001706.1_pt1 | contig 10117 bp, 5 predicted proteins | sample 5365151 | NCBI WGS metagenome assembly RHMF01 (sample SAMN10266501, study PRJNA497801) | feces metagenome | isolation source: feces | host: Bos taurus | place: China: Prairie of Fairy Mountain | collected 2017-08-14 | reverse complement strand
TCCCAGTTTACAAACCACATCTCTTCTGTTTCGCAATATTGTTGTTCAAGATTGAACATACCATTGTGAGCCAAGAAGGCTTTGAAACGGTTTTGATGATTACCTGCTAACCAATATACCGAGAAAGCACCATAGCTGGCCCCACAAGCACCTACACGATTTTCATCGATATTAGGATGTTGTTTGGCTATGATGTCATACGACTGCATATAGTCTTTCATGTTTTGTCCACCATAGTCGCCACTTATTTGTTCGTTCCATTTTGTACCAAATCCGGGAACACCATGACGATTAGGAGCTATAACGAAGTAGCCTGCTCCCGACATTATTTGGAAATTCCAACGTGTCGACCAGAATTGACTTACCATATCTTGTGGTCCGCCTTGGCAGAACAATAATGCCGGATATGTTTTAGTACTATCAAAGTTATAAGGATATACCACCCATACAAGCATATCTTCGCCATTGGTAGTTTTTATCCAACGTTCTTCCACCTTACCCATATTTACCTTGCTCAATACATCAGTATTGATAGCCGATATTTGTTGTCCTTGTGCTTTTTCGCCGTTGATGTCGTAAACAAATATTTCGGCAGGACGTGACATCGACACTTCTTGAGCATATATTTTGTCGCCTTTTATTTCGTAGGCATTGATATCGTGCAAGTCTTTCGTAACTTGTTTAAAACTTTGGTCTGCGAAATTGTATACAAATATTTCACGAGTACCCATAAATGGGCTTATAAAATATATCTTGCTATCATCGTCACTCCAAGTGTAGCTATAGCAAGTTTGGTCGAGGTTAGCGGTTAAATCTTTGCGTTCACCACTTTCCAAGTCATATAACATTATACGTTGCTTGTCCGACTCATATCCATCATGTTCCATGCTTTCCCATACTATATATTTTCCATTGTTCGAAAATACAGGATTTTGGTCGTAGCCCATTATACCTTGGCTGATGTTTTGCACAGTTTTGTCGGCTATGTTGTATAAGTATATATCCGAGTTAGTCGATAGCGCATATTCCTTACCCACTTTTTTGCGACAAGTATATGCAATGGTTTTACCATCGGGCGAAAAAGCCACTTGTTCCAAACCACCCCATGGACGCATAGGACATTCGAAAGGCTCTCCTTCCAATATATCGATACCTTTTTCTATCTTAGAATTGTTGAAATCGGCAAGATAAATATGAGGTATAGCATCTACCCATTCGTCCCAGTGGCGATACATCAAATCTTCGTTGATGCGACCTGTAGCCGACGACAATCCTTCATATAGTTTTTCAATATCGGCAGGTTTTTCTTTGGCAATGGTAGCAGCATATACCACCTTACTTTGGTCAGGCGACAACATAAAGCCTTCTATACCACCATCTATATTCGATAGTTGTTTTTCGTTTTTACCATCTATAGCTATAGTAAATATCTGAGCACCATTTTCGGTACCACGTGCAAAAGCTATAGTACCATCGTTGAGCCATATTGGATTAAACTCACTTTTTGCCGAAGTAGTTATCTGTTTAACGTTGGCACCATCGGCATCCATCACATATAGTTCGGCATTGCCTTTATTTTTTTCTACATTATAATATGTAACGGTGTAGGCAATCTTCAAGCCATCGGGCGACACAACTGCTTCGCCCATCTTACCCATACCCCACATCACCTCGGGAGTAAAACGTCCGTCGGTAACATTTACATCGGTTTTGCCAATAATATCGTCGGCGGTGGTTGCTTGTTTTACCTTGCAACCCGTCATCAGCATCAAAAACGACGCCAAACTAAGAATTACTTTTTTCATTTGTATATCTATTAATAATTTGTATTCAAACGTATTATATCGAATATCCATATTATTTGATTGGATAAAGCATTTGCAAAAATACGATTTTTTTTCAAAAGGCGAAAGAGTAATCTACGAAATATAGCATCTTCTAAGAATTGCCTTGTAGCGGATTTACGGATTTTTCTTAGAATGATTTCTACTTTCTTTTGATAGAGCATAGCGAAAAAAAATAGAGACGCGATTTTATTCGCGTCTCTAGATTATTTGTTATTCTGTTTCTTCTTCGTCATACTCTTCTTCGTCATCTGCCGGCGAAGCATTGGGGTCGGTAATATTCATCATATACCTCGAGAAGCTTTCGGCTTCGTTTTTTGTTGCCAACGAGTAGCGATACACACCCATATCCGATTTACCTTCCACTATACGTGATTTTTCGTCTAGATTACGTATCATATCGTTCCATTCGCCAAGACTGCTATATACCTTCATTATCTGACGATCGAAGTTATAGTTGAAGTAGTACCAGTGATCACGATCCACCTGTATATACATACGCAATTCCACACCGGTAGAGCGTTTTTGCAACTGTGCACGTGTGGTTATCACCCTACGCACCTGTATCTTACCCACTTGCGCCAACACACTCTTACCATTGCTATAGTAGCCTATTGCCGAAGAGTATTTCCAATTTATCTTGTCAAACAACAAAGTATGGTTCAACTTATCGGGCATCTTTTCAAACTCGCCCATACCCGAAAAATCAGAGTACAAGGCATTACCTTCTTCATTGCCATAGTACTGACAAAGAGCACGACGCAGATTTTCGTTGTTCGGATCTTCTTGCGACAAACTCAAATCGTCGGCTATATACTGTCCCATCATAGCAAGAGCTTGTTCCATAAAAGGGAAAGTAAAGCCCAATATCATATCTATCTCTGTATCGTCGCTCTTGGCATTGTTTATATGTACATCACCATATGTAAACAATTTTACAAAGTTTTGTTTTAAGTGGAAATTAAGCTCACCTTGTCCCACCACATCACACGACTCTGTTTTCAAAGCTAAATACTGACCGGATTCTTCAATAGGATTTTCTACCTTAGCCTCGCTACCTATACGATATTCTTTACGTACCTTGTTGTACGACAAATATCCTGAAGCACTCAATAAGTCGTTGTCTACCGCTTGGTCCAAAGTAAGGAAAGCACTATACGGTTCGAGGTTGGTTTTGTTGAATAGTATCGAAGCTGTCATACGTTTTCCGTTTAGGTCGGTAGGTATTTCGGCCACCGGAATCACTATTGCCTTAGGGTCTACACGATCTTTAAACTTCATGTATCCAAGTTTTTCATCGTTACCTTTGCATTTATGCACAAGTTGTACACCTCCGTCGAACATATAGAATTTTTCGCGAGCATCGATAGTTACCTTACCCATATAACCAAATGCAGGACTTAACATAAACTTGTCGGCGTCAGCTATAGTGCCGTTAGCTATAGTTACCCCCTCTGCGTCTGGTGCTATATCCGAAAGGTATATCTTTTGCTTGGTGTTTGCTTCGTCAATATAGTCGATATAACCTTTAGCATCATATTTGTTTCTACCACTTATCTCTACCTCGGCATCATAGAATAGATGATACTTTTCGGTAACATCGGCTAATATTTGAGCGCCCATCAGCTTATCCATCTTGGCTTTTGGGAATATTGTCAGCGAGTCGCCTTTAGGAGCTATAGCAGCATCGGCCACCTCTACAAGGTATACATCTTTGGCTACCAATATACCTGCATTGTATTTATACAATCCACTTACAGCGTTGAACTTCAAACTGTCTTGCGATGGATGTTGCGACACATATGTAGCACCCGGCATGGTTTTGCCTATACGCTTATTCACTGCCAACGAGCCTATACCCTGTCCCGTAGCACTCTTGGTGTTTTGCAAGGCCACTTCTTTCTTATTCATGTCCCATACAAACTTGTCAACACATGCCACATATTGTACTATATCCAACGATATACATTCTACACTCTTGTTCGACACAAATATTCCTATCTGCTTGTCGAAATCCACATTCGACTTCACATCTTTTGCCGAAAGAGCTATATTGTTATACAAGTCTGATTTCAATTTAAACTCCGACACATTCGATGTTATGTTTCGAGCCTTGAGTTCGAAAAGGTCGGCATAAAGTTCGGCTTCTCTAATAACGGCGTTGCCACTACCTGTAAGTCCCGAAGGTTTCAGCAACAACTGACCTCTAAACTGTGTTTCGCCTCTATACATGCTGAATGGTGTCTTTCTAGACGAAGCATACATCTCGTCCTTATATGGCAACCATTTCACATCCGAGCGACCTATCTTGGCATCGGGATAGGTCGCATTTTCGGCTATATAAAAAGTGTCGGTAAGCGCCAACATCGAGTCAGGCATAAACACCATATTGTTTTTGCTTGCACGTGTAACGGAAGTCAAATATTCGAGGTCACCATCTCCAAGCAGACCTTTGTTACTCAAATCTATAGTCTTTTTAAACTGTCCCTTACCGCCATAAGCAGGCAACCCTGCCGGAGGGGTTTGTATTATAAAACCTAACGAATAGTCGCGTTGTACCTTCAACGGCTCTTTGATATCGGGAAATATACCTGCCGACACCAACACACCATTAAATTCCAAACTATCAGTTTCGAATGTCATCATATTTTTGATGGTAAACGGATTTAACGTATAGTAGAATTTATCGCGAGTGTAGGCTCCGTTACGTATGTTCTTGTTATCGTAATAAGCATAACTGTTTTCCAAACTATTGAATATCGGATAGTCTTTTATCTTTTTCAAACCTGATTTGTTGTTGGGTTTATCCACAAGTATTTCGGCTTTGAGGTTGTGTATCGGAGTACGCACAAGTTCCAAAGGCGCGTCCGGACGCAAATCGGTAAACGACTTAACGTAAAACATCATCGAGTCAATTTGTGGCAACGTAAGTTTAAATGCCTCATAGTCGAAGTTGGCATTGGATACATACATCACAAAACGACCTGCGTTTATCATACCATCGAACATTATGTTTCTATTTTTCTTAACCAATATATTTCCACCTTTAGGGAATATGGCCACCTGGTGAGTATCACTAACCACAAACTTACGCACACCCTTCATCGAAAGGTCGTTGGTTTTAAGGTCTATAATAGCATTCTCGGTATTTGCTGTTTCAGAGTTGAGCACCAATGCATCGTAATCAATCTTTGGCGATTTGGCGTATGCACGACTATATGTAGGCAATTTATCTTTTACATATACACGGCCTTCGCCTTCGTTGAAGGTAAGCAAGCCGGCTTTCGCCAAATTATGTATCATCAACTTAGCCTGCATTATATCCATACGTACACTCTGAGCAAACTCATCTAAGTAAAAAGCAGTACTTTGACGCTCGCGCATATACTTATACACACGTTGCAATGGACTTATCTGGTCGATTCCCTGTATCTCTAAATACTTTTTCAACGAGTAGTAGTCGCTCGATTCAAACGAGGAATACGACTGAGTACCCTGTTGGCGAAGCATCGAAATAGTCAATTGATCGTTTGCCATATCCCAAGTAATGTCTTCGCAGTACATATCCAAATTATGGTAAGTATTGGTATATGGGCTATAATAGTTGCGTTTGCTGGCATTAATCATAGATAGTTTTTTGTCGCCCGACACATATCTCAACGACACACCCGAATTGAATATCGAATCACCATCGATATATATCTTCACATCAGCCACTTCGCTTACTGCCTTATCGGGGGTAAGCAAAAACTTATATGCTGAAGCTATTACAAAAGGCTTTTGGTCGCGATAGAATATCAACGTGGCAGGGTTTTGACTATCCGAGGTAATAAACTTAGAACCATTCATCATAAAACTTCCTTTGTAATCCACATCTTTCATGATATTCGGTATCACAAAGTCTTTTTTATACGAACGGAACTTCGGAAAATTGTACTTTTCGGGAGGCATCTGATTCATCAGTTGCTCTTCTAGTCGGCCCACCACCGGCTCTTTAAAATATTGCTTATTCACAAATAGTACCGAATCAGCACTAAACTTAGGAAACTTGGTATCGGCAGTGTATGTGTTCAAGGTAGCCCACACCTGAGCCGACGACAATCCGGTACGGCCCCAATCCACCTTACCGCCTTGTCCTCTCCATTCGTTATCCATAACATAGTATACCCCTTTGGTGCCAAATATCGTGCCACCATCTTTGTCGGAATTATAATATAACTCAAACGGAGTTTTAAACTGCACCGCTATACGATCGTTGATAATCTCGAACGAATAAGGAGTGCCTTCCTGAAACTCCCATCGCGATGAACGCGAGTTTGAAAGGATATTATTCTTCAACAACATATCGGTATAGGCAATAAAGTCGTTAAATTCCTTTAGTTTGCGTTTTTTCTTCAATACCAAATCCATGGCCTTTATCCAGTTATCGAAACTTTGTGCCGACTGGGTAGAATTCTTAAAGTTGATTTGAGCTTGAACAAAATTATAAAAATCAGGTTGCTGACGCACCTTCAATTTTATCAGTTGGTTGGATATAGCCACCACAAGTTCTTTATTATCCTTGCTATACTCCGTCCATATAGGAGTATATTGTTTAAGCATCTTTTGGTTGGCCGACAGCTGTTCTTTGGTACTACCTTTATAACTTTCCAAATAGTCAGACACTTCGCCAATATAGTTGGCTGCCGTAAAAGTGGTAGTGGGCTTTTGTGCACTAAGCCAGAAAAATGATACCAAAAAAGGTATCGCGATGATAATTCGTCTACAATTCATTGCCTTTATAATAGTATAGTATTTAATATATCTTTGCAAAAACGTATAAAAGCATACATTATTGTTTTGTCAACTTCTAAAAATTTACCGTTCTGCAAATAATAGTCTTTATATAACCACCAACGCCCGAAATAGTCAATGCGTACACTGCTATTTCGAGCGTTAGCTATCTGTGGTAAATTAAATCCACCACTTAACACAATTCAGCCATTAGGTCGTACTCCATGGCTTCAGTTATTTTTACCTTATAAAATTGCCCCACTTTAAGGTCTTCCTCGGCACTTATAAGCACTTCGTTGTCTATCTCCGGCGAGTCGTACTCAGTACGTCCTACCCAAAAATCGCCTTCCAATCTATCTATAAGCACCATATACTCTTTACCTACCTTCTCGCTATTTTTCTCTATCGATATCGTTTCTTGAAGTCCCATTATCTCTTCCATTCGGCGTTGCTTTTCCTCATCCGATACGGTATCGCCCAACGGGAACGACGGGGTGCCCTCTTCGGCCGAATAGCAAAACACACCCAAACGGTCGAAACGCATATCGCGTACAAACTCTTTCAACTGTTCAAAGTCATCTTCCGTTTCGTTGGGATAGCCTACTATAAGAGCTGTGCGTATGGCTACATCGGGCAATTTTTCTCTAAACATCTGCATAAGTGCCAATGTACCCTGCTTATCAATTCCTCGTTTCATCGAGGCTAACACATCGGCACTTATATGTTGCAATGGTATATCAATATAGTTACATATACAATCGTATTTCTTCATTACCTCTATCACATCATCGGGAAACGACGATGGGAAAGTATAGTGAAGTCTTATCCACTTGGCACCCGACTCTAATGCCAAGCGTTCCAACAACTCAGCCAAAGCACGTTTGCCATATATATCCATACCATAATAGGTAGTATCTTGAGCTATCACCAGCAATTCCTTAACACCTCCTGCCACCAAACGCTTAGCTTCTTGCACAAGATCGTCGATCGGACGCGACACGAACCTACCTCGTATAAGAGGTATGGCACAATACGAGCAACTGCGGTTGCATCCTTCACCTATCTTAAGATAGGCATAATGTTTGGGAGTGCTAACCAGACGACGAGATGTAAATTCTGTTTCAGAATACTCCTCTATTATATCACTCAACAAGTTGCTCCAATCGTTTACACCATAAAAAGCATCCACTTCGGGTATCTCGGCACGTAGGTCGTCGGCATAGCGTTGCGACAGACAACCGCACACTATTATCTTTTTGGGATTTTTCTTTCTACGTTTCAATTCGGCATACTCCAATATGGCAGATATCGACTCCTCTTTGGCATCACCAATAAAGCCACAAGTGTTTATTATCACTATATCGGCGGTGTTTTTATCGTCGTCGAAGCGAACGGTAAAACCGGCGTCTTTCAAATGTCCTGCCACATTCTCCGAATCGACGGTATTTTTGGAACATCCCAGAGTTACTATATTTATCTTCTTCATCAAGTTAAAGTATCAACCTATATATTATGTATTATTCAAACAAGCTGTCTACAAAAGCCTTTGAGTTGAACACCTGTAAGTCGGTCATCTTTTCGCCAAGTCCTATATATCTTACAGGCACTTTAAACAGATCCGAAATACCTATTATCACCCCCCCTTTGGCTGTACCATCGAGTTTGGTAAGAGCAAGGGCGTTGACATCTGTGGCCTCGGTAAACTGTTTGGCCTGCTCTATGGCGTTTTGTCCGGTCGAAGCATCTAATACCAATAATACTTCGTGCGGTGCATCGGGAATAACCTTTTGCATCACCTTCTTTATCTTCGACAACTCGTTCATCAAACCTATCTTATTATGCAAACGGCCCGCTGTATCGATAAGCACTACGTCCACATCTTTGGCCACCGCCGATTTCACTGTATCATAGGCCACCGAAGCAGGATCAGAGTTCATACCTTGCGATACGATAGGCACCCCTACCCTTTCCGACCATATAGTAAGCTGATCTACGGCCGCAGCTCTAAAAGTATCCGAAGCGCCAAGCATAACACTCTTGCCGGCCTGCTTAAACTGATATGCTAACTTGCCTATGGTAGTAGTCTTGCCCACACCATATACTCCAACCACCATGATAACGTAAGGCTTATGTGGAGTGGCAAACGAAAAATCATCGTGCTCTTCGACATTATGCTCGGTAAGCAATGTGGCTATCTCTTCCTTAAGCATACCATTAAGCTCGTCAGTGCCCACATATTTGTCGCGTTGCACTCGCTCTTGCAAGCGTGATATTATCTTCAATGTAGTATTAACACCCACATCGGCCGAGATAAGTATCTCTTCCAACTGGTCCAATACATCATCGTCTACTTTCGACTTACCTACCAATGTTTTCGATATCTTCGTAAAGATATTTTCTTTTGTCTTGGATAGGCCTTTGTCTAATGTTTCCTTCTTTTCCTTGGTGAAGAATGAAAAAAATCCCATAATATTCGGTGTTACAAATTACGATGCGAAATTACACATTTTTTCCGACATACGCAAATATTTTTACAATAAACTATCTCTTACCACAATATCCATTCCCTAAAACACATAAGACTAGAGACTTGAACCATAAACATTGAAGGTGATACTCAGCAAAGAGTAACGCTTAAAATCCATAGTCCGCCATTCCATCGACTGCTATCAGCAGTCCTAGGACCTCCACACTTATGCATAAAAAAATACCCCCAGGGGATGGGGGTAAAAACAAAAGCGTATGAAAAAAATTATTTTTTAGTTAGAGTATCCTTTACCATATCATCAGGAACTATCACTTCTTTAAACACGTAAGCCCCTGTTTTGGGAGAACGTTCGGTCTTTATAACTTTTGCGAACTTTTTCTCTTCACCTATTCTTAACGTTGCAACTGCTTTCTTTGCCATATCTATCTACTATTTTATTTCTTTATGAACTGTTACTTTCTTTAGTATGGGGTTATATTTCTTCAACTCCATACGACCCGGAGTATTCTTTTTGTTCTTTGTTGTTACATATCTCGACATACCGGGCATTCCACTTGCTTTATGTTCTGTGCATTCCAATATTACTTGCACTCTTGCATCCTTAGTTTTCTTTGCCATTTCTATTCCTATTTTGTTTTGCAAAAGTACACATTTTATTTGAAATACACAACTCTTTTCGAATATTTTTTATCTTTTTATCCATACAAGGCTATATATCAACCGATTAAAAATACAACTTTTTCACCCCATTTAAGCCTTTTCTCACTATTTTTCACCCCTACACAAGGTATCTTTTACTATTTTTCACCTTGTTTTCAACAACTTTTACGGCTCATCTACATAACTAACTGTACTATTGAGTATTAAACCTTATTACACTTAAAATTACAGTCTGTAAACTTGGCTGAGCACACGAAAGATAAAGCACAAAGATACGCAAATACCCAAACATTGTTTACTGTCTCGCACAGCATAGAAACCAACAATATAAAAATGCGACCTACCTATTAGT
>RHMF01001704.1_pt1 | contig 10123 bp, 3 predicted proteins | sample 5365151 | NCBI WGS metagenome assembly RHMF01 (sample SAMN10266501, study PRJNA497801) | feces metagenome | isolation source: feces | host: Bos taurus | place: China: Prairie of Fairy Mountain | collected 2017-08-14 | reverse complement strand
GCTTTCCCGGCTGCTTCGTATAGGACACGTTGCGGAAGATGTAGACCACGCTGTCGTCTTCACCGTTATTGGTACGAGTCGCAATCGTGATGGTAGGCTGACGGTCGCCGTCTAGGTAGATGAGGTTACCATAGCCGCAATCCTTGTAATCTACGTTATACTCGTACTTGCTGAGCCTTGGGTCTGGGACCTGGCCAAACAGTCCGGCCACGGTCAAGTAAAAAGGATGTTCCTTAGAATAGTTCCAGATGTCGTTGAGTGCAATTTGGGATTTCTGGTTAGTCGGGCGGCTATATGAGATAGAGTTGCCTATATAAAGTTTGGCGGCAGTCGGAGATGTTGGCCTTTCACCTACTGGATAGAGTCTGATGTTGCTTAATTGGACATCTGGAGCATGGATCAAATGAATCTTGAATACACTTTCCATCGAGTACGAGTAGCACTCTGGATTGTCTGGGCGGTAAATGCAATAGGCACCAGCTTCGGACGCATCGTCCGCCGGTACGGTATGGCCGGTTTCTTCGAGAGCCGCCGAGCTATATACTGACGGCACGCAAGTATCGACCCTTTTTAGACCGATGGATGACACCGGAGTACCGAAATCGCCATCCTTACCAGTATATTTCTTTATGAGCAAACGTGCGGACATATACCACCGAAAGTGTTTGTACGCAGTTTATCAGTTTTCTATTTCTTGAACATATCGTTGGCTTGGGTCATTGCGCCCTTCATGATCACCTTGTAAAGTTCCTCGGTGGACATGTTGCTCGGCTGCACGGTCACTGTAATGTGTTCCTTGGTCAAGCTTGCCTTACGGACACCGGCAAGTTCTGCATTGGACACGACCTTTTCGAATACGTCATCGCCGTTCACGCCGCCAGCACCCTTGATAGTTCCGTCGGAATACTTGCTAGCATTGTCGTCGATGTTCTTCTGGTTAAAGATTGCCCTCAACTCATCGAATCCGATCAAGTCCTGACCAGCGATCAAACCAAACTCGTTCTCGACCATGTCTGCCATGGAAGCATTCGGGCCATCCACGAAATGGTCATACATGATGCCGCCACCATAGTTCTCGAACAAGTCCTTCAATGCATCGAACTCTTCCTTGATCTGCGTAGCTACTAGGGTATGCAAGAACAAAGCGTCATCGCCAACCGGCTTGCCGTCTTGGAAGCCATCGATAAAGCTCTTATCGCTCACGGTCTCAATCTGGTAGCCACTTGCTTCCAACTCGGCTTCAGTCTTGAACACACCGTCGATGTACAGACCACGTTCAGTACATTCAATCGGAGCCAGTTTTTCGCCATAGAAGTCGTCCTTGGAATTCTGGTTGAAAGTCGGCCTAATATCTGTCGTCTTGATATGCAGCTTACCGTCACTCAACGTCAGCCAAGCGCCGCCATCGGCAGCTTCCTCGACAAATATCTTGGCGTCTTGATACAGATTTCCAAGATAGTCCTTGACCATTTCCACCATGTCCTCGGTATACTTGCGGTCGACGATATCCTTGTAAGTCTCGACATATTCGCCAGACACGAGGGCACGAGCTGCAGTCAAGCTTCCGGTCAATCCATAGTAAATCAACAGCTGCTTGTACGACTTGTCGTTCAGAGCCTTCCACTCATAGATGTTCGCACGGCTGTTCAGAGAAGACCCGTTGGCTTGCATCTTAGTACGGATCAAGTTACAGAACTCGATAACATTAGTCAATACAATATCGTGAGGAACCGTATAGTTACGGATGTTCTTCGGACTAACATAATGTTGCCCATTGATCATCAATGCATTCTGATATGCGGAGCTACGTCTTAGAATATACGGAACCTTTTCCTTCGGCTTGGAAGAATAGACAAGTTTCTCTGCATCGACATTTACAAAGCCCAAGCTGACCACTGGGTCTTCTTGGTTCAGTGTCGCTTCACGGAACTTTATAGCGTCCTTGTGGTTCACGCCAATCGGCAAGAACTCCCAGACAAAGATGTTAGCGCCGATCTTCAAACGGCCACACCATACGACGTTCAACGGCTTACCGAACACGCCGTTCTGGCATGCCGTGGTAAATCCTTCGGCAATATCGATGAGCTGCATGAACTCTGGGCTACCATCCTCTATCGGAAGGCCGGTCGACTTGTCGTTAATGAGAATCTTGACAGCAAGACCATAGTTATGCCAAGACAAGAACGTACTTTCTCCACCACCAGAACTCATCAGTTCTTGGTCGTCCTTGGAACGCATCGTCTCGACCAGCTCGACCATGGATGCACCATAGGTATTACGCAGAATACCCATCAAGATGGCAACTGCGTCATAGATGCCCATGCTTGCTCGCATATCGCCAATACGCTTAGAGCTGTTCTTGAATATCACCCAGCCAGGAACCTTCGTGTCCGGATCTGACGGGGTTTCTCTGGTTTCACTGGCATACTTGTCTTGGTCGAACGCACCGTAGTTCATGAACGCCCATCGACGTAGTTCAGAGTCATACGGAATGTACGGCATGTTGTATTCAAGACGAATCTTCGTACGGTTATCAGATTTTTCCGTATTTTCAAGCGGAACATAGATACCAACCACATATACGGTCTGCCCCATACCAGTCAGCGGTTCAGTTGATACGAAACGACTTGCGTTCTTTATAGACACTGAAATCTCAGGGCCGTCTGCACTTGCCAATACAATGTCACCGTGATCAAATGAAGTTACCGCGCCAACATCAAGCTGGTCGGCAGCATCACCTTCGATGGGTTGGTCGAATGTGAAGTATGTCAATCCACCAGTACCCGGAAGCGACCTAGCTGTTTTTCCAATCGGATAGAACTGTCTAGGTTCAGCAGAATTTGGTGGATATGCCTCGTACACATCATTATCTACAAATGTAACTTCGCACCAACGAACACCTATGGAACGCTTTACCGTCTTGTGGCGAGTACGTCCGAACCTCTTGTACTTGACACGGACTCGCTTGTACATCTGCACCGGAAGCAAGAATCTTGCTGGCATGAAAATATATGGGCACGTCGCATATGAATAGTCAAGGCGATCGCCAATAAATGTCTTGTTATCGAATACTGACTCGTTAGTGAATGTCTGATACCACTTGATACGATTGATTACATCTTCCAAGTCAGAATAATATCCCTTGGCCGTACGTAGACGCAACTTTTGAATAAGCAAGAATGACGGGCCCAACACTAAACCCTGAGCAGTCAAGATATCGTCAATTGAGTCAATCGCTTCATCCATCGTATCTACAAAATCAATACAGTCATTGATCGTATAGTTGCTTGCATCGCCGACATTTTCCAGCAGTTCATATGCTGGTTCAAATGCTCGTTCGGATATAACATCGCCAGGAGTCGATGACGAATCCCATTCGATAATAGCTGGTACTTTAGCTTCATCAGAAAATACCGGATATCCAGCTTTGCAATAAATGCACCGATTCGTAATGCCTTCAAATGTCTGCGAGTCAGGAATAGATATATTCGTCACTCGTTCATATAGAGACGAAATCATTACCAGGCAAATATCGGCAAATTGGGCAACACTTCCACAGTACGTCATGTCAGCCAAGTTTGAATGCATAGTCAGCAAAGATGGCGTCCAAATAACCATCGATTTCTCTTCACCAGGCGCATAGCCCGGATTCACATTCATATCAAACGGTCGGCCAGTGCTATCATAGGTATATATCCTAAATATATAGGTGTTCGGATCATCTTTCTTAGGTTCGTAAGTACACGATATGTAACCTGGATCACCTTCGGACAATTCATAATAACTATTGTAAACACCAGCATAGATTTCAGCAATCTGCTTTTTGACTTCCCTTACGGAAACTTCTCTCTGTACCTTCATTTCCCAGTCGGCATACATCGGATTGCCCATCATCGCATGCAGCATACCGGTAGATTTTTCGTCACTAGTAATAATTTGGGAATAGTCTCGGTGTGTCACCGCAATATATGTCGGCGGCTGAGCGATTACCTTGCCATTAGCATCTTTATTGTGCGTTCCTAACGCATAAACCGTTTCGAATCCTTTAGTACTAAATAGGCGCACACCGCTAGTCCATTCAATAGGAGTAGTATGATTCTCGTACAATCCATAGCTCAATGTCGGCTGGTATACCCCAGAACTGTTATAATGGAACATCGCATTTAAGAAATTAACGAACGACGCCATGTCAAGCGCATATGATTTGCTCGTCGCAACTTTTTTCAGCATATACTGATTATTACGAAGCTTCGTCTTCAAGCTACTTGACATGAATTTTTGCACGCCTCTAATAGACATGATCTCATTATACGTATCAATGTACTTGTCGCTAAATTCTTCGGCAAGATCGGCAGCCGGAGTATACAATTTCTTGAACACGTCAGTCACGTTAGGGATAAGCGCAGTTACCTTGTCTTCGGCAATATACGGCAACGGATTGTCCGCACGAGACCAGCACTTTAGAGCAAACTGATTAATTGCACAATCATCCGAGGACGTATACACGTCTCGCATCTTTGCCTTAGAGCTAATATCGGTGCGTGTCCAGTCATGCTCAATTCGTAGACGGTTATATTCCTTTGCCGACATACCGTCCGTCCATTCGGTCGGATCAGCATATGAATCATCAAAGAATACCGTCTTGATACCAAGATTATTTTCCTTGGCAACCTTACCGATACCGTTGATCATCTTCATGAAATAGTCATACTTGTATACGGCAGACGCCTTTCCATTACCTTGCTTAGCCAGCCACTTAAAACCCTTATACAATTCGCCACCGACAAGTCCGGTTGCTGCAAGCGCATAAGACGTATAGGCGGATTGCGAGGGGACAACTTGCGCCCAGAAGTTCTGGTTCAGATACGTGTTAACCGCCGTAGTCGGATCGTAATCAAACTGAGCCGCCGAATTCATCCAGCGGAAACGAGGCGTAACATGCACCTCGATGGCATTCAATTGAGTACCTTCATCATCATTCTGATTACCAGAACAACGTGTCATTCCGGTAATAGTGAGTTCAGAGTCGCCTTCAATCTTCATGCCGACCGACAACGTGAACGGCATAATGGCCGCACGAGATTCCGGCAAAGTAAATAAACCTTCGGCAACCAAGTCGTCTAACGGATAACCAAGCGCAGTATACACCGGAGTAGTGATACCGGATTCATCAGTATAATAAATAATCAACCGATCATTAGCGGATAATTCGCCAGCATTTCCAGTAATGAGTCTCGTGATGCGGTACATCACGTTATTCGTCACCAGTTCATTCATGTTGACGTCGTCGATCGATCCGTCATCATTTGTAGCCAACGAACTGGGCGTAGCTTTCAAAGGAATATCACTGACATCGAGCTTGATGTCAGTTTTTATTGTCTTTTCCTTGTAGTAATGTTCGAAATCAAACAGTCCAGCCATGAAAATGCCTCGGTTACATGCCTAGTTTATCAGTTCAGTAACCGAGGCGAATTTCTATGCAGTCTCTTTTTCCCACATCGGCTTGATCGGGCCCAGCATCGAATACAGACCGTTGTTGGTCACTGCCTGGTGGAAGTCGAACTTGTCGGACACCACCTTGCCTCGGTGAGTAATGATGACTGCGCAGCCGATATCGGCAAGCATCAGCTTGGCAAGGTCGAGCATGTCTCGCATGGAGTTGTCGTCGGTAGAAATGTCGAGCACTTCGTCGAGAGACAAGAAGTTGACATTGAAGTTTCCGACAAGCGACACGAAGTCACGGAACGCCATCGATATTGCGAAGCCCAGCTTGCGCTTCTGTCCTTGTGACAGCATCGTGTAGGACGGAGAGAGACCCGGCAGAGTCTTGAACGTATAGTCCATAGAATCGCTGAATGTCACCACGAACGGCAAGTGAGCCTTGGCGATGTTGCGCTGGACAGCCTTGTTGAACGCCGGGACGAACATGCTGAACACCATCTTCTTCATACCGTCATCTGCACACACCTTGGTGATGGTATTGCAGATAGCAATAGTGTCGCTGGCCTCGTGCATGTGCTGCACGGCTTCGGCTAGTAAGGACTTGTTCTTCTTTATTTTGGTTTCCATTACGGCTATCGAGTCGTCAGTAGAATTCTCGGCGGTTTCGATATCGCCCTTGAGCTTTTCCAGCTGTGCCTTCAGCTGAGACAGCTGTCCGTTCAGCTCTCCCTGTGCAGCCACGATCTCTTGGTACTGTCCGTTCATCGTGTCGTACTCCTCACGGATGGCAGGGAACTTGGCCTTTTCCGCCTTCAGCTCGGTAAGCCTGGTAGATAAAGAATCGACATCAACGTCCTTCAAGTCACGTTCAAGACGGCTTACTTCCTTCTGGGCAGAGGTCATATCGTTAAATGCCGGTGTCTTCTTTTCATCAAGATACTTCTGGTATTCTTGTATTTTCGGCTCCATTCCGTCAATGGCCGCACGAAGATCGTCCATATCGGAATCAATGCGCTGGATTTCTTGTTTCAACGGAGCAAGATCAGACTGAAGCGACTTAATCTGGTTATTTATTTCAGACCACTTGACACGCAGTTCAGCCTTATGGCGCTCAACGTCGGATTCATCAGAAATATGACCGCATGTAGGACAAGGAGTACCTACCTTGAACGACTTGGCCGTCTCTGTCAACTGATCACGCTGCTCGGTACGCATACGGATCTCGTTTTCCTTGATACCGTAGTCTCTTTCTATTTTTGCACGTTCAGTAGGAAGATTGGCAAGCATTTCCTTAGCTTGGTCATACTCGGCAACGAGATTAACCATAATGCCTTCGTACCGTTCATTCTCCTCTATTAACTGATTATAATCAGTCTCGGCGTCGGCATAGCGTGCCCTTGCGTCGTGCAGCTGCTGTATCTTTGCCGACTGGCCGTTAATCTTGTCGATTTCCGTGTCGACCTTGCGTTCGTTGGACAGCTGGTCTCGTAGCTCGCCAATCTTGGACTTCAGTGCATCCTTATCGGCTTCACGACCGTCGTAATCGCCCTTTATTGACGTGTACTTAACCTTCAGCGCCTTGAAGTCGGCTTTCATCTGGTCAAGGTTATCGGCCTTCTCGGAAAGCATCTTCGCGTGAATCTTCTCAAGTTCGGCCACTTCGTCACCAAGTTGATTCATATCTGACTGGGCGACATTGAACGCAATGGTGGCCTCGGACAGACGCTTATGGTTAGCCTTCTTCCAAGTATCGAGCGACAAGGAAATTATTGACTCCAGAAGTTCACGCTTCTTCGCAGCAGGGAGCATGAAGAAGGGAAGCGTTTCCTGGGTGTTCATGGCTATTACGTTCTTGAACAGCACCTCGTTGAACTGGAGAACCTTTTCCTCGAAGTCTTGCTGGCTGAAACCGGCACGCTTGTTCTGCGCTACCCATTCCTCGCCTATTAACTTTTCAATCGTAAACTTGACCGTAGACGTCTTGCCAGAAATACTCCTCATGATACGCCACGATTCGTGACCATCTTGAGGATTCTCGGTATCGAACGTCAACTGAACGACCGTCGGTTCACCGGCACTTGCGTTCTTCGTGTTACGGAGTTCTTCCTTCTTACCGCCACGGTAAGAAATGCCTAGTAAGGCGAACGTCATCGCCTCGACAATGGCGGACTTGCCGAAGCCGTTGTCGCCACTGAGCCATGTCAAGCCGTCACGAAACTCGAAGACATTCTTCGTGTTACCGTACGACATGAAGTTACGGAACTGAAGTTCCTTGAAAATAATCTTATGCATCTACATTACCAAATGCGGAAAGGTCTAGATTGTTAAGAAGATTGGTTTCACCCAGGTCGAGCTCGACACCGTCTTCCGTCTTTTCGGACTCCTTAGGCGGTTCCTTGTCGGATACCTTACCAATCAATGCGTAGCTCGCATCAGCATAGATATCTTTATAAATCTTGATATCGCCATTCATCAGAGTTTCTGGCTCGGTAGCCTTCTTGGCGGCTTCCTTGTTTGCCTTCTTCTTTTCACGAGCCTTCTTGGCTTGTTCACGACGTTTAGCCTTGCGAACTTCGACCTCGTCGTCAAACTTCTTGGCGTCTTCCTGGGACATCGGAGTAGCATTGACTGTTTCGTCAAACTGCTTTGTCAGCTCGGCAATATCAGACGATTCAACTACGGCCTTGGCTTGTTCCTGGTCAGCCTTGATTTCGACGGCATTTTCCAGTTTTTTGTCAGTAAGGTATTCGTTGATGTTCAAGACGGCCAGACACTTACGGAGCTTTCCCAACGCAGGGACGCTGATCTTAAGTTCGGCGCAGATCATCGCATCGGTACGACCACCTTCTGCTTCAAGTTCCGCCAGTTTCTTGTAGACCGGAGTCGACTCGATAATCATGGCGCATTCACGCTTGTAGACTCGTTCAATAACGGCACGGTGTTCCGGCGTATCTTCATAGCCATTCTTGACAGCAAAGTCAACCAAGTGCTCGACCGGATAGCCGTAAAGGATGAACGTGTCGATCTTTCCCAGCGGAACTGGCAATTCCAATTCTGCAGCTTCTTCCGGAGAAATTTCACGCTTCGGCAGCTGCGGCTGTTCGACAAGAACTTCGTCCTTGGCGAAAAGTTCTTCGGTAGCCTCATTGACCGGAATCTGCAGCAAGGCCGCACGTTCGATCAGCATGTTATTGTCACGGACAGTATAGCCTACCGGCTTGGTACCCGGTTTCATGCCCATTTCCATGCCAGACTTCAGACCGTACTTGTAGCCACGAATCGGATATGCGTCCGGATTGTACTGCGGAGACACGAGATACTTGCCCAATGCGTCATTGGTAATCGTAGCGCCCTTCGAATCACGCCAGTGCGGAGTATTCGGAGTAAGAGGGCCGCACATAGGCATGCAAGAGTTGTTCGGAACGGCGAAGAAAGTCAGCGTGTAGTTTGGCGTGTGTGAGCACGGATGTACAAGACCTTGCGGATTCGGACGAGCGTGCTGGAAGCAGTCGATCAGAGTACCGACACGGTTCTTCATAGCCTTTTCGGACGACAGATACTTCACGAATACGGACATCGCCATGGCCTTGTTGACCATATACTTGTTGATGAACTCGCTGATGGACTTGGTAAAGTTCAAGTCGATCCATACAAACTCGTCATCTTCAAGACAAATTGCCCACGTCGGTTCCGTAGACTGAGCAACATAAGACTTGATGATATTGCTTTTCTTGCGCCAGTCATTTCCGGCCATAGGAACAAGCGTAACATGTTCTTCACGCTTGCGGCAAGCTTCCGGAAGCCAGCCGTGACTACCAGAATCGTAGACATAGATTCGGTTAAATCCCAGCGCGATATGGTAATCAAGCCATTCGTTAAAATCAAGTTCATTGTTCGTTGACACACGAACCAAAGCATTTACTGGTGTATTCGCCATAAAATCCTCATTTTCCGCTAAATATAGTATTAAAGAGCATCGAAGTCAAATGACGGGCCACCGAAGACTCCATCGATATCTTCGAAATCGATACCGCTAGCCATTTCGTCCATCAGCTTCTTGTTCATGTCGGTTTCCTTCTGGACAAGCTGTTCGCCCTTGAACGATTCCGGTGTGGCATTTTCACGAGCAATCACGGAGAAGAATCCAAACTGCTGCAGAGTACGGTAATAGTCAACCTTGCTTTCCGGGATGCCCCACTCGTTAGTCTTTGACCAGTCGATATCAAGTTCTGGAGCCGGACGTTCCAAGATTTCGTCAATCTGTTCGGACACGTTCCTCGGAACCATCGACAAGTCAATAAGCGTGCGGTTACGCATATACTGTTCAGCCCAGCCATTCGCCTCGGCAACTGCATAGATGTTCGGACAATTCTCCAACAGAGTTACAGCTTCCTTCTCGGATACGGCATTAGCTTTCGATGGCTTATACTGACCAGTCTTCGCATCCACATAGGCCATGCCACGGATGTTATCCGAAGTATCGCCAGACAGAACCTTTGCGGACAAGTATTCTTGCGGATAGGCGCACTCGACGAAGTTTTCAGCGGTATGGTTGAAAATTTTCACGTTCTTGATGTCGATCTGCGACATATCAGAGTCTCGTGTAATCACGATGACATCGTCATAATCGCCGCTGTACTTCTTGACGGAGGCATAGATCATGTCGTCACCTTCGGCAATA
>RHMF01001703.1_pt1 | contig 10124 bp, 6 predicted proteins | sample 5365151 | NCBI WGS metagenome assembly RHMF01 (sample SAMN10266501, study PRJNA497801) | feces metagenome | isolation source: feces | host: Bos taurus | place: China: Prairie of Fairy Mountain | collected 2017-08-14 | reverse complement strand
CGCTCAAGGTAGCTGTAAACAGGCATGACCTTTCGGTGATCGAGGTATATGACCCGAGAGAAAGGAACATCCCTGATGTGGGACTTGTCCATATCAAGGACTCCGAGACCGGCAAGGCGGCTTGGGTGAATACTTCAGACCGCAGGATGAGGAATGCATACTATGAATGGTTCAACAATGTGGAGCAGACCTCGTCCAGACTTTTCATGAAATACAACGTCGACAAGGTAAGCATAGCTGTCGGGGACGACTATGTCAAAGGCCTGATGACGTTATTTAAAAACAGATGATTCTTATGCGCAAGGCATTTTTATATTGTGTGGTTCTTCTTGCGTCTGCCGTTTTTGCCGGCGGACAGGGTAAGGTCATACAGATGGGAGAGGCGGTCTTGCAGCCTTTGCAGGAAAGGGATTCCGTACTCATAGCCGACCAGCTGTTCTATGGTTTCGAACTCAATAAGGTCGAGGAGGGTACACGTTTCGCATTTCCCCAGATAAAGGATACCCTGATGACCAATGTAGAGATCGTCAGCCCGTGGCAGATGGATACTCTCAAGGTGACGTCCGGCCGGAAGGGCAAGCCTGGTCTGATGGATCTCAAGGGAGGTCTCGTCGTGACCATGTTCGATGAGGGTACATATTACCTTCCTCCGCTTGCTGTCCAGAGGATGTCGAAGGACGGAGTGGTCGATACGCTGGTCTTCGACCCTCAGAAGATCGAGATAAAGACAATGCCGGTGGATACCGCCACATTCAAGCCCCACGACATAAAGGGCCAGATCCGTTATCCTGTCACCTTCAGGGAGGTGGTTCCATGGGTGGCGGGAGCTCTTGGCCTGATAGGTCTTGTGGCTCTCTTCGTATGGCTGTACATCCGTTACAGGAACACGCACAATCCGGAGTATATCAAGAAGGATCCTGCCCATATCGTCGCTCTGCGCAAGCTCGACCGTTATCGCGGCAGCAAGATGTGGGTGCCGGAGAAGCAGAAGGCATTCTATTCCGGTATTACCGATACATTGAGGGAGTATATAGCGGAGCGCTACGGATTCGGAGCGATGGAGATGACCACGGCCGAGATATTCGCACAGATGAAGGATACAGATGCTCCGGCAGAACTGCTGCAGGAGGTAAAGGAACTCTTCGAAAGAGCGGACTTTGTAAAGTTCGCCAAGTTTACGGCATCTGATACAGATAATGCTTCAGCCTTGCCTGTGGCTGTGAAATTTGTCACATCTACATATCAGGCTGAAATAGAAGAAGGAGGTGAGTGATGTATTTTGAGTATCCGAAACTTCTATGGCTGATGATCGTACCGGCTCTTCTGGTACTTCATTACATATATCTTGAACTGTCAGAGAGGCATCCTCACATGAGGGTGTCCACTTCTGTTCCATGGACTGCATCCGGGATGTCATACATGGCTGTACTCCGCCATGTGCCTTTTGTACTCAGGACTTTTGCCTTGGCGATGATCATCGTCGCTATCGCACGTCCAAGGTCTTCGGAGCAGATGGAAAAGGTTGATACCGAGGGAATTGATATTGTTCTGGCGATGGACGTGTCCACGAGTATGCTTGCCCGTGACCTTACTCCTGACCGTATCAGTGCATCAAAGGATATAGCGATCGAGTTCATCTCGCAGAGACCGTCCGACAGGATGGGAATCGTGGTCTTTGCCGGTGAAAGCTTCACCCAGTGTCCGCTTACGACCGACCGTGCGACCCTCATCAACCTCATGAAGGAAGTCCAGACAGATATCATCGAGGATGGTACGGCGATCGGCAACGGACTGGCGACCGCAGTAGCCAGGATGAAGGACTCCGATGCCAAGAGCCGTGTTGTGATCCTGCTCACGGACGGAGTCAACAACAGGGGCGAGATATCCCCTCAGATGGCAGCCGAGATTGCCAAGACCTATGGGGTCAGGGTATATACCATCGGCGTCGGCAAGGAAGGTATGGCTCCATATCCGGTGATGACACCATGGGGAGTAGAGGTTCAGAATGTGAAGGTCGAGATCGATGAAAAGCTTCTGGCTGAGATTGCGGAATCCACAGGGGGAAGATATTTCAGGGCTACGGACAATACCAAGCTTGCTGAAATCTATGGTGAGATAAACAAGATGGAGAAGGCTCGTACGACAGTCGACAGTTTTCCTGTATATAAGGAACTGTTCGGCACATATGCTCTTCTGGCTTTACTGGCTCTCCTTCTGGAATTGTTGCTTAACTGGTTTGTAATAAGGAGGTTGCCATGATAAATTTTGCACAGGCTCAATATCTGCTGCTGATACTTCTGATACCGTTCTTCTTTGTCATTCAGGCAGTTGTCCTGAAACTGAGACAGAGGAGGATAAGAAGATTCGGCGACGAGGAGCTGGTCAGACAGCTCATGCCTTCTTATTCCAAGGCAAAGATATGGGTGAGGGTTACCCTGTTTTCTATCGGTTTCTTCTTCTTTGCGATCGGTCTTTCGCGTCCGCAGATAGGTGCTAAGCTGAAAGAGCATGAGACCAAGGGAGCCGAGATAATGATTGTCCTTGATGTCTCAAATTCGATGCTTGCTGAAGATTATTCTCCTAACAGGCTTGAGAGGGCCAAACTGGCCATATCAAGGCTTGTGGATAAGCTTCACGACGACAGGATAGGACTTATTGTGTTTGCCGGCAACTCATTCGTGCAGCTTCCGATAACGACAGACTATGTCTCTGCGAAAATGTTCATGAACTCGATCTCTACCGAGTCGGTGCCTGTGCAGGGTACAGCGATAGGCGAGGCCATAAACACCGCATTGAGAAGCTTCAGCGCCCAGAGTGAGAAAAGCCGTGCTGTCATTGTCATAACGGATGGTGAAAACCATGAGGACGATCCTGTAGCTGCTGCAAAGCAGGCGGCGGAAATGGGTGTACGCGTGTTCACGATCGGAGTGGGCTCGCCAGAGGGCAAGCCTATCCCTATGGATGGAGAACTCATGAAGGACCGTGACGGCAATATTGTCGTTACCCGCCTTGACGAAAGGGTGCTGCAGGAGGTCGCAGCCGCAGGAAATGGTCTTTATGTACGGGCTGGAAACAGTGAATTCGGCCTCAATCCTATCATAGATGATATAATGAAGATGGATGATGAAAAATACAATTCCATAGTATTTGAGGAGTATGACGAACAGTTCATGTATTTCCTTGCTATTGCTCTTGTGTTCTTTGTCATCGAGATGCTGGTGGGCGACAGACGTTCCCGTCGCCATCTGTTCAGACGATAAAATGATTGTCGGGTGATTATGAAAAGGATATTGTTTATAATGATATGCATCCTGACCGCGGTTTCCGTTGATGTCGCGGCTCAGGTGGATAAACGTGATGTGCGCAGGGGAAACCGTGACTTCAGGAAGGAAAACTTCAAGGAAGCGGAGATTGAGTACAGGAAGGGAATCGTAAAGGATTCGCTGTCTGTAGCTTCAAACTACAATCTGGCTTCAACCCTTTATCGGCAGAATAATGCTCAGGAGGCTCAGAAGGTGCTGGACCGGATCAAGGAAGTGGCTCCTGCTTCCGAGGCTGCTTCCGACTACTATTATAACCTCGGTGATGCGGCTCTTGCAAATCAGGACTATCAGGCCGCTGTAGATGCGTTCAAGCAGTCTCTGCTGAGGAATCCTGGCGACCTTGATGCCAAGGAAAATTACATTTATGCCAGAAAGAAGCTGGAGGAGCAGCAGAATCAGCAGAACCAGAATAATCAGGATAACCAGCAGAATCAGGATCAGAACAAGGATCAGAACGACCAGAACCAGAATGATCAGAACAATAAGGATGACCAGCAGGATAAGCAGGATCAGGACAATCAGCAGGATAAGCAGGACAATCAGCAGGACCAGAATGGTCAGCAGCCTCAGCAGCCGAAGATAACGCCTCAGGCCGCTCAGCAGATGCTTCAGGCAATTCAGGCAAAGGAGAAGGAGACTCAGGACAAGGTCAACAAGGAGAAGGCCAAGGCGCTCCAGTCAAGACAGAAGGAAAAGAATTGGTAAAATACAGGGAGAAGGGAATATGAAGAAGACAGTGATGACGGTATTGGCGGCCCTCGTGGCGTTTGTGGGATATGCTCAGTCCGAAATAAGGGTTGAGACTCATAATGTCGTGGCGGCCGACGAACAGTTCAATGTGACATTCATTATCGAGGGCGAAAACAAGCCTTCAGATTTCGAGTGGAACCAGGGAGATGACTTTGTGCTTCTGTGGGGACCTCAGGAAGGACGCTCTACAAGCATCCAGATCATCAACGGAAAGCAGACCAAGTCTGTCCAGTCGACATATACATATGTGTTGAGACCTTCCGGGACTGGTAAATTCACCCTCCCGGTAGCAACTGCAAAGATAAAGGGCAAGACCATATCGTCCAGACCGGTGCAGATAGAGGTTGTGTCCGGTGCTTCTTCTTCGAGGAATCAGTCCCAGAGCAGTCAGCAGTCACAGAGGCCGCAGACCCAGACCGGAGTTCAGGATGACGATATTTTCCTAGCCCTGAATCTCAGCAGGTCTGACGTGGTTGTCGGCGAACCGGTTATCGCTACTCTCAAACTTTATCAGAGAGTCAACGTCGCCGGGTTTGAGGGTGCGGATTTCCCATCTTTTGACGGCTTCTGGAGTCAGGAACTCGAGGCTCCGAGCAATATTGAGTTTACTCGTGAGACCTATAGCGGCCAGATCTACAATTCTGCACTTCTTCGTAAATGGGTGCTTATCCCGCAGCAGCAGGGTACGGTGACAATCGAGCCTGCGGAGCTGGTCTGCCTTGTCAATATCAGGGTGTCTGCCGGAGGAGCAAGCATATTCGACGGTTTCTTCGACGATTACAGGACTATAAGGAAGAAGGTCATGACAAAACCGCTGACTGTCCGTGTTTCGCCTCTGCCAGCCGGCGCTCCGTCATCTTTCGCAGGTGGTGTGGGTCAGTTCGCGATTTCTGCCAAGGTCAGCAAGGATACCTTGAAGACCCACGAGGCGGCTTCCCTTATTGTGACGGTGTCAGGTAAGGGCAACGTATCTCTCCTCGAGGCTCCGGTGATCAGTTTCCCTCCTGATATGGAGGTATATGACACCAAGGTTTCCGACCGTGTCGACAAGGGCGGCATGTCCGGAAGCAAGACATACGAGTTCCCGTTCATTCCGCGCAGTCATGGTGACTTTGTGATAGAGCCGGTGAAATATTCATACTATGATGTCACCTCTAAGAGATATGTTACTCTGGAGACTCCTGCAATACCGTTTTATGTCGAGAAGGGTGACGATGCATCAGCAGGTCCTGTCGTTGTGTCGGGAGTTGCCCAGAAGGACGTCAAGACGCTCGGAAGCGATATACGTTTCATAAATGTCAAATCTCCTCAGCTCGTATCCAAGGGACGTTTCCTTGTCGGATCTCCGCTGTTCGTCGTGCTGTCTGTCCTTGTCCTGCTCATAGCAGCGATATTGTGGGCAGCACTGCGCAAACTTGCCATCAGGCGTGCAGATGTGGTCGGCACAAGGACCAGGAAGGCTACCAAGATGGCTATGAAACGCCTTCAGCTTGCCGGCACCTTCCTCAAGCAGGATCTTCATACAGCATTCTATGAGGAACTTCATAAGGCCCTCCTCGGTTTTATAGCGGATAAATTGAATATGCCTGTCTCTGAACTTTCCAGAGAACGTATCGCAGAAAGTCTTGCGGCCAACAATGTGGACCTGTCATATGTGGACGGGTTTGTCGGCCTTCTTGATGCATGTGAATTCGCACGTTATTCTCCGGATGCAGGCCATGAGGCGATGGCGGCACATTATGATTCCGCAGTTGATGTGATATCTTCAATAGATTCAAACATGAAGTCAAGGAAAGCTAATGGCAGCCATGCGGCGCTTCTGCTTCTGATGATGCTCCTTCCTGTTGCAACGTCGGCCCAGCAGAATGATTACGTTGATTCTCTTTGGAATGCTGCAAATGCCGCATATGTCGAGGGACAATGGGCTGATGCGGCAGCCGGATATGAGAAAATATCTGAGATGGGGCTGGAATCAGCTTCGTTGTACTGCAATACGGGAGATGCTTATTATAAGGACGGGAATGTACCTATGGCTATCCTGTACTATGAAAGAGCGTTGAAACTGGATCCTTCATATGAAGATGCAAGATATAATCTGGAACTTATGAACGCCCGTATCCAGGACAGGATCGATCCCGTTCCTGAGTTTATTCTGAAGGTGTGGGCGAGGGATCTGTGCCGGCTCATGGATTCTGATTCGTGGGCGATAGCATTCATCGTCCTTCTTGCCATCGCAGCTGCCATGGTGCTGTTGTTCCTGCTTTCTCCTTCGGTGGCCGGAAGACGCGCAGGATTCTTTACTGGAATCGTTGTGCTCCTTCTCGCAGGTGCTTCGCTCGGATTCTCGCTCTGGCAGAAAAATGACTATATGAAAGCAGACAGTGCGATCGTGATGCGCCCTGTGGTTGCGGTCAAGAGCTCTCCTTCGGCTGAGGCCTCTCAGGACCTTTTCGTCCTTCATGAGGGAACTAAAGTGAAGGTCCTTGATACCGTAGGCACATGGAACAACGTGGAGCTGGCTGACGGACGTCAGGGTTGGATAAGGGCTGATGAAATAACTGTGATCTGATAAACTAATAACCACCTACTTATGAAGAAAGTATTATTGACTCTTCTTGCCTTGGTATCAGGGCTGATTCTTCTCCACTCGAAGAACACTCTGCCGGAGTGGCAGGATCCGGGAATCGTAGAAGAAAACCGCGTGCCGATGTCATCTCATTTCGAGACAGACGGACTGAAGATGACCTTGAGCGGAACATGGAAATTCTGTTGGTATGAGACCATAGATTCGCGTTCGAAAGATTTCTATGCCACATCTTTTGACGATGCTGAATGGGATGACATTCCGGTACCTGGAATGTGGGAACTCAACGGCTATGGTGATCCTCTTTACAAGAATACCGGATATGCCTGGTTCGGTCACTATGAGAACAATCCTCCATTCCCTGCGTTGGAGCATAATTATGCCGGCCAGTATCGCAGGACTTTCACTATAGGTGAGGAGTGGGAAGGTAAGGATATATTCCTTCATATCGGCTCCGCTACCTCCAATGTGCGCGTATGGGTCAACGGTAAGGAAGTGGGCTATAGCGAGGACAGCAAGCTTGAAGCCCGTTTCAATATCACGAAGTATGTCAAGACAGGTGAGAACCTTGTCGCTCTTGAGATTTTCCGCTGGTGTGACGGTACCTACCTTGAGGACCAGGATTTCTGGAGGATGACCGGTATAGCGAGAGATGTATATGTATTCACCCGCGAGAAGAACCGTCTTGAGGATATCCGTGTCGTGGGTTCTGCTTCCGGAGATGCTTCGCTTTATGCGGAAGTTTCAAAGGGAGTCAAGTCTGTCTCTTTCGAGATTCTTGATCCTGCCGGGAAGTCCGTGGCTTCGCAAACCCTTACTGTAAGTTCGAAGAACAAGTCAGAGCGCGGATTCCCGATGGTGAAGACGGTGCTGAATGTACCTTCCGTAAAGCAATGGACAGCTGAGACACCTTGGCTGTATACTCTGAAGGTGGCATCATTTGACAAGAAGGGCCAGACTGAGGAGACATCCATTCAGATCGGATTCAGGGATGTATGTATCAGGAACTCACAGCTCCTTGTTAACGGCAAGCCGGTCCTTATCAAGGGAGCTAACAGGCATGAGATGAATCCATATAAGGGATATATAGTGTCGGAGGCTGATATGGTCAGGGACATCCAGATCATGAAGCAGCTTAATATCAATGCCGTCCGTACATGCCATTATCCGGATGATCCGCTCTGGTATACCTTGTGCGACCGCTACGGTCTTTATGTCGTTGCTGAAGCGAACATCGAGTCCCATGGTATGGGATACAAGGAGAAGACCCTCGCCAAGAGAGAGGATTTTGAATATGCCCATCTTGAGAGGATCCGCAGGGCTGTACAGAGGGATTTCAATCATCCGTCTGTGATCGTGTGGAGCCTTGGAAATGAGGCCGGCGACGGTCCTAACTTTGTCAAAGGCTACGAGATGGTGAAGGCGATGGACCAGTCACGTCCTGTACAGTATGAAAGAGCGATCAAGAACGACCATACGGATATCTACTGTCCGATGTATCTGGATTATGACAAATGTGAGAAATATCTGCAGGATTCTCCCGCAAAACCTCTTATCCAGTGTGAGTACGCCCATGCGATGGGTAACTCGATGGGAGGTCTGAAGGAGTATTGGGATCTTGTCAGAAAGTATCCTGAATATCAGGGAGGTTTCATCTGGGACTTCGTCGACCAGGCGCTTTGGTGGCCGGCTGATGCTTCGACATACGGCACGGACCATGTCTTCGTATACGGAGGAGACTTCAACGATTACGACCCTTCGGACAAGTCATTCTGCAACAACGGTATCATCGCATCTGACCGTTCATATCACCCTCATGCATATGAAGTGGCCTACCAGTATCGTCCGGTCCACACTTCATCTGCCGGCGGATGGGATAAGGTCAATGTATATAATGAGTACTTCTTCATCGACCTTTCACGCTATATGATGGAATGGGATGTGGAGGTGGACGGCACGCCGGTTCTTACGGGTTTCGAAAAGAAGCTTGAGGCCGCTCCTCAGCAGACTGTCGCTCTTGCTCTCGGATTTACCGAGGAGGAGATAGCTCAGGCTGCCGGTCTTTCAGACGTTGCAGGTCACGATGTGTATCTCAATGTCCGCTATGTGCTCAGACGTGCAGACGGACTCCTCCCGGCAGGACATGAAATATCATATGACCAGATTTGCCTGAATCAGGCGAAGGTTCCTGAGTTTGCAGACAATTCGGGAATACCTGCATATGAGCAGGATGGCGACAGACATGTATTCTCCGGCATTATGGCATATGAAGGCTCTTTGACTGAGAGGATTTCCCCTTGGGTGGCCGTATTTGATGCGTCTGTAGGAGCCCTTGTCAGCTATGAACTCGCCGGTCAGCAGATGGTTTCAGCTCCTCTGATGCCGTCGTTTACAAGAGCTGCTACAGAGAATGATCTCGGCGCCAAGTTTGATCAGGTGCTTGCCATGTGGCGTTTCCCTGAACTGAAGGTTTCTGACTTCACCGTTGAGGCTATGGAAGATTGCTATCGCGTGAATGTTTCATTTGCTCCGATTGCCGATGCGGCTGTTGTCAAGGTCACTTACGATGTCTATGCTGACGGAACTGTGGCTGCGGTAGAATCTCTTGAGGATGCCGGAAAACTTTCCGATGCTCCGATACTTCCGAGATTCGGAATGCAGTTCGCGATGCCTGGCCAGTTCTCGACCTTGGAGTTCTTCGGACTTGGGCCTCACGAGAACTATTGTGACCGCACATCTTCTGCCCTTATGGACCATTATATCCAGCGCGTTGAGGATCAGTACCACTACGGATACTGCCGTCCGCAGGAGTCAGGTACAAAGACTCAGATCAAGTGGATGAAGGTTCTTGATGATAATGGAGCCGGATTTGAAATCACTTCCGATGTGAAATTCTCAGCATCAGCGCTTCCGTTCAGTGCTAAGGAGATGGATTTCAGGGCAAATGATAACGAGCAGGCTCATTCTCTTGAACTCAAGAAGCTGGCTTGCGAGAATGTCCGCAGCCTTGGTAAAACATGGGTGGCATTCGATCTTGCCCAGACCGGACTCGGTTGCGTGAATTCATGGAGGGCATGGCCACGTCCTGAATATCAGGTGAAGGCTCAGCCATATCAGTTCAGATTTGTCATCAGACCGGTAAACAACTAGGTACATAAAAGAGAGGCCTGCAGCCTTCTGAGATCCTCCCCACTTCGTGGGTCCCCTCCCTTTTCGGGAGCCAATGTCTCAGAAGGCTGCAGGCCTCTCTTTTATCTAATGAGTTTAATATCTGTTAAGCGGCATGCCGTTGGTCTTCATGCGGACCTGCTTGCGTACATTTGCAAGAACCTCTTCGTATTCCTCGCGTCCTTCCTCTGTCTTGCCGGCGATCAGGTCGAGGTGGTTTGCAGCATTTGTCAGCACCTGATCGATAAGGTTCACAATGAACTCCATGTCTTTCTCTACGAAACCACGTGAGGTGATCG
>RHMF01001702.1_pt1 | contig 10126 bp, 10 predicted proteins | sample 5365151 | NCBI WGS metagenome assembly RHMF01 (sample SAMN10266501, study PRJNA497801) | feces metagenome | isolation source: feces | host: Bos taurus | place: China: Prairie of Fairy Mountain | collected 2017-08-14 | reverse complement strand
GGTGGAGACTACGGGACTCGAACCTGTGACCTCATGCGTGTGAAGCATGCGCTCTAACCAGCTGAGCTAAGCCTCCATCGGGTGCGAATAAGATTATAGCACACATCGGAAAAAAGTCAACCATTTTGTTATACTCCGCAGGAAAAACAAGAGGGAGTCCCATACGGGACCCCCATTGCGTTGTATTTGCCTTGGGAGGGTTATTCCAGCACAAAGCCTTCCAGCACTTCCAGCACGATTTCCCGGTCGAGTTCGTCCCTGTTTTTGTCGCTAAAGAAACGGATGTCGTAGGAAATATTGTCCACAGCAAAGACGGCATCATAGCAAGTGCGAATGGACGTGTTTCCCTGCTTGGTTGTGAAAAGGGTTATGGGAATTCCGGCCTTTGTGGTGTATTCTTCATGGGTAATGTTAATCACATCCTGGGGGACACAAGAAGCGCCAAGGAGTACGCTCACAGCTTTTTCGGACAGGTCGGGATTTTCTACGGCAAGTTGCGCCCGTACGGAAATGTCCATATGTTGGCGTTGGAACTTGGTATCCACACCTATATAATAGAGTTTACCGCCGGCGGTGTCATAATAGACAGTGCAGTACATTTTACTATATTCAGATGCTGGCTTTTTTATGGTGTCGGCACGATCTAAAACACGATTATTTAAGAACCGGACGCCGGTTGCTTTTTCCACATCTTCCAAGGAAGCATAACAAATAGTTGTGTTTTTGGTGATAGACTGGGCTTTTTCAGACAGACCGGTCAAGGGAAAGGCTTTGAGATTATCAAAACTTACACTATAGCCTGTTCGACCGGGGAAGTATTCCAATTTGCCGAATTTTACTTTGGGTTTGCCGAAAATATTGCTTGCAGCAAAAACAGTAATGGGGATCATCAAGGCAATACAGGCAACGGCCAAGGCGGTTTTCCAGCGAAAGCCCTTGCGCCGGGTGCCGGCTGTCTCCAGTTTTTCATAGAAGTTTGCGGTGGTTTTTGCATCTATATTTTGCTGTTCCATCAAGTGTTTATACTGCTTATCCATGCTCGTTCAACTCCTTTTTCAGATATTCTCTTGCCCGCTGCATACGGGTCTGTACGGCTGTGCGGGAGATACCCAAAATCAGGGCAATTTCCTCTTGCTTATAGCCCTCATAATAATAAAGGTGGACTACCGCGCGGTAGATCGGCTTCAGTTTTCCCACAGCCTCCCACAAGGACCGGTCCTCGTTGGTAGGCAGCGCAATTTTGTCATCCAGGGCCTGGGTGTTGCGTTGCCAGAAAGAACCCAGGTGGTTTTTGCAGGCGTTGGCTGTGCAGGTTAATAGCCAGGCCTTTTCAGCGCCGGGAAACAGGGTGATGTCTTTATTCAGCAGTTTCAGAAATACACTTTGGAGAATGTCCTCCGCATCGTGGGTACTGTGAAGATAGCTCAATGCCAAACGGTAGACATCTTTGGAATAAACTTCGTAAAGTTTGGCAACTTGCTCCTTTTCCAAGGGAAATCCTCCTTTCTTTTTTGAGATCTCGTATATATAACACCTGACAGCATCATAGTATCACAATTTTTTTGATAGCAAAAGCCCAGAGGTTTTTCCTCTGGGCTTTGTTTGGCTTATCAGGCATCTTCCTCTGTCCATTCTGCCACAGGCTTATCGGCATAATGCTTCTTAAAGAATCTTCTGCGGAACAGGAAGACGGTATAGATTGCCCACAGAACAAAGAAAATACAGCAGGCGATTACGGCGTGGGTGAAGGACTGGGCTGCGAAGTTCAGCATGAACAGCAGGGGAGCAATCATCACCATAGCCGGGAAATTACTAAGGATGTACAGGCTGGAAGTGGGAGTGCGCAGGCCGGGGTCAATTTGTTTCATCAAAATCACGCCGTTGGAGGCGGTGCCGGTCATTGTGCCGAAGCACATCAAAAACAGTTCGTGGTGGAAGCCTTTGAAACACTCCTGGGAAGTCAGACGGATGTACAGATAGGTAGCAAGCGTGCCCACAGCACTGAGAATAACCACAGGAAGGATGTAGTTTTTGATATCGTTAATTTCAATGGCGGCCACACCGGCAACAATCATCAGGTCAAAGGAGAAACCGGAAATGCGGTCCATTTGATAATTGTTGATATAAACCCGGTGCATCACATTGCGCTTGCGAAGATGCTTTACAACGACCTTGATCAGCATAGCGGCAAGGGATGCCCACAGGAAATTGAAGCCCCAGGCAATGCTGTTGGTGAATGCGGAAAGTACGCCTAAAAAACACATAAACCCGAAAGCCAGGGCGTATGCCAAAGCAACAAAGCCTGCTTGCAGGGTGAATTTATCTACGGATTCACTGTCGGGAATTTCATCGGCTTCCTCTTGCAGAATAGGTTCCTCAGCAGGTCCGGCCTTACGCAAGGACAAAAGCCCCCGCTTTTTGCTGATGTTGATGTGCAGAACACCAAAAACAGATGCTACCAAAAAGCCGATGGAGGCCAGGGAAAGGCCAAAACTGCCGTTGCCGGCAAATTGTGTCGTAGGAGTGTTGGTGAAGTTAATATCCCAACTGAGGGCGTTGCCGGGGCCTTGCCCGTAAGCCAAGGGCAAAATCAAACCACAGATATAGGAAACAATCTGGTCACTGTGGCGGGTCAGCAAAAACAAAACAATTGTAATAGCAAGGCCGGTAAAAGCCTGCAGCATATAGCAGCCGCCCTGCAGCGCGCCAAATTCCAGTACTTGGATTTTGTTGGTTCTAAGGGTGCTTTTTTCTGTTTTCAGTGACATAGCGGCAAAGCCAATGGCCAAGCAATGGTAAGTAATGGTTTGCATTAGCCGGTTATCTACCAGGGTAGCCCCAAACTGTTTGCAAATAATATCCACAATCAGCAGAAGGGTGCCGCCCAAAAGAGCGGAAGGAATCAAACATTTGCGGAAAAAGGGTACAGTGCGCCGCAGAACATTGCCCAACATTAAAAACAGCAACAGCAGGCCGAGTTGGGCAAGAAATGCCCAGACTGGACCATAGTTTGCCAATGAAAAATCCCAATTCATAAAAAGATTCAACTCCAAAAAAACGAGGATACCATACAAATATACTTAGAAAACACCTTTGTGTCAACAAAAAACGATGTGCGGGCTTTATAACAAGAAGATAAGATATGCCCATTTACGAAACAAAAAAATATGCTATAATTAAGGAAATGCAAACAGGAGAGGCAGATCGCTATGGCAGAATTTAAGACTTTTATGGAAGAAAACCGGGAACTGATGCTCCGCACACTGAAGGAGTTGTGCGCCATTCCTGCTCCTTCCCACCGGGAAGAAAAGCGGGCAGAGTATTGCAAGCGCTGGCTGGAAAATGTGGGCGCAAAGGGTGTGTATATTGACGAGGCGCTGAATGTTGTGTTCCCTCTGAACTGCAAAGGCAGCAACGAAATTTCTGTAATCGCCGCCCATACGGATACGGTGTTCCCGGATCTGGAGCCCCTGCCCTATGAGGACCGGGGGGATACCATCCACTGTCCCGGCATCGGTGACGATACGGCTGCGGTAGTTATGATCCTGCTGGCAGCCAAATACTTAATTGCCAATGATATCCAGCCGGAAAAGGGCCTTTTGATGGTCTTAAATTCCTGCGAAGAGGGCCTTGGAGACCTGAAAGGCACCCGGCAGTTATTTAAGGAGTATGCAGGCAGGATTTCACGTTTTGTCAGCTTTGACAGCACCATAAACACTATGCATGCGGTGTCCATCGGCTCTCACCGGTATCAGGTGACTGTCCGTACTCCCGGCGGCCATTCCCTGTATAAATTCGGCAGCCCCAATGCCTTAAATGAACTGGCGCAAATGATCACAAAGATCTATGCCATCCAGGTGCCACAGAAAGAGGGCAGCATTACTACTTATAATGTAGGCGTGGTCAATGGAGGCACTTCTGTCAACACCATTGCCCAGGAAGCAACCATGCTTTGCGAGTACCGCTCCAACGACCATAGTTGCCTGGAAATTATGAAGAGCTACTTTGAAGAGATCTTCCGCCAAGGCGAAAAGGAAAATGTCTGGGTGGAAGTGGAGCAGGTAGGTGACCGCCCCTGCGGAAAGGGCGTAGACCCCGTCCGTCAGCAGAAGCTTACAGCGCTTTGCCGCTCCATCAGCGAAGGCGTTTTGGGTGAACCCGTAAAAATGACAGCCGCATCTACTGACTGCAACATTCCCCATTCTTTGGGCATTCCCGCTGCGGCAATGGGCATCTGCAAATGGAATGGCATCCACACCCGGGAAGAATGGATCGAAAAAGCGTCTTTAACTCCCGGCCTGGAAATCGCCCTTCGGGCAGTACTGGCACTTACCGAAAAGGAGGAGATGGTATGAAATTTACGGCAGCAGGCGACGTTTTAATTCAAAGAAGAATTCCCGAAGGATTTGAGGGCATTGACGAAATCGCCCCTTTATTTGCCAGGGCGATGCCCGGTTCTTTAATTTGGAAACCACCCTTCACTATGAGGGGGAGTGCTATGCCTCCCAGTTCAGCGGCGGAACCTATGTGCGTACCGACCCGGAAATGCTGGACGATGTGCTGAAATTTGGCTTCAATATGACCAGTTTCAACAATAATCACACGATGGACTTTTCCTATGAGGGGATGCTTCGCACCCTGGAAGAGGTGAACTGCCGGGGCCTTGTAAACAGCGGCGTGGGCGAAAACCTTGCCCAGGCCTCTGCGCCCCAGTATCTGGACACCGTCAACGGACGGGTGGCGCTGATCGGTGTGAACAGTTATTTTGAGCCTTGTATGATGGCAGGCAACGCAGGCCGGCGTGTGCCGGGTAGACCCGGTATCAACGGTGTGAGCATTGAAGAACGGATCGAGGTGACGGCAGAGCAGCTGCAGTTTATCCGTCAGCTTTCTGATCTGACCGGTGTGAACGACACCCAAAAGATCCACAGAGCCCAAGGCTACAAGGCAGACCTTCCCGACAATGTGGCAGAGTTTGGCGATCTGAAATTCGTGGTCGGCGAAAAGCCCCGGCAGGTCAAAACCCTGAATGAAGAAGATATGGCCCGGATCGAAAAGTCCATTGAGGAGGCCAAATTCCAGGCTGACTACGTGCTGGTGTCCATCCATACACACCACTTGGTAGGTGACCGGGAAGAAAATGTGCCGGACTTTATAGTGGATTTTGCCCACCGGTGCATCGATGCAGGCGCAAATGCCATTATCGGTCACGGCCCCCATCTTCTGCGGCCCATCGAGGTGTATAAAGATTGCCCCATTTTCTACTCCCTGGGTGACTTTGTTCTGGAGCTTTACAGCGTGGCCTTTGGCCCGGAGGACTTCTACAATAAGCAGGGTTTGGACTCCCGGAGCACCATCTACGAGCTGCTGGAAAAGCGCTCCAAGGGCTTCACCATCGGCCTGATGGAGGATGAGCGGATGCTGACCGCTGTTGTTCCCTATTGGGAAACAGAAGGCACAAAGCTGAAGAGCCTTAAGCTGATGCCCGTAACCTTGACGGACAAGAGCAGCAAGGCTCGGCATGGCCTGCCCCGGAAAGCCCCCGCAGAAAAGATCGCTGCCTACTTGGGCGAGATGTCTGCTCCTTATGGAACAAAGCTTTCCGTCACAGACGACGGCCTTATAAAATGCGAATGGTAAAAATCCCCCGGTTGCAAACGCAACCGGGGGGCGCTTTTTATTTGCTTTGCTGGCGGTATCTTTGAGGGGTCAGGCCAAAGTGGCGGCGAAATGCCTGAAAAAAGGAGGACTCGGAACTGTAGCCTACTGCGCCTGCAATGTGGCTGACAGTGGCATCTGTGGTTCGAAGCAAACAGGCGGCCATATCCATTCTGGCGTCCAGTGTTTTTTGCCGGAAGGTCATTCCGTAGTGCTTTTCCAGCACCCGTGCCAGTTGCCTTTTGGAAAGGTGGAGAAGCTGAGCCAAAGCTTCTTCTCCTGCACTGTCTGCAAAGTGCTTTTCAAAGAAATCATCAATAATGGCAAACCGCTCCAAATCCGTTGCAGGCAGGCTTTTGATTCTTTGGCTGTTTGGCACCTGCCACAGCCGTAAAAGCTCTACGATCAACAAGGTGGCAAGCGCTTGATTTCGCTCTGCTTTATAGGCCCTTCCGGCGGCGTTTTCCAAGAGGATTTCCTTGCAGAGCCGGGCCACTTCTTCGTTGACAGAGAAAAGCGCACAATCCGGGAATAGGCACAAAAGACTATGGCGCAACATTGGGGCTGGAGAAAAGACCAAGGCAAATCGAGAGAAATCCCGGGAGCAGGAAAGGGGCCTGTGATACTTTTCCGGAGGAATCAGCAGGCTCTGCCCTGCGGACAGGGAGAAAACTTCCTGCTCTGCCTCTACCCGGCAATGGCCGGATAGAATGATATGCACTTCAAAGGCAGGGTGGCAGTGACGCTGGGTGTACCAAGTGGCCTTGGGAGATATTTCGGAGAGGTCTGTCTGCAGCAAAATTTTCTGTCCATCTAAGGCGATTTCGTTTTGGTAGTTCATAGAAGCCCCCGTTTTTTGTTATAAAAACCTTACTAACTGTTCTGTTAAGAATACGGCGGCGGAGCTGGCAGTTGCCACCACGATCAGGCTGCCCTTTTTCAGAGAAAGGAGAATGCCCACCGTAAGACCGATGGCGCCACTGAGCATATGATCTGTAGCATACAAAATGGCAGGGAATGTCATAGCCGCTAGGCAGGCGGTGGGAACATAATGCAGGAAGGAGCGCAGAAAGCGGTTTTGGATAGGCTTTTTCAGCAGGGTCAGGGGAATGGCACGAATCAGATAAGTGGTAACGGCCATCACCAAAATGTAAATGTATGTATTCATTCTGCGCCCTCCTCTTCTACGGGGAACAAAACAGCGCAGATGGCGGCTGCCGCAACGGTGCAAAATACGATGGCAAGGCCAGCGGACACCTGATTAAGCGCCGGCACCCACTGAAACAGGCAACTGAAAACCAAGGCAAGGGCAACGCACACAAGAATGGGTTTTTCCTGCCGCGCTTGGGGCACAACGATGGCAATAAACATACCGTAAAGCATAACACCCAAAGTTGCCCGAATAGAAAGGGGCAGCAAGGAGCCTGCCAAAGAGCCCAGCGCCGTGCCGGAGATCCAGCCGATGGCGGCGATGGTGCCGGCGCCCACAAAGAAACCGGGGGTCAGGTTTTTCCCTTGGGACATTCCCAAAGCAAACACCTCATCCGTATTAAAAAAGGCCAATAAAAGCCGCTTGCCAAGGCTAACCTTTGGGCCAAGCCGCTGACCGAGGGCAAGGCTCATCAGCGCGTAGCGGCTGTTGATTACCAGTTGGGTCAGCACCATTTCCAGGATCGCCGCGCCGGCGGCAATGACCGTAAGGCCGGCAAACTGGCCTGCGCTGGTTAAGTTGGAGGCGGAGATCAAAATGGACTCCCAAACGGTCAGTCCCTGGGCAATGGCCATTGCCCCAAAGCCGAAACTGACGGAAAAGTAGCCGATGCACACCGGTATTCCGGCCTTCACGCCAGCAAAAAAAGATTTTCGTTTCATTGCTTTTGTCTCTTTCCAAGAGGATTTTTCGATATCATACCGCAGATTGACAGGAAAGTCAAATGATGAAAAAAAGTGCCGTCTTGTGACGGCACTTTTGCGGGTTTAGTCTAACAATCTGGCAAAGCCGCTAAGGCAAACCGGTCCGCCAATGGCTTCCAGGATAGCCTCTAAGCCGCCCTTTTGGATTTCAGCGATTCGGGCAAAAACCCGGTCAACAGCCGCCCGATGCTTATCCAGCACTTCGTCAGTGTGGCCCAAAGTGGGATAAATGGCGGTATTACCCAAGAAGCCTTCCTTCAGCATCAGCACAGTGTAAAGGGTCTTCAATTCTTTTTTGTTTTCTTCAAAGTCGAAATGAGCAAGGCAGGGCAAGCCGGAGCAGTGGATTTTTACACCGTGACGGGCGGCAGCGTCCAGCCAATCCTTTTGCACAGTAGTACCTACCCGGGCAACGTACTCCCAAACCTTCACCTTTTCCATTTTTTCAAGGGTGGCCAAGGCGGCGGTAAAGCCAACGGCTTCCGTCCAGTAAGTAGAACTGATAAAGGAGTTGTGAGCGCCTTCCATAGCTTTTTTTGTGCCGATAATAGCGCCAATGGGGTGACCGTTGCCTAAGGCCTTGGCAAAGGTGGCGATATCGGGGGTGACATCCACCAATTTATGGGCACCACCATAGCAAAGGCGAAAACCAATGGTGATTTCGTCAAAAATCAGCAGGCCGCCACACTTGTCCATAGCCTGCCGAACATGGCGGAGGAACTTTCCGTCGGGCATAACATGGCGGTAAGGCTCCATAATCACACAGGCCAGCCGGTCGCCGTACTGTTCGATGATCTTATCGAAGGTTTCATAATCCTCATAGACGCAGGTCAGCGTTGTACCGGTGAGCGCATTGGGAACGCCTGCGGGCTTTAGTCCGGGCAGAAGCAACTCGTCAAGCCCGGAGGTGTTGCTTAGATTGGCGGCTAAGTACCAGTCGGTCCAGCCGTGGTAACCGCAGATCAGTACCAGATCTCTGCCTGTGGTGGCCCGGGCGATCCGCACAGCCACAGCGCAGGTCTCGCCGCCGGTGCGGGCAAAGCGGACACATTCTGCCCAGGGGTGTATTTGACAAAGCTTGTCTGCAAGGGCCACTTCTGCGGGGCAGTTCAGGGAGGACATAGAGCCATTTTGTACACAGTCCACAACGGCCTTGGTCACATCCGGGTCAGCATAGCCCAAAAGGCAGGAGCCAACACCGTTGGTGGTCATATCATAGTAGTGATTGCCGTCCATATCCCAAACTTCACAGCCCTGGGCTTTTACATAGTAGGCAGGCCACTGACCGGGGGCATACTGCTCTGGGCTTTTGCTGAGCAGTTGCACACCGCCGGGGATGCGTTGTTTGGCGTGTTTGTAAAGATCTTGTGTCTTGGACATAGAAATCCCTCCCAAAAATAATCTGTCTCCATTATAGCAGCGCTTCTCCAGGGGAGTCCACATGGGATCATGACGCAATTACGGAATAATGGCAAAAAACAACAGTGTGTTCATACTGCCAGGAAGAAATATTCAGTGACGGTTTCCGGGGTTTCCTGCAAGCCCCGGCCGATCCACCAGCGCAGCGTCTGCACAAAGACGGAAACGATATGCTCAATCCAAAAATCTTCCGGCAAGCGGCTATCTTTCCGGTGGGAAAACAGGGAAAGCTGACTGGTCACCAACCGGGAAAGCCCCTCCCTGAAGTAACTTAAAAACAGGTCGTTGTTTTGGCAGGAGAGCAGTTCTAAAATTTGATTATCATTCTTTTGCAGGTGGCGAAGCAAGTGCAAAAACACCGAGTCCGGCGCATCACAGTCAAAAATATGGCGATGGCCCGGGTGAGAACCTTCCATTTCATCAAAAATATGGCAGAAAAGTTCCCCGCACAGTTCCTTCAGCAAAAAGTCCTTTGTTTCAAAATGGGCATAGAAGGTGGCCCTGCCCACATCAGCCTGGGCAATAATCTCGCCCACAGTGATGTGGGCATATTCTTTTTGGGAAAGAAGGCTAATAAAGGCCCGGAATATGGCTTCTCTTGATTTTCTTTGCCGTCTGTCCATAAGCGCCTCCATACAATTTTCAAAATTTGTTCCGTAAGGAATAGACGGAAAACATCGTTTGTTGCAAAAAACAGATGCCTTGCTACAATAAAAACAGAACAAGATGTTCGGTAACGAATGTATTGTATCCAATTTTCGCTTGGAAGTCAACGGAGGTACGCTATGAAAACGGCTGGAAAAATACTGATTGCCTTTCTTCTGAATTTGGCATTTTCTGCCTTTGAGTTTGTAGGTGGCGCGATTACGGGAAGCATCGCCATTCTTTCCGATGCCGTTCACGATATGGGGGATGCCTTCAGCATCGGTGTGTCCTTTGCCCTGGAAAAGCTTAGCCACAAAAAGGCAGACAAAAAATATACTTACGGCTACTACCGCTACTCCCTTTTGGGAAGTGCCCTGCAGTCGGCCATATTGCTTTGCGGCTCCTTGGTGGTGGCCTATAATGCAGTGATGCGTTTTATTTCTCCCCGGCCCATCGACTATAACGGGATGATACTGATTGCCGTGATCGG
>RHMF01018969.1_pt1 | contig 10127 bp, 10 predicted proteins | sample 5365151 | NCBI WGS metagenome assembly RHMF01 (sample SAMN10266501, study PRJNA497801) | feces metagenome | isolation source: feces | host: Bos taurus | place: China: Prairie of Fairy Mountain | collected 2017-08-14 | reverse complement strand
AATGAAGCCAGAATCATTCGTAAGGTCAGATGTCTTGGTAGGAATACTTGGCTTATTTTTGATAAAATCATCAGCCGTTGTAGTTGTCTGATTCCAGTCTGATTGAACATTTACCTCTGCGCCAGCCGCAATACCAGCTAATTTATTCTTTTCTGCCGTAGTGTAATTATTGTCAGTGTGGACATAGTTAGCATCGACTGCGAAATTTGAATCATTCGTAAGGTCTGAGGTCTTGGTAGGAATAGCAGACACATCGGCTTTAGTGGTAAGTAAAGTATTTACTTCCGTCTTAGTGTAGTAGTCCGTTAAATCGATGCCGCCAATAAGTTCCCAGGCATTATTCACCCAGAAGTACTCTTGGTAAATATCGTTACCCTGTTGGCGCACGCGCAATAGATAAATAGTATCAGCATTGCCTGTCTGTGGCAGAGCGTTCACGACCTCAATTTTCAGAGACGAAATCTGAGCCAACATAGTGTCAATGTCGGACTGGGTATAGAGATCTTGGCTAGGATAAGTGTATGCAGCTAAGGCTGTGCCTACTTGAGTGCTATTAACGAAATCAGAATCATTGGTGATATCAGAAGTCTTAGTAGGCACAACAATATTTGCTGTTTTATTGGTTGAAGAGTTGGCCGTGAATGTCTCTACTGTTGTGCCGTTCTTTTGGATGGTCAGCGTCGCATCGTTTACGGTCGGCTGGGAAGCACTAATAGTATAAGTTCCATTGGAGTAACTCACGGTCGTGTTTGTGCCTTGCGCGAGTTTTGGACCCATGTCCCTAGTCTGCACCGTCCAAGTGCCACCGTTGGCGCTGGTGAGCTTGTAAACAAACACCTGATCTACTGGCTGGGAAGAAGTTTTAGAACTGACCGAGCTAACATATTGGAACTCTACCTCGGTCGGATTCTCGGCGTTGTTGACATAAGCCATGAAGGCTTTACGCCCCTGTGTGCCAGTAGCTGGGTTAGAGTTAGACGAAGCGCGGCAATAAACAATCTTGTGGCCCTGGTAAGCGGCGATGAACTTTGCCCAAGCGCTGCTCTCGCCATAAGACATCTCTACTAGCTCGAAGTCAATTGTCGGCTTGTCTGTAAGGTCATTATAGGAACCAGATGTTGCCACCGTAGCCAACTCGTTGCTTTCTACATATGTGCTAGTGCCATCTTCGCCATCATTAGTTAGGTCCGACGTCTTGGTTGGAAGAGCAGCAGCGGTAATAAAACCAGTATCATTATTAAACTGAGATAAGTTCGTTGGTGTGCCGATGAGGTCAGAATATCTTCCGCTAAGGGCAACAGTAGCTATATCTGCTACATCTACCTTGTCCTCAAGCTCAGCGTCAACATAATCATAGGTAGCATAATCGGAAAGGTCGATATTACCATCGCCAAGCTTATCCCACTCATCATCGACATAAATATATTCCTCAAAATGGTCATCGCCCTGTACCTGGAGGAGATAAATAGTAGTAGGGCTAATATCTTCGGTCGGGAGAGAATCTACTACCTTAATGTCAAATTTAGGAATGGTAGAAATCATGTTGTCGACTTCGTCTTTGTCATAATAATAGACTAAATCATCAACATTCTTAGTTATATACCCAGCATCGTTCTGAAGCTCACTAACACGTTCGGGGATAAAGATGAGAATATCTTCAGTAGATAAGTCGCCATCAAGTGTTACGCCATTGATTTTCGGCTTGTTCTTTATGTTGGCGTAATCAATTTTACCCTGGCCGACGTCAGTCTGTTGTAGGTCTAATGATGCTACACCCATTATTTCCCTCCGTTCACTTTAACAATTGTATCTGGGTCTAGGCCTCTAGCTTTAGCCCATTTTGTGAAGAGACTAGTCATATACCAATCGCCATCAAGGTCCTGGAAGTAATATTTAGCGACTCTCATAATCTCTTCTTCATTGTCTGGGTAGTCGCTTATTAGAGTCAATAGCTGAGTACGGGCAGCGTCCAATTCGATAGATTTTATTTGCTCTGACACATTATCAATCTTCGCGTTAGTCTCCTTGGTGATCTCTTTCATGGTCCAAGTGCCAATACCAATTAACGCGGCGCCGATAACGCCGACAGCGGCAATAATGTCGGCGATATCTTTTATTCTAGTTCCAATACTCTTTTTATTCTTCTTAGTTGCCATTATGAGTTATCCTCGTAGATTAATTTGCTGCGCCCGTTGACCGAACCATAAAGCTTACGGATACGAACAGCTTGACTGTTAACTGAGCCATATAGCTTATGAATCTCTTTAGACTGATTATTGACGGACCCATAAAGCTTCACTGTTGTAGCCGGCACAATATTCACAGACTGAACAGGTGTAATACCAGAATTATTCTCTCGACGTAGGTATAATGTCGTAGGAGTATTGACGGTGAGATGGAACTGGTCTTGGACTAGATTCCAGTTAGTCTGATCATAGGAGTATTCTGTGTACACAGTTTGAGCAGAACCCTCATTAGCATGCAACACGGAGATATTCATATTATGATTGCCATCATCCACAGCCGTAATGCCAGTGATATAGGCAGGGAGTGTGACAAAAGTGCTGCTAGCAATCGTATGTGTGGACATAACGGTGTTGTTCGCCTCTGCACCATAATAATACTGGGTATTTCCAGCCAAGGTCAGAGGGGTAGCACCCGTTCCAGACGTATTTGAAAGCGTGACTGTCGCAGAGCTAACATCTGTTACATCTTGATATCTGCATGGATCGCTCCATGAATTCAGCCCTAGAACTGCACCTCTTAATTTTCTACCAGATGCAGCCGAAGGAGTTCCATAGTCCGATACTGCTATAGATAAAGTGGCAGTAGTATCAGTAAAGGAATCTAAGGTGACCGTAGGGGCTGCTGGGGCAGTACCACCAGTAACAGAGAATGAACCAGTCGTACTTTCCCAGTTTGTCCCATCTACATATTTCTCGCCACCGAATGTAACAGTTTGAGTCCCAGTAATAGTGGTCGTCTGGTTGGACCAAATTACTGCATTATGGGCAGAACTCTGATGCGATGAGTTATAGGCGTGAGCACCGCCAGATTTAAGCGTGGTGCCACCAACTTTAAGATAAATGTTCCTAAACTGGGCACAGCCACCATCAAAGTGAAGCGTAACCGTATAGGTCATAGTCTGCCCAGACATTGAGTAATCTACGATTATCCAACAATAGTTATAATGACCGCTGGTGACCCAAATTTTATTACTTGTGGCCTGAGACATAGACTAATTCCCTCCGTTCCCTGCAGTGTAAACTGCAATAAAGTGATTCGCCTCCAATGCTACGCCAGCACCAGGGTCAGTAGTTTGCATAGTAATTACTGGCACCGTTGGCTTATTAAGAATCTGCGCTACACCGCTTGAAGCGTTCCAGTCGGAATTAACCTGCGCTGCAGGCAGGAATAGTAGGCTTGTTCGACAAATCATTGTAACTACCAGATATTGCAACAGTGGCTAAATCATTTAACCCAAGTACTTCCTTGATATCGAAAAACTCAATCGAGATGCTATTAGTAGGGGTATGCACCAACGACATATTTAGGTCATTGTAGGCGTCGGTATACGAGGCCATACCTACTGCGTTGCCAATATATAGCGGCGTGATTTCGTATGTACCAGCGAATATCGTTGATGGATCAGGGGATTGAGTGAGAACGAGCCTATATTTAATGTCGGCGCCAGACTCCCACAAGGTTGCAGCTTCTGCTAAGGTCTTGCTAGACGTGGCGGTAATTGAGTAGCCAGCACTAGTTGGAGCGAAATCAGTGATTGTCAAATCTATGAATGTAGGCGCGCCGCCATGTTCATCGGCATAATCCTTAGCCTCAGCCAATACAGCAGCGTCCTTAGCGTCCACCTCTTCTTCTGTAGGGAGTTCTGGTTTGTTGACAATATCATCCCATGTCACGCCTAAGTCTTCCATGCCAGCTACGCCGACAATCAAGATAAGACTCTTGTTCGGCCCCTGGGTAGGAGGAGTGATGAACGAGGTATGAATAGTCTTACGGTCTGCGTCTAGAACGAACCACTGTTTATAAGAAGTGTTCGTGTAGAGCTGGCCGTTGAAGACTAGACAATATGGTGCCCACTCTGGCACTGGACGTGACAGAGTGAACGTACCATCGCACTGTGGCGATAAATCATCGACAATGATGCGTGGAGCTTGCGAGTATTTGATTCTTGTAGTTTTTATCATCGTAATCTCCTAGTTAAAATACAAATCATTATTTTCTATTGCATCATTAGTGAATATACCAGGACCACTGGTAGACGGCGTACCACTGTTGGCAGACATGATATTGATGTTGCCCATCGCGAACTTCCAGCCCTTTCCTGGGAGCATACCGTAAGGAATAGGCAAGAGGTCGTATAAGAAGTCAATTCTGCTGTTGAGCAAGTTGATTGCGTCGCTGAGGTCGCCAGAGCCGCCGATGAGGTTATTAACGATAGTCTCAAGGGCAGTGAGGCGAGCGTCAATCGCGTCAACGCGGTTCTCCAACTGATCTAAGTCGTACTCTAGACGTTCGATACGATGTCGGTTATCTTGCACAATGGCCTTCATATCTAGGTAGAGGCACGAGAGATAATTGACCTGCTCAGCGAGCTTATTGAGCCATTCGGTGAAGCGAGTGAGATTGCACTCAATGGTCTTTTGGTCGATTGGCGGGATGGTCTGCCCAGTGTAGAGGGAGTCATCCATCGTTGCGCCATCGCAATTATAGGTATCCATTATAGTCTTACTCCTTTCGCTGCTTTAACCACTACTCTTAATGCATGTAGACGGCTTGAATCATCCGTAGGCGTATCAGACTCACCACCATAAGGCATAAATGCGATACTCCCGCCAGACACCATACGAACCTCAATAATATGCGTTAAGTATAGTTTTTCGCCTTTAGGAACTAACACGGTGCGGGAAACCTGCCATTCGGCTGACCCCCACGGATGCATATTGACGCCCTGGACGGTCCAGGTGTTCTGTAGCATATCAGTAACACTTGGGGTGTGAGTAGGAGTCTTAGTCGGGATAACCATTGACTTGAAGTTCTTTTCATCCATAGCCTGACCAGCAGGGGTTGTGTTCTGGATGCCATATGCATACTGGACAGTCACCTCTAGGTCGGTCTTGCCAAAGATAGGGACTTTTTGGTCCAACTTGAGGTCGATGATTTCGCTGTTATCCCCCATACGGGAACCAATAGAAAATGGCCAGTCTGGGTCATTCGGCCAGGCATCACGTAAGCTGTACTCATAAACCGTATCGCTCGGGAGCATGCGGCATTCTTTAATACAGCCACATTCGTCCTTCACGAGCACTCTATAGTACCCATCGCTATCCATCTCGATTACGCAGTCGCCAGCATCAGGGATGTGGTAATTCGTCCACTTATCGGCTGTAGGAGAGCCAGGGACTCCACATTCTGGGTCAAACACTAGATAGCTACATGATTCTGGCTTACCCGTATCTTCGTCAGGGATAATCTTCACATCACCAAGACAACCCAATGTGCCGAGCGAGAGGAAGTCGCAGACATAAATCTTCTGAGACTCATCACATTCGTTAAGATACTCAATATATGAGCCGCCCTCACCATTAGGAACTAGACGGAAGCTAGTACAAGTTTCATGCTCATCTAGCCAGGCGCAGAGATCCAGAGGATTAAGCTCTGTACCATCAGCACAACGTCCACGGAGGTAGCACCCATCAAATCCCCATTGTAAACATGGATTCTTGCAGCAGGTCTTTTCGCAGCCGTCCTCGCATGGATTACATCGGCTACATGGGTTTCCACATTTGCTGCAACTCATACTACTCCTCCTGTCCAGCTGCGTAGCGGTAGACTACCTCTACGACATCGGTTGGTAAGAGATTGTAGAAGTTGAAGTGGAAAGTATTATCAGCTAACTTCTGGAAGTCGCGTTCAGTGCCCTCAATCTGTTTAAGGCCGTTAAGATAAATCTCAACCGAGTCCTTAATTGGGAGATGGGCTACGACGATATTATTATTATCTTGCTCGCCTTCGAACACTTCGTCAGCTTTAATGCTACCAGTGTATGGGAAGCCGGCAGAAGGCACGCCAGTATAAGCAATGCAGTTTTGTTCAGGCACATGGTAATCTTCATGCTTGACATTGCCATAAAGGTAAACTACGCCAGCAGCGTCATCGACGACAGCTTCGCAGATACCAGGTTTTGGTGCATGGCACATGCCCTTCTTGCCACCGCAATGGCCGCAGCCTTGACAATATTGGCAGACATTAGCATATGCACGTACTGGAGCACCGATATATGATTCTTTACATGGTTTGTGCATCTTAGCTTTCCTCCCCGCTAGAAGAGTTAGTTAGCTCTACTATTCTGTAATTTTTATTAAAGTCAAAGATATACATGACATTTTGCGCGAAGTCATAAACAACGTTGTTGCGATAGCGCATCATGTTCTCTGGGTCGTAATTCTCGCGGTAAAGCGGGAGCTTAGCGACACATAATGAAGTCGGAACGCAGCCATCTTTTGGCGTATTCACGTGGTAGATAGCGTTCTCGTCTCGAACCTCTACGTAGTAGCCAGGGAAGTTCTTCGTGACATCTTTACCGTCAACGAAGCGAGTATCTACTAAAGTATGAGGAATATCGAGGACCGGGACCGCCGCACAGGAACAAGGGTCCATTAATATTTTTCTCCGTTAAAGTTTGTGTAAAGGGTCGAGATAAGACCCCCGTGTAGGGGGTCTATCTACTAGGCGCGAGTGAAGTCGACCAAGAAGGTTTCTTCTGGGTAAATCAACTTGTCACCACCCATCCAGATTTCGACCATCGACTCAACTGGGTTGTCGACCGTAGGCATGAAGCGGGTCTTTTCCATGAGCTGAATAGTCTTAGTCCAGAAGGAACGACGAGAGGCAATAATCATACGGACAGTGCCATCGCCTTCCCATGGGTTGAAGTTTTCACCATTCGGCGTACCAGCATGCATAGCAATGTCATCTGGGGCAATAAGAATGGTGAGGCCACGCCAGCGTGGGAGGCTCGGAAGAACGTCAAAGCTACCGAAGGCAGACTGGTCAACGTTAATCCATTCTTGGCGGATACCGGTGGTATCGTAGCTAAGAGCCTGGCTAAAATCTTGCTCGATTTCAAGAGCTAGATCAGGGTGAATCGTGATCAAGAAGTCGCTCTTGAAGCGTGGGCCAAAGGCACGACGCATGTAGTTGAAGACGTTAGATGCAGTAGTGTAGAAATCAGCATCTGCACCAGCTTCGAGATGGTTCGTTTGAGAACCGATGCGGGTAGCCATGCTTTCGATGAGGATTGGAGACTCAGATTCGATAATCTGTTCTGCCAAGCTGTTCCAGGCATCGAGAGCGCGGCGGTATGCAGCACCTTCGAGAGATTCAGCGTAGTTGCTTTCAACTTCGCCTGGGGTGAGACGACGAGTCTTAACACAGACATCGGCACGAATAGAATATTCGAAGCGGAAGTCTACGTCGACCTGTTCGTACTCATCGAGCGGACCACCAGCAGGAATGGTACAGTCGAGAGCCAACTGCTTAGGACATTCAACACCGTCCTTGTAGTGAAGCTCAGCGACACGAACGCGCTGTAGTGGGTTCATCCATTTCTTAAAGGTGATACGTGCAGAGTGTGATACTGCGAGGTTGTTCATCCAACCATCTTCTACCGGCGCGTTGAATGCCGAGAGCAAGAGGTTTTGCTGAAATTTATGTTCGAGGATTTCAGGCGTCCAAATTTGGCGCATGAATTCATAGATTCCATCTGGACCAACAGTTGCTGGAGCCGCAGAGCGGTCAGTGAAGGCGTAATCAAATGGAGTCTGTTCGTAGCCAAGCTTACCAGTGGTAATATTGGCCGGTGTCCCTGATGGCGTATATGGACCGTAAGCAGTCGCATGTTCGCCAGGAGTTGAACCGCTATTCTCCTTATTAGTTATAAAAATGCATTCATACAACTAGAGGAGAGGAATATTTTAGAATCCTGAACGCTTAGTGAGCTTGTCCTGGAGGAAATGTACGGCTTCTTGGTATCGCTTATTTTGTGCATCACCAGAATAGACAATGCTACGGGCTAATTGCTCGTTCATGTCGCCGTCCATATTCAACCCTGGACGAGGGTTATAAGCTGGATTCGTGGAAGCATCCGGCTGAGAATGTTGCTGCTTAAACTCTCGTAGCTCCCTGAGTTCTTTAAGCTGGGCGTTCTTCGCTGCAAGATAGCTGTAAGTTTCGCGCTCATTAATGCCGCTAGCCTTAAAGTAGCCTAGCTGGCGGAGTTCCGAAATAGGGAACCATCTTGTGCTAAGTCGCTCAATTCAGGGAAGTCTGTCGCAATAGTGCGAGAGAGTCTGAAGAGGTCATTATCAGAGATATTTCCTGTTGCCTTCGGTTCTTCAGCTGCCGACTGTTGAACTTCTGGTTCGCGGGGTTCTTCTTCGACCGCTGGAGTCTCATGGACACCTTGGCCTTCGAGTCGAGCAAGCAATTGCTCTTTCTCTAAAGATAACTTGCTTACTGAGGATTTTTGTTTCATACCTGCTTCAGCAAGTTTTAGGAACTCCGGGGTAACCTGGGCGTTGTCTAGGCCTAAACCTTTAAGGTAGGATTTGACTTCCGTTGGTACCTCGACCGCTGGGTTTGCAGATACTGGTTCCTGTGCTGGCTCTGCGAAGCTGTGGCATTAGCATCGGTAGCTGCAGCAGGAGTAACTGGTTCGCCATTATTTGGCATATATTTCTCCTTTATTTAAGTTGCTAGGAGGTGTTGTCACCTCTTAATTATTTGATAGAACACAATAATTATTTTCAACAAATAATTTTAACCATTTCTTTGCATAATTACACTCCAGATGGCATCAATGTGTTTCATCGCCATGTCAGCCTCACCAATGTACATAGCGGCAGTAGCCTCCTGGTTGTTCTCCATCGCTACGACAGAGGACGAGATAGCATCACGCAACATGGCGAGGTAGAGATCCATACTCTTAGCCGTAGGCACAGTCTTGCTTGCCTCTGTTATAACCTTGTCTAGAGTAAATTGTTCATCTTGCATTAGAATCGTTTTCCTTCCCTTAAAATTTGTGAATTATAAGTACCGAAGCGATCCATGTCTAGAGCCATAGTAGCCACGCATCGACACATTACAGCATCATCGTGATGCCCTGCCGCAGCTGCAGCTCTAAGAGAACCACTAGGGGTTTTCTCGAATGTAAAATAGTTAGCCTGGAAGCAGAATGTAGGGTCAAAGTCTTCATAATATCCGTTAGCAATCAGATATTTGAGGCGAGCAATCATCTCGTTCTTAGCCCCAGGGGTAGTATAGACGCCGAGGTTATTGTACCCCGTGACCTTCGCTACATCAGCGTAGATATTAGTATACTGGCAGACTTCCACTAGCCACTTAATCATCAGCTGGCCAGTGTTCCGCTCTGGGACCACCATAGCCTCATTGTACCGCATACCGATAAGAGAGACTAACTCAGCGAAGTCGTTCTGAGAGAGCACATTATTATACGCACAGACGGCCTTCACCTTATCCTGCATTACATCCCAGACCACCAGAGCAGAGTCATCTCCCTTAACCTCGCCGTCTGCTGGGTCAACACCAAGAATATATGTATGCCCCTGCATTGGAGGCTCATATTCCTTGATAACCCCGTCATCCGTGTAACGGAATTCAGTCTGCCCATTAGAGGTGAAGACGTCGAGAGTCTTAAACTTCTTATCTCTCCACTCGTTCACCTTAATAGCGTCGAAGATAGGAGAACCAGACGCGCGGAAAGACTCATCTGCAATTGTAGGGTAGTTCTCAAACATGTAAGTCCAGTCACGCTTGGCATCTTCACGGAAGATGAAATCGTACCAAGCAGCCTTGCGTAGCCACTTGCTTCTAGGCACGCCAGCCTTCTTCAGCTCAGAGAAGATGAAGTAATCATCATCAGTGAAGTTGTCAGTCTCAGTATCCTTGTCTACATCATGGAAGCGTCTGTGAGCCTCAGGAGAGTTAGGGTCTAACTCGTACTCGTCCATCAGATACCAAGGCAAGAAAAGATACACCCAAGAGTTATCTGGGCGCTGTGCCTCCTTGCTGAGGTCGTAAGCATG
>RHMF01002015.1_pt1 | contig 10131 bp, 8 predicted proteins | sample 5365151 | NCBI WGS metagenome assembly RHMF01 (sample SAMN10266501, study PRJNA497801) | feces metagenome | isolation source: feces | host: Bos taurus | place: China: Prairie of Fairy Mountain | collected 2017-08-14 | reverse complement strand
CTATTTCGCAAAAGTAAAACAAATTTTTTTTAAGCACAAATGTTTTTTATTAAAAAGCTTTTAAGCTCAAATGCGAAGAAAAAAAATTACTTCGTTATGGTAATTGGATTACCTCTTTGTGGTAATTGGATTACCATAACGAGGTAATACTTCTACTTCAAAGAGGTAAAAAAATAAAACAAAGAAAAAAAGAAAAAAAGCAAAGAAAAAAATGAAAAAATCAAAGAAAAAAATGAAAAAAGTAAAGACTTTTTTTAGTGGGTGTTTAGTCTTTGTGATAGGGTTCGTTGTTTAGTATTGTGTTTGCACGATATATTTGTTCTACTATTAGAAGGCGTATCATTTGATGTGAAAAGGTCATTGGGGATATTGATATTTTTTCTTGCACTTCTTGGTATATTCTTGGGGAAAAGCCGTATGCTCCGCCGACTATGAAGTTTAGGTTTTTTATGCCTTGATTCATTTGTTTTTGAAGGTGGGTTGCAAATTCTTTGCTACTAAATAGTTTGCCTTTTTCATCAAATAGTATATTCTTGTCATATTTGCTTATTTGTTTTAATAAAATGTCGGCTTCTTTTTCTTTGATTTCGGAAGAACTTAGGCTTTTTGCTCCTTTTATGTCGGGGAGATATATTATTTCAAAGTTAACATAATGCTTTAATCTTTTGATATAATTCTCCACTGCTTCAATTAGATATTTCTCTTCGGTCTTTCCTATTACGGTTAATTTTATATTCATTATTTAAGTCTTCTAAGTAGTTTATAAATTGTGCTATAATGTTTTTGCACATAAAGATATGGTGTTTGTTCTGCTCCAAAATGACGAATAAATGTTTCTATTGATGGGATTATGCTACCTGTAAAGTCGTAAATCTTACATTTTTGTTGTGCGGCATATTCAATTGCTTTCCAAAGTAATATGCTTGGGGCGTTGAGTGTGCGATATTTTGGATCGGCTCCCGAAAAGAGTTGATAGCAATTATCTTTGTCTATTATAAGATATGTGATTGCAAGAATATTTTGTTGATTGTCTTTTATTGCGAGCTTTTTTCCCACTTTTTTTTGTGTGCAAACCTCGTCCATTTGCTTGAAAAATTCGTAGGAGAAAGGACATTTTGTGTTTTGTCTTTGATAGGTGAGAAGGTTTATTTTATAAAATTCTTCGCAACTAATATCTTCGGTTAAAAAGAGATTGCTTTCTTGTTTTTTTATCTTTCTTCTATATTCTTTATCTATGTTGTTGAAAGTGTAATCTAAGTCTTCAATATTAGTAAAGCGATAGGAGTAGTGTGTTGTTGCGGAAAATCCGTTCCAAAGAAAGCCTAACCAATTTTTTATTTCGTAATTGAATTTTTGTGTAAAGAAAGCAAGTTTTTTTTGGTTGATTTTTTGTGCGAAATCTTGTAGGATTTTATTTTCTAAGGAGTATTTTTTGTTGTTATTAAGATTTTGTGGTAGTGAAATATAAGGTCCCGAAAAGGGTGTAAGCATTGGTGGCATTATTGTTTTGAAGTGTAGTTTTGTTTTTATGCAATAGGGCATTATTGCTAAGATTTCTTCACCTTCTTTATAGACTAATGTATCCCAAGCCTTATTGTAGGCTAAGTCTAACCACCATTCTTGATAGAAAACGGGTAGTTGTGGATTTCTTTCACAAAATAAGTCGTATTGTTCTTTGTTTGTCATTTTAATCTTTCTCTAAAATCCGACAATACGTTCATATAGTTAATATAAGCCTCGTAAGGAGAGTTGTAATGATTGAAGTATTTATGCACATCTCCATCGGAAAACCATTTTGTACACATATAATAGAAATTATCTGATGTTTGTAGATAACGCCAAGTGCGTAATAAATCCTCGTCTTGCTTTGAAATTACTTTTTCTTCCAATTCATAAATTTGCTCAAATGCGTCATCTTGCAAGTCATTTCCTAACCATGCCGTTACATCTCTTTCTTCATCGGCCCAAGAATAAGGTTCGGGTGCAAGAATTACGTCTTTGGGTTCTAATCTTGCAACAAGTTCGCTTGGGGTTGCAAAGTTGTAGTCGCTTTTTGTTAAAACGGTTTGTGGAAGGTGGCGTAGAAATTCAAAAATGCCGGTTTCTTTCCATTGATGTTCGCCAAAGGTTTCGTAATCCATAAAAAGATTAATGGTTTCTACGTTTTGAATTTCATTAATCCAAGAAACGAATTTGTCGCATGTTAAAGGAAATCCGTTCCAATTGTGTTGGGAAAAACGAAAGGCTATGTCATCGCTTAATTGGTAGTTTTTTAAGAGTAGGAGTAAGCCATTTTTTTCGGCATGTTGGTAAAGATAATTAGGACTTCGCCATGCTAAGATGTGTTTTGCACCTTCGGCAAGTTGGGCTTTAAATCCTAATTCTTTAACCATTCGTCCTATGTTGTCCGAATAAATAAGTTCGGTGTTACGAAAAGTAGTTGGTGTGATATTAAAGTGCTTTTCTATCATTTTTTTATGAATTAGCACTTGCTTTTTAAATTCTCCTTCGCTTGCAAGGGAAGATAATGAATGGGAATAGGTTTCGCAAAGAAATTCTACACAACCCGTTTCGGCTAAGGCTTGAAAGGATTCTAAAACCTCCGGACAATAAGCCTCGAATTGTTCAATGGCTGTTCCCGATATTGAATAAGCTACTTTGAATGCTCCTTTGTGTTGATTGATTAGTTCAAGTATTAGTTTGTTTGTTGGTAAGTAACACTTCTCGGCTACTCTCTTGCAAATCCAACTATTTTGTATTTGGTCAAAATATTGATGGCTTTCTCCTATGTCAAAGAATTTGTAGGGTCTTAACCTAAATGGTTGATGGACTTGAAAGTAAAAACAAATTGATTTCATAACACAAAGTTTTATTTTGTTAATTGATTGTATAATTCTACTAATTTCTCGGCGGCTTTTGACCAAGTTGTATTTATCGCTTCGGCTTTCCCCTCAATAGAAAGCATATTTGATAGGGTTTTGTAGTTTCCTATTGCATAGATTGCATTAGCTATTGCATCGGTATCCCAAAAATCTACTTTTATTGCATTGCGTAACACCTCGCTAACGCCCGATTGTTTGCTTATTATTGTTGGAACCGAATGTTGCATAGCCTCTAAGGGTGCTATTCCAAAGGGTTCCGACACGCTTGGCATAATAAACATATCGCTTTGGCTAAGTAGTTGATTTACCTCTTGGGATTCTAAGAAGCCTGTAAAGAGAAAATTCTTTGAAATGCGTTTTTTTGCAACTAAGGCTACCATTTTATTTAACATATCGCCCTTTCCCGCCATGATGAAAAGGAAGTTTTTGTCTTTTTTAAGGACTTTTTCCGCCGCTTCTATGAAATAATCCGGCCCTTTTTGAAAGGTTATTCTACCAATGAAAGAAACAATTTTTTTATTCTTTGTTTTATTGGAATATTCCTTTGAAATATTTTGCTCAACTCCATTGTGAATTGTCAAAACTTTATCGGGATTTTGATGATATTTGTTTATTATGATATTTCTTGTAAATTCGCTTACCGCAACTATTTTATCGGCGTTATCCATGCCATATTTTTCAACTTGATAGACCTCTTGGTTTATGTTTTCTCCACTTCTATCATATTCTGTTGCGTGAACGTGTACAATAAGTGGCTTATTGCTAATTTGTTTTGCAATTACGCCCGCTTTATAGCAAAGCCAATCGTGTGCATGTATTACATCAAAGGTGTTTTGTTTTGCTATGCTTGCCGCAACAAAGGCATAGCGTTCTACCTCCTCTAAAAGATTTTCTCCATATCCACCTTTGAAATCTAATTTTAAGTTATTTGCTTGTTTTTGTGTTGGTGTGGTAGAATGGATTATATTGTAATAATCTTGTTGTCCTATGTATGGAATGATTGTTGAATTGATTTGAACAAATGAAATCTTTTGGTCAATGTTTTTTCTTTCTTGTTGGGAAAGATTATTGACTACTTGACTTGCCGAAAGTATTTTGATTTGTGATGTATCTTCATCTCCAAATGCTTTTGGAACAACAAATATTATTTCAACATCTTTGTTGTAAAGAGCTTTTGTTAAACCATAACAAGCCGTTCCTAAGCCTCCGGATATATGGGGAGGGAATTCCCAACCAAACATTAGTACTTTCATAATTGAGAGTCGTTAAATTGTTTACACTTGTCTATCATATATTTCATTCTACAAATCTCGGCCACACTCCAAGCTTGAGAAATGCTTCCTCCCGCTTTATATGGTGGATTTCCATCATAAACCTCCGCTATGCTTCCTACACAATAGTCGCATAATATATTACCAAATTCATTGTAGATTTGTTCTATGTAATTTACCGCTTCCTTTCCATATACTCTTAAAAAGGCTTCAGAAAACGCACCTATAAGCCAAGGCCATACCGTTCCATTATGATAAGCCATATCACGCTCTTGTTGATTTCCAAAATAGATTTCATGATAATCTTTATGAGTAGGAGAAAGGCTTCTTAAACCTCTTGGGGTTAAAAGTTCTTGTTTTACTTTTTCAACTATTAGTTGGCGAATTTTAGGACTTATAGGACTATATTCTAAACTTGCGGCAAAAATCATATTGCAACGAACGGAGAAATCCTTGTAAGCTCCATCAACATAATCGGCTAAATAACCAATTTCTTTTGACCAAAAAGTTGCTTTGAAATTAGTAGGAAAATTTTCGGCAAATTCGTCCCATTTTGCAATTTCTCCATCTTCACATTGCAATTTTGCAAGTTCCCTATAAAACATCACGGCATTGTACCATAAGGCATTGATTTCAACGGCATAACCCTTGCGAGCCGTAACAGGATTGCCATCAATTATAGCGTCCATCCAAGTTAAAGCCTTTCCTTCTTCACCTTGCCATAAAAGGAAATTGCTATCCATTCTTACATTTGAAACACCTTCCGAAAAATTCTCTAATATATTTCTCATTATGTGAGAATATGCTTGCCACACCTCTTTTCTCGCATCATTAATGTAAGCATATTGTTGCAAAGTCCAAAAAAACCATAAAGGAGCATCAACACTATTATATGCGGCTTGCTTACCCTCTCCAATATTTGGAAAGAAACCATCTTTAAAGTCATCAAGCATTGTATCAATTGCTAAACGAAACAACCTCCAATCATTAAGTGCAATACAAAGTCCGGGTAAGGAAATAAAAGTGTCGCGACCCCAACGACCAAACCAAGGAAAGCCCGCAACTAAATTAACCTTTGTGCCTTTTCTTGCAAAAAACATACGAGCAGCTCTTTGTAATACATCTTCCGTTGTTTCAATAGGAAAACGCCAATGCGATTCTTTTGTAAAATCTTGGCTAAGTAGAAAAGGATTTGCTTCCTCTACTCCACAACTCACATAAACACTTTCGCCCTTTCTAAGAGTTGTTTTGAAGGTTCCAGGCACTAAGAGATCCTCTATATAATCGTATCCACGTTCTTTTTCCTTTATGTATTCAAAATTGTAATACCAATAAGGATTATGTTCGTAAGAGATTTTTTTTGAAAATTGAATATAAAGTGGAGTGTAGTTTTTGTACATCTTATAACACCTTCCTTGCTCGGCTTGATAGGAAGAAGTATCTGCCTCTTGATTCGATTTAGATAATTTATGAACTTGTCTAAAAGCAAGGAAAGGTTGAAGTTCCAATTCAATCTCCTCCAACGCCTCTTTTAGTGTATATTTGATTAAAAGCCTATCTTGTTTTTCTTGAAAAAACATTTGTTTTACCAAAACAATGCTTCCAATCCTATAAGTATGAGTTGGCAAAACACCAAGCTCGTATGATTCAAGATATTTATGACCTTTTGGAGAATAAACCCCCTCTTGATAGCGATGAAGAGCTAAATTAAAACTTTGATTATTTTGCTTTATTGTTTCATCTAAGGAGGATAATAAAACATGGTTTTGATTATCAATCTTAGGTTGAGGAACGATTAGTAAACCATGATATTTTCTTGTATTGCAAAATGGTAAAGTTGTACAAGAGTAAGCATTTGAAATATTAGCCCTTAAAACCTCTCTATTTAAAGAATATTCCAAATTAGATAAATCGTTTTTAGTAAAAAGTATATGTTCCATTTTTTTTCTACTATTTTATGAAATCAATGCTTTAATGTCTTTTATTGAAAATATCTTTGTAATAAAAGATGCTACTACTATTAAGAATAATGTAATTAAAACTTTAAAAATCCAATTATAATCTAAACATAAAATACCAAAAGCAATTAAAGCTACAAGGGCAATAAAGATAAGTATTTTTAAACAATATCTCCATTCAAACCTTATCTTAAATATTTTTAAAGCCAACCACGCTTGTAAAATTGCCGTAACGCTTTGAGTGATTAAACTCGTTATTGCCGCTCCATTCTCCTTAAACAAAGGAATCAAAATAAAGTTCAAACCAATGTTCATCAACATTCCTAAACCGGCAACAAGATTTAAATATTTCAAAGAACCATTTGCCGTAAGCACCGTGCCGAAAATATAAGTCATAGATATAGGAATAAAACAAAAAGATAAAATCCTATAAACCTTAGCACTTTCATCTATGTGTTTATTATAAAGCAATTCCATTAGTTCGGTTGAATAACAAATAGAAACGGCAACAAAACCAAGAGTGATTATAAGAAGTAGATGAAAAGCAGCACCGATAACGGCGTTTATCCTTTGATTTTCCTTTATCATCTTGGCAATAAGAGGAAGCAAAATCACCGAAAAAAGATAAGCAACCATATTTGCCGAATCCACAAGACGAAAGCCCGAGGCATAAATACCCGAACTAACACCATTATCCTCAACCAAAGCAAGTAACATAACTGAATCCATTCTATTGTAACACGCCATCAACAAACCAAGCAAAGCGTATGGCAAACCATCTTTGAGGATATGGAGATTGAAAGCAAAATTCCACTTTAATTTTAATAACCTTGTCTTTGACAAACACACAATCAAAGCAACTAAAAAAGTGATAAACATTGTTAAAGTTTGAATATAGACAAAATGATCTATTGTAAAAATTGCACGAAGAGAATCATTCCAAAGGAAAATACCACAAAAAACAATAAGCAAACTCCTATCCAAAACCGAAATCACACTATCGGTCTTAAATAACATCAAAGACGTGATATTACTTCTCAAATAAGAAATAAAACTTTGCAAAACTTGCGTGATACACATCCAAGAAAGCAACTTTATTTGATAGGACGAATACCCCAAGAAAGCACCCACAATTAAAATAATTACGAAATAAATTGCCGCAAGAGCGAATTTCAAAGGCACAATACGAGCAAAGTATTTTTTAAGTAGTTGCGTATGTTGTGCAATAGTGCGATTATTGTAGTTTGTAATGCCAAAATCAAGTATAATATTAAAAAGATAGGTGAAGTTAAACAAAGCATAATACATTCCATAGACATCGGCCGACAAAGCGTTTTGCACCTCGCGATCAATCCCCAAAATCCAAAATGACTTTATCAAAATATTCAAAGTCAAAAGGAAGAATAAATTAGTAACAAAGAATCTTTTCATAGTTTTATGTGGCAAATATACAAAAGAATTTGTAATAAAAACAAACATCAACTACATTCTTTATACATCAAATCTTTAATGTCTTTTGGATGTAACATTACGCCTTTCTTATCTTTTGTCCAAATTATCTCCGATTTCCCCTTATCATAGTCTTTTATCAATTCCTTAAACTCTTCTTTATCTCTAATACTTAAAATATATTCTTCTCCTTTTTGTCTTAAATCTCTCACGCTTGCAAGAAAGTCCTCCATTGTCTTTTCTCCATAAATATCTACCGAAAATTTGCAAACTAATCCCTCATTCCTATAAACATCTTTTAATACGTTTTCCACTATTTCTATACTACAATTCGTATTCGCAGGAGTGTCTAAAACAACAATAGCATCATGTATTGAAACAACCTCATAACCCATTTCAAACAATCTTCTCAAAGCTTCTCTAAACAACTTACTCTCTAATGCCATTAACTTGTGAGCAAGCACTGTTCTTTCTTCTTTTTTAAGATTCTTTTTATAACTTAAAATTAGAGAATAAACATTCGGAAACTCCTCCTTAAATCGCTTTGTATGTTTGTAATTACTTTTTTCTCTTAAATTTTTACCATAAAACACTTGGGCAAACATAATGCCTTTTGTATCTTGTCTTATTAAATCATATCCACCTACTTTGCTATTATCACCCTTCAAAACATTGTCCCAAAACTGTCCTGTTGAAGTTAGATAGATATACTTCAATACATCAAATGGAATCTTTCTTATTTTATCAATTTCAGAACTATCTAAATCTATGTTTTTTAATTTGTTACAAAGATATTCTCTTGCATTATACTTACTATTATTGCCTTCTTTATTCTCTTCTTCTATATATGATATTATTATCTTTGTTATATCATAAATTGTACTTGTTGATTTGTTTGTGTGTGTTTTGGCGGATTTTAATGAATTTTGTCGAATACCATATTTTTCATAAATCAAAGTATTTAATAACAAAGGGTGCGAATTGCTTATATCTATCTGGTATTTTATGTTTAAAAAATTTTTGAACTCTCGTGGTGTCCTTGTTAGTATATGATATATTCTATTATCAACTTCATTAGGCACTTTTATTCCGTATCGCTTTTCCTGATACTCCTTTAAAATATTCAAATGATAATGTTGCGATTTTTTCTCCTCTTTCCTAAAATGAATATCTATATACTCTTTTGCTTTCTCTGTGTTTATTCTTAATCTATTTAGACTATTTTGATATTTCCTATAAAATGACTTTGTAAGTATTTTTTTTGCCATAGTTGTTGCCAACCTTTCCTGTTTTGTCAACTCCTCTTCAATTCCTACTATATAAGGGCGATAAGGATAAAAATAAGGTTTATTTGAATAACTAACATTTTTTTCAAAATCAACAACCCTATAACCCTTAGACCTTACTCCATTGACGTATGGCTCTACTACCTTAACGAGTTTTTCCTTCACCAAGTAATCAAGTATTGCTACACTTTCATTTCCTAACACATTTTTTAATACTTCGGCATTAAGATATGCAGTGTTGTTATACGAAGAAACTTGTCTTGAAATCAAATTGTGGATTAAAAACGAGCTTTTTCTCTCAATCACTTTCCTCGATTGAAGCCTTTTCTCTACATACTTTACTTTGTAAACCTCATAGAACTTGTCAAACTCAAAGTTCTCTAATGTAAAATACAATTTACTTTTCATATTATTTGCTATTAAAATTGCACCTACAAAGTTAAGAAAAAAATCTCAATCAAGCAAAAAAAAACACTAACTTAATTGTTTGATAATCAGAAATTAATCAGAAATTTTTTTGTATATTTGCAATGTAATTTAAAAAAGAAGGAGAATATATGGTAGAAAGGTTAAAAACGACTAAGGAAGTGTTGGCGATGTTGGGTATTTCTTATACGACACTTTGGCGAATTAGAAAGAAACTTGCAATGTTCACAACCGAAAAGAAATTGAAGAATTATTATTCCGAAGAGGATATCAAGGAAATTGAACTCCAATTAAAAAAGGAAAACGCTTGTAGGATTTAACCCTAAATGAAATCAAGTTTTAATAAAATAATACTTGATTTTAAAAAATTAAAGCTTGATTTTATTTTCTTGAAACAAAGAAAAAAAGACTTGGTTATTCTTAATCAAGTCTTTTTCTTTTTTCTTTTTATAACTTTATTAAACCTATTATGGATTAGTCGCTTAAAAAGATGATAAATATTTTGTTAAACTGAATTTAAAGAGTAAATTTGCAAGCATAAAACAAATTAAATTAATAATTAAACCTGTCTAAAAACGTGGAGTAGTATATTTTTGGTGTAAATATATAAATTATCTCACGATATGCAAAATAGTAAAACCGAACATGTTTGTGATTTAAAAGTGATAACGAACAGATATCAATCTGGACCGGTTGTTTCATTCAAAGGAATCTCCTTTCTTTTTGCTCTGTATAATCTTTATCTTTTTGCCTTGATTAAGATAAAAAGAATCAAAAAGGCAGAAGTGTTTAAATGCAGAATTTGTGGAAGATATGAATGGAAGTGTCCATATTGCAATTCAGTAGAGGTATTGGATAC
>RHMF01001701.1_pt1 | contig 10132 bp, 9 predicted proteins | sample 5365151 | NCBI WGS metagenome assembly RHMF01 (sample SAMN10266501, study PRJNA497801) | feces metagenome | isolation source: feces | host: Bos taurus | place: China: Prairie of Fairy Mountain | collected 2017-08-14 | reverse complement strand
GGAAAAAGACAACAATGCCCTCAAGGCTAAGTTCATCAGTAACATCTCGGCCCAACTCGATCCCACACTGGAAAAACTCGACAGTACCAAACCCGAGGTCAAGGCCTTGAAGGATTTCTCAGAACACATCCAGACGCTGTCAGAGTTGGAGAACTCTGAAGATGAAATTGAAAAGGAAGAGGTGCAGATACCAACTTTCTGCGAAGGTATCATGGACCAGATTCGCGACAAGGTGAAGAAAGGTGTCACGCTGAAGGTGAATGCTCCGAAGATGACTGTCGACATGAATAAGGAGTATGTATCACATATCCTGCTTCATCTGCTGAACAATGCCGCTGAATATACCCCCGAAGACGGTACCATCTGGCTAGAGTACAAAAAACGTAGTGCGCATACCCACCAATTCCTCGTAGCAGATACAGGCTGTGGTATACCAGAGGAAAAACGGGAAGATATCTTCAAGCCTTTCCTCGAAATCAGAGACCTTACCACAGGCGATGGTCTCGGACTGCCTATCTGCAAACAGATGGCTTTGAAGATGAACGGCGATCTTGACGTCGATCCTGAGTTCACCAAAGGAACACGCTTCGTGCTGGATTTGCACTCATGATTTTCTTTTTTTCAGGAACAGGAAACACTAAATGGGCGGCAGAGCAACTGGCTTTGTCGACGGGAGAAGAATTGCGTTTTATTCCAGACGAACTGAAGAATGGTGAGTTAGAATACCATCTCAAAGAGGGCGAACGACTGGGGTTCTGCTTCCCTACTCACGGATGGCAGCCTCCAAAGATTGTTCGCCAATTCATTAGGAAAGCCGTATTCCATTCCACCTCTTATATATATGCCCTGACTACCTGTGGCGATAATATGGGGCACGCCATGCGTATCTTCAATAAGGAACTGGGACTGCAGCAACTGCACACCGATGCAGCCTTTGCCATTGTGATGCCTGAGTCGAATGTCTGCTTCTCCTTCCTTCATCTAGACACGCCAGAAAGGGAACGCCAGAAGATAGCAGCCGCCAAGGAACGCATCAAGCACATCTGCGACATCATCATACAACGTCAGAAGGGAGTGGAAGAGTTGGTCAAAGGAGCTATTCCCTATACCTATACTTATGTAATAGGAGGCTATTATAACAAGCACCTCATCACCGACGAGCATTTCTGGGTGGATGAAGAGGCTTGTAGCAAGTGTGGACTATGCGAGAAACTTTGTCCTGTCGATGATATTGAGGGCACGCCTCCTCATTGGAAAAATGACGGCTCGTGTACCAACTGCCTGGCCTGCTATCATCATTGTCCCCGCCATGCTATCCATTGGGGAAAGATGAAGCGGGGACAGTATGTATTCAAAAAGCAATAAACCTTTACCGATTATCAGTCGGTTTGTTTCTCAAATTCGTAAACTTCGTCGTCGAATTCCAGAGAGAGCTTGGTCTCCGTGATACCTACAATCTTGATATCACCATGCAGCATGGCTTCGGCCATACCAAATTTCTGCTGTTGGAAGCCATTCATATAAGCCTGTTTGAGCTGATCTTCTAAAGCAGGATTATCTGCGATTTTCTGTTTCACCTGGTCATTCCATGCCGTCTTCCTAATGAGAACAAGCAACTTGTTGGCATCGAAATTCATCGTCAGCGTGTTGCCTTTGCGCTGGAAGGGGATGTCCTGGGCAACATAAGCAACGCCTATCGTGCCAACACTCTCGTCGGGAATCTCGCAATATATTGACTGGACAATATTGTCCTGACCATTAAAATACAAGACGACAGACATGGCGACATTGTCCTCCTTTTCTACAGTCATCCAATAGCCGTCCAAACTCTGGGCCTGAAGTGAGAGCGATGTCATCAGCATCACAGCGATTAATAACAAATATTTTTTCATAACGTTTTTAGATTTATAAATGATTCATTTAGTTTATTTACATCAATAAACGCGAGGACCGAAGATGGTGGTACCGACGCGAACCATTGTACTGCCTTCCTCTACGGCAATCGGATAATCGTGACTCATTCCCCAGGAACGCTCGCAGAACGAAGGCTCATTGGCAAAATGCTGCGCCTTCAGCTCATCAAACAGATTCTTGGCAATGCGGAACTCGGAACGGATCTGTTCTTCGTCTTCCACATACGATGCCATCATCATCAAACCACAGATACGCACATGATGCAACGTACGCCATTCGCCATCTGCCAGCAATTGACGGCAGGCATCAGGAGTAAGTCCGTATTTCGTTTCTTCCTCGGCGATATGGAGTTCGAGCAGCACATCGATAACACGATTATTTTTGGCTGCTTGCTTGTCAATTTCCTTCAGCAACTTGAGTGAGTCGACTGCCTCAATCATCGTGATATAGGGAGCGATGTATCTCACCTTGTTAGTCTGCAAATGTCCAATGAAGTGCCATTCAATATCCTTGGGCAACGATTCAACCTTCTGACGCAATTCCTGCTCGTGGCTCTCGCCAAAGATGCGCTGGCCCTCTTCATAAGCAGCCTCGATATATTCGTTGGGATGATACTTACTAATAGCCACAAGGCGTACACCCTGTGGCAAATCAGCAAGTACTCGTTTCAGATTACCTTTTACGTCGTACATCGTTAGTCCTCACTCTTTCCGTACTCAAAGACATCCAATAGGGGCGTCTCAGTAACACCGGCGATGACATAGTCACCTATTGAACCCTTCATCACCTCTTCGATATTGTTGACAGCTCTCTTCAGAGTTCCGGCATGCACCAGATAGTTGACGCTGCTGCGCTTCTCCTTTTCCGTCTTCTCGTCTATGGTAATAAACTGTAACTTTGCCTTATACCAACGATCTGCCGATGGGTCGTCGCTAAAGAAAATTTCCTTATAGGGAGCTATCTTGATGTCCTTCACAGAAAACTCTCCGCTAATATAACTCGACATCTCCTCCATGATGCGCTTTTCTGCCTCGGTAAAGCTGAGGGCATCGACGGTATAGGTTTCGTTCACTTTCTTCTGCAGACCATCTTCCATGGTCTTCTCATAGCTGATTTTACACTCAAACCAAATTGCTGTTCTTGATCTCATATCTTTTATTATTTCTGAATTCCTCTAGAGTTCGAACCACCTAGCGCATTTTTCTTCTGCTCAGTTAGACGTTCTATAATCTCAGTAGCAATAAGTTGACTGCGCGCAGGGTCAAGAGCCGACTCAGCGGCGATCTCTTGCTGAGCCTTCATCAACTCGTTGACAGTCGACTCGCTTTGCGACATGAAATTCTTTTCTGATACTCCCATACGATCCTTGTTGTAAATCTTAGAAAGAATCTTGTCGGCAGCAGCCGTATAGCGCTTACGGAAAATGGCCTCAGCCTTGGCATTGTACTCCTCTTGTGAAGCACGCTCTGCAGCTACCAACGAGTCGCCATCGCTGGTGACACCCAATTCCTCTGGGTTGATGCCATCGTCTATCAAATCGTCGGTAGCCTGACGAGGAGCTGGCTTGACAAATTCCACTGGATTGCTCTCTGGCATCATATCGAAATAGAGAGCTATTGCAAGACCTGCAATGGCTACAGCGATAACGGTTGTTAGCAGCGAACGATAGGTGTTGCGCTTGCGATTGATGCTGTTCAGCATTTCTAAAGGCGTATTGAAACGGTCCTCTGGAGCCTCGCTAACTGCCTTCTTCACTACCTTGCGCAACTCCAATGGCATGTCTGACTGGTCGAAAATCTTCTGCAACAGTCGTCCAATGGAATAGATGTCACAACGATTGTCTATCGTACCCTTGTTCATGACCTCAGGGGCTACAAATTGCTCCATACCGTCGCGATATAGTTGGGTGGGATTGCTCATCGACAGATAGTGCGAACCAACATGAATCAGTAGCGGAGCATTGTCGCCCTTGCGCAGGAAAATAGTCTGAGGCGAGTAGCAAACGCCAAAGACTCCCTGCTCATGAAGATAAGCTGCAGCCTCCAACAACTGACGTGTGAAATCCTCAATAAAATGAGGCTCTGCTACGATGGCCGGTGTGTCGTTAAGCACCTGTTTCAAAGGCTGATATTGTCCCTGTTCTAACTCCAGTCGCACGATGTCGTTACCCTCCGTCTGAGGACGGAAATGCAGAATATGCTGGTTGGTCAGCGCACTATTCGCCTTGCATTCTGCCTTCAAGGCCTCGCAGAACTTGATATTGCTGTTCAATTCACCGGCAATATCCACCACACCACGATATTTTCCATCAATCTGCTGACGATAGTACTCTCCAATGGGCAGACGGGTCTTGTTGAGCTTTCCGTCCTTCCTCGATGCCAATAATTCTTCGTAATTCATAATCTGAAAGGTTCGTTTCGATGCGCAAAAGTAAGCATAAATTCTGAAAAACTCAAATAAAATTTGGATTTCTTCTCACTAATTAGTAATTTTGCAGCCGATTTACGTAAATTAGACAACAATGCCGGAAATATCAGTACGCGGACTGGAGATGCCTGAATCGCCGATTCGAAAGCTGGCTCCTCTTGCCGCAGCCGCCAAACAACGTGGTACGAAGGTGTACCACCTCAACATCGGTCAGCCCGACCTGCCCACACCGCAGGTAGGCCTCGATGCTTTAAAGCAGATTGACCGTAATATCCTGGAGTATTCTCCCTCGCAGGGCTATTTGAGCTACCGCGAGAAGCTGGTCAGCTATTACGCGAAATATAATATCAATGTTACTGCCGAAGACATTATCATCACGTCGGGCGGTAGTGAGGCGGTGCTCTTTGCCTTCCTCTCCTGTCTGAATCCAGGAGACGAAATCATTGTGCCAGAGCCTGCATATGCCAACTATATGGCATTTGCTATTTCGGCTGGTGCTAAGATTCGTACAATCGCTACCACCATCGAAGAAGGTTTTTCGCTGCCCAAAGTCGAAAAGTTCGAAGAACTCATCAACGATCGCACTCGCGCCATCATGATCTGCAACCCCAACAACCCAACGGGCTATCTCTATACCCGTCGTGAGATGCAGCAGATTCGCGACTTGGTGAAGAAGTACGACCTCTATCTCTTCTCAGACGAAGTGTATCGTGAGTACATTTATACAGGTTCGCCCTATATCTCCGCCTGCCACTTGGAAGGTATCGAGCAGAACGTGATTCTTATCGACTCCGTATCAAAACGCTATTCTGAATGCGGTATCCGCATTGGAGCCCTGATTACGAAGAATGTCGAGGTTCGCAAGGCTGTAATGAAGTTCTGCCAAGCCCGTCTGTCTCCTCCCTTGATAGGCCAGATTGTGGCAGAGGCCTCATTGGATGCTCCAGAGGAATACTATCTGGACGTCTACGAGGAATATGTGGAGCGACGCAAATGTCTCATCGACGGACTCAACCGCATCCCTGGCGTCTACTCGCCAATTCCTATGGGTGCTTTTTATACCGTAGCTAAACTGCCCGTTGACGATGCCGAGAAGTTCTGCCGTTGGTGTCTGGCTGAGTTCAACTATGAGGGCGAAACTGTGATGATGGCTCCTGCTGCCGGTTTCTACACTACACCTGGCGCTGGCATCAATCAGGTGCGTATCGCCTATGTGCTCAAGAAAGCCGACCTCGAGCGTGCACTCGTCGTACTGCAGAAGGCACTTGAGGCCTATCCTGGAAGAGTGATGGAGTAAGGTTGTTATAGTCATCGAAGTCGCATCGCTAGTCGAAAATAGTTGAAAAATTAGCATTGAATCTTCCGTTTTTCCTTGCCCACAGGATTTATTCCGATGATGGTGATCAGCGTAAGGTGAGTCGCCCCGCTATTCGTATAGCAACCATTGGCGTTGCCATCGGACTTGCTGTAATGATTGTTACAGTAAGTGTGGTTCTGGGATTCAAGCATACCATTCGCGACAAGGTGGTGGGTTTCGGAAGCCATATCCAAATCGAGAGTTTCATTGCCTCGCAGAGTGCAACGCCCTACCCCGTCTGCATCGACGATTCGCTGACCAAAGTTCTTCGCGCCATTCCCGGTGTTCGCCACGTAGGACGCTACGCCCTCACGTCAGGCATCCTCAAGACAGACAATGATTTTCTGGGCGTGGTTTTCAAGGGCATTGGAGAAGACTACGACACGCAATTCCTGCAGAGTAATGTCGTCGAAGGCAAGATGCCTCAATTCTCCTCGACGAAAAGTTCCAACCAGATTGTGATCTCTCGCATGATGGCCAACAAACTCTCGCTCAAAGTTGGCGATCGCGTCTTTGCCTATTTTATCAGCTACGACAACGTGCGAGCACGCAAGTTTACTGTTGCCGCTATTTACGAGACCAATATGACGCAGTTCGACGAGTCGCTGTGTTTTACCGACCTGCCCATTCCCGTAAAACTCAATAAATGGGAGAAAGACCTGTGCAGCGGAGCCGAGTTACAGGTTAGCGACTTCGAGCAGTTACAGGCCACCTACGATCTTGTGATAGAGCGTGTTAACCGGCATACCGACCATCATGGCGAGATACTCACCTCACACACCATTCAGGAAAGTTATCCGCAAGTATTCTCGTGGCTGTCGCTTCTCGACATCAACGTCTGGATTATCCTGTCGCTGATGGTCTGCGTAGCTGGCTTCACGATGATTAGCGGACTGCTCATCATCATTCTTGAACGCACACAGATGATAGGACTGCTCAAGGCCCTGGGAGCCCGCAACAAGAGCGTGCGCCACACCTTCCTCTGGTTTACCGCCTTCATCATCGGACGAGGTATGCTTTGGGGTAACGTGATTGGCATAGGACTTGTTCTGCTACAGCTCCACACAGGTATTGTCCAGCTCAACCCTGCCAACTATTACGTCAGTACGGCCCCGATGGAATTCAACATTCCTCTTATTCTGCTACTCAACATCGCCACACTCCTCGTCACCCTCTTCGTCCTCATTGCTCCCTCCTTCCTCGTCTCCCGCATTCATCCAGCGCGTTCCATGCGCTACGAATAGTAATTCCCAGCCTGGGAACAAAACATTCCCACCTTGGGAATAAAATATTCCCAGCCCTGGGAATAAATTTTCCATAGTTAGAGAAAAAAGAACAGTCCCCAAGATTATCCTGAGGACTGTTAAGTGAGTATTTCTTTCTTTAGAACGTATAGACAAGCGAAGCCTGAATCTGATGGCGATTATCCTTCACGCTGACAGGATTGCAGGTGTTGGTGACAGTCTCTGAGCCAATCATGGTATCAGTATCGTCGTATAATTCGTAAGTAAGCGACTGGTTGGGCATGAAGGGATAGAAATTACCCTTACGCATGCTATACTGATAGGCGATGTCGAAGCGGAACTTGTCGATGGAGAATCCCACACCTGCTGTGATGCGATGGGTATCCTTCCAGTTGATGTAATGGGTAGTCGAGGCATAATAGACACCTGGCGACAACAAGGTCTGGTCGCGAACACCGCTCTCCTTGTACATTGGCGATACGTAATTATAGCCAACACGGAAGGCAAGATTTTTGTCTGCTTTTACCTCAGCACCAAGTTTGAGTGTTGAGACGCCCTTCAGCGTGGCCTCCGTATGGCGCTTCATGACTTTATCACTTGAACTGCTCTCATAATAGGTGTCACTCCAATAATCGTAATGTCCTCCATCAACTGTGCGCATATCGCAAGCACCATAGTCAGCATATTCGTAGACAGCACCAAGGGCGAGATAGTTACCAACAGTATGTCCCAGACTCAGGCCAAACTTCCAAGGCGTATTGAAGCGGAAGTCTTCCTTAGCATCGCTGCGATCGAGAGTGAGTCCGACAATCTTGGTGGTATTCTGCGTAGTAAGGCGATAGAACGTCGGTGTGGCCACCGATACGCCGATGCGGAACGGCGACTCCTCGATTGGTCGTACTATCAAACCGGCCTTGACATTGAAGCCATAACCAGTAATCTCGTGATGGTCACTAACCAAAGCATCGCTTAACGTCGGACTGTTGAACGACTCGTAATGCTCGCTGTAATTCTTGTAGTTAACGTTATGCACACCAACGGTTAAGCCAAGGTAAAGACGATTCTTGATGTTACCGCTGATATTGAAATCAAACTCGCCGATGTAACCTGTAGCAGCACGCCCGAAATTGTAATGATTTCCTTCATAATAGTACAACGCATCCTCCGCCTTATCATAGAGCATATTGCCGAAATAAAGGTCGTCAAGTTGAGACCATGCTCCGGTATCGAACAGTCCTATTCCATCTTTGATATACGTCTGCTTGTTCTGTGACGAACCGTTCAAGGCTCCTTCTGCAAAGAGTACGTGATTGAAATTGCGGTTCTTATGGAAATTGAAACCGAAATTCAAGAAGCTGGTCTTACCCGATTGAGTGGCAAAGACAACACCAATCTGGTCGAACGACACATGCGTCTTGCTGCCATCATGGAAATCGCGACCATCCTCTTGAATATTGACACTAAGAGAAGCGGAGACCTGCCCTCTGCGGAATAGTCCGATACCAGCTGGATTGCTACCCATTGTGGAGATTTCCGCACCGAGGGCATCCATAGCGCCACCCATACCCACGTAACGGGCCGTACCATTGAGATCTTCTGTTGCCAACGCTGCTCCCACATAGGTATCCTGTGTGGCAGGCTGAGCCTGAAGCTGTGTGGCAACCATAGCCACAGCAGCAAACAAATATATCTTCTTCATATCTTTCAACTTTAAACTTTCAACTATCAACTTTCAACTTATCTACGTCCACCCAAACGGTGTCCGCCACCAGAAGAACGACCTCCGCCACCGAAGCTGCCACCGCCGCGATAACCGCCTCCACCACCGAAGCTGCCACTGCTGCGAGTCGTCGTTCCTGAACGATAATCGCCATAGCTGTGATGACTGCTGCTATTAGAACGGGTACCATACGAACCGCGATTATAACCTACGTTGCGACGATTACCTGCGGAGTAGCGATGATGAGAGACACCAGCACGACTCCAACGGGCTCCAGCGTGGCTGTAGTGCACATAACGAGGTCCGTACCAACCACCATACCAACCACCATAGTAGCCATAGCGATAGCGCCAGGGAGAATACCATGTAGAATAGTAGTAAGGCGAATACCATCCCCAATAGCTACCATAATACCAGGGATCATAATACCAAGGATCGTACCAGCTATAGTAGCTACTATAGTACCAAGGTGACGACCATCTTCCGTCGCGATAGCCTTCCCAATAGACAACACTTGGCGTATAGTCGTCGAAACGAGTCATGCGACGGGTGTATTTGTAATCGCCAACCTCATTAAAGGCAGAATCGGGATAGACGCCACGCTCTGCTGAGAAATCGATGATATCATTGCCAGCAGAATCGATAGGGGCTACACGACTCCAAACACGGCGGTTGTATTCGTCAGCGCTACGTGTGCTGCCTGCATAATAAGTATCGGTAGGCATCCCATACTTCTCGGCTTCCTTAGCCACGTTCTCTTTCGTTGGTACGAAGTAGAGATCGTCGTCCTGTGCCATCATAGTGATAGGCATGGCTCCTAAGAGGACTGAGAGTAGAACTAACTTTTTCATATTCATTTGTGTCATTTATAGAGTTTCACGTTGCAAAAATACGACGATTTTCTATGCAAAGTTACGGAAAAACCCTAAAGTGGTATAGGATTTTCCCTATTTTTTGTAATTTTGCACTAAATTTTTAACAACATCATGAAGTATTACGAAGTCAATTTCCTGATTCAGCCCTTCTCCAGCGATGCCTCCGACATCTTGGCTGCATTGGCAGGAGAGGCAGGATTCGAGACGTTTGAGGAGACGGACGGTGGACTGAAAGGCTATGTACAGCAGGCACTCTTCAACCAGGAAGCACTTGACCAAGTGCTACAGTTCTTTCCCATTGAGGGCGTACATATTAAATATGACGTGAGCGAGGCGGAAGACAAAGACTGGAATGAACAATGGGAACAGGAAGGTTTCGACCCTATCGTCATTGCCGATGGCAAAATGGTGATTCATGACGGGCGCCATCTACCCAAATTGCCAGAAACCAAAAACCCAAGACCAATAGCCATTGAAATCGATGCTCATCTCGCCTTTGGAACAGGAACTCATGAGACCACACGGATGATCTGTGCAACCCTTTTGGAAGAGTCGCTCGAAGATAGAAATTTACTGGATGCAGGATGCGGAACAG
>RHMF01001700.1_pt1 | contig 10133 bp, 9 predicted proteins | sample 5365151 | NCBI WGS metagenome assembly RHMF01 (sample SAMN10266501, study PRJNA497801) | feces metagenome | isolation source: feces | host: Bos taurus | place: China: Prairie of Fairy Mountain | collected 2017-08-14 | reverse complement strand
ACGGCCACAATGCGTGCCACCAGCGGTGTGTCGCCGCCGTCGTGGGCCTGCGAGATGTCGCGCACGCTGCTCTGGCGTATGCCCAGATTCGTGCCGGTGTTGAGCATTTCGAGCGCATTGTTGAAAATGCCGAACAATCCTACGCCCACGGGTCCTATCCACAGCGCCACGAGTTTTGTGCGCACAATGGAACACAGGATGCCCACCACCTGCACGCCGCCAAACAGTCCCATGGCTTTCATGGCGATGCGCGATATGTTGCCGCTGGAGCGCTTCATGCGGTCAGAGAGTGATTTGGTAGGTGTTATACACGATGGCGCGGCCGCCCAGGCGGGCCTTTTGCTGCGCCAGCCCCTCGTTCAGGTAGAGGCCGTGGTTCTCGTTGCTGATGCCGAAGTCAAAGTAGCGGTAACCCGCCTGGCCGGTGCAGGTGATGAGGTGGCTGAAGAGCAGCGCCAGCGCCTTGCTGTCCTTGCCGCGCGGCGAGGCGGCGATGTACTGGCAGTGGGCGGTGGTGCCGGTTAGATACATCACCACGCCCGCCAGCAGTTCGCCTTGCAGCGTGGCTGTGTAGAGTTTGATGTTGTCGGGAAAGCGGCTTTGCAGCAGCAGCATTTCCTGCAGGGTGTGCACGGGGCGCGTGTGGTAGCGTTGCCGCAGCAGGTCGTCGAGCAGCCGCCAGTACCCTTCCCAGTCGTGGCTTTCGGCCACGGTGATGCCGGCACGCCGGGCGGCGTTGGCGCCACTGCGGTTGCCGCGGTCGGGGGGGAGGGGGCAGGCCAGGTCGATGGTGGTGCTCACGTTGCTCTCCGTCAGGCGGGCGCCGTGGCGGAACAGGGCGTAGAGGTCTTCCTCGGCGGGATAACTGTGATAGATATGCGGCACGGGTTTGTACACCAGCGTGCGCAGCCCCTGGCCGTGCATCCATTGGCAGGCGGCGTCCATCACCTGCATCATCACCGTGACGTCGAAGTGTTTGAGCGGCATCACCCAGCCACCATAGGTGAGGCCGTGGTGCGACCACAGGGTGTCGTCCTCGCGGTTGGCGGGCAGCACGGTCAGCAGCCGCCCCTCGTGCCATGCCATGAGCGAGCAGTCGTCAAAGCGGTCGCTATGGTAGTCCATGTAGCCACGCCGCAGCAGGAAGGTGCCGTTGCGGCTCTGCTGCACCAGGGTGTCCCACGCCGCTTGGTGCGAGGGTTCATATTGAGTTATTTCAATCATTTTTGACGGGTTTGGTGGCGGCTATGGCTTGCCTGTCGCGATGCTTGCGCGCCAACACCTCATACTCGGGATTGCCTTCGCGCAGCAGGCTTGCGAAACGTTCCGGGTCGTTGAACACCTGCATGGCGGCCTGCAGGTCGCGGTTGCGGTGGTTGTAGATGACCGTGTAGGCACTGGGGTCGCTGTACACATCGCGGGCTATCAGCCCCTTGATAATGGTCTTGATAAGTTGTTCGCTGGTGCGGTATTTGGCCTCGTCGTAGTGCACGCTGTCGCGCTCTCCGGCGGCGATAAACGCCTGCATGTCGTCCTCGGTCAGCGTGAAGCCACTGTCAAAACTGGCCACTGTGGGGTATTTATTCTTGATTGCGTTGCGGTGGCGGTCCACATAGGAAATCACCCACTGGTTGATGACACCTTTGGCGGTGAGGTCACGGTAGTAGGTGGAATACTCGCTGGTGTCGTTGGGCACAAACACATCGGGCATGATGCCGCCACCGCCGTAGATGGTGCGGGCGTTGACCAGCGTGTGGTAAATCAGCGAGTCGTTGAACTGGATGCTGTCGAGGTGATAGTATTCACCGGCTCTCTCGCGGTCAATCAAGTCCTCGTCGTAGGCCTTCTTGTCGCCGCGGGTGTATTCCTTCTGGATGCAGCGTCCGCTGGGCGTGTGGTAGCGTGCCACGGTGAGGCGTATCATGGAACCGTCCTCAAAGTGGAACGGCCGTTGCACCAAACCCTTGCCGAAGGTGCGCCGTCCCACCACCACGGCGCGGTCCCAGTCCTGCATGGCGCCGCTGAAGATTTCTGACGCCGAGGCCGAGAACTGGTTGACGAGCACCACCATGGGCAGGTTTTTGTAGGAGCCGTTGCCCAGGGCGTTAGCTTCGCTACGCGGGACGTTGGCCCCCTCGGTGTAGACGATGAGTTGGTTACGGTCCAGGAATTCGTTGCACATCTCGATGGCGGCGTTGAGGTAGCCGCCGCCGTTATCGGTCAGGTCCATCACCAGTTGCTTCATCCCTTGCTTGGTGAGTTTCTTGAGGGCGTCCATCATCTCGCTGTGGGTCTTTTGCCCGAAGCGGGCAATCCGGATGTAGCCTGTGCGGTCGTCGAGCATGTAACTGGCGTCCACGCTGTAGAGCGGTATGTTGTCGCGGGTGATGCGGAAGGCGATGGGTTCCGGTGTGCCGATGCGCTTCACCAGCAGGTTGACGCGCGTGCCTTTCTTGCCGCGCAGCCGCTTGGTGATGTCGGTGTTTTTCAGTTTCTTGCCGGCGATGGTGGTGTCGTTCACAGCGATGATGCGGTCGCCGGCTATGATACCGGCTTTCTCGCAGGGGCCGCCGGCGATGGTCTGTATCACATACAGCGTGTCCTGTTTCATGTTGAACTGGATGCCGATGCCGCTGAACTCGCCTTGCAGCGGCTCTTCCATTTCCTTGGTCTCCTTGGCGTCGGTATAGGCCGAGTGGGGGTCGAGGCCCTCGAGCATGCCGCGGATGGCGTCCTCGGTGAGTTTGTTATCGTCCACGCTGTCGACATAGAATTCTTGCACGGCATACAGCGTGTTGAGCAGTTTCTGCATGTTGGTCGTGATAGGCTGGGCGGCGGCGCTCAAGGCGACGGCCAGTGTCAGTGCAATGCTGACGAATATCTTTTTCATTGCAGGTGTTTTTTTTTCGTTTAATGTTGCTTGGATGAATCCGTTTGCCGGCAAGGGATAAGCGAGAAGTCGGCGCCTTGCGGCAGATAGGGTGTGAGGTCTTGACCGTATTTTGCCAGTTCGCGCACGATGCTGGAACTGATGTGGCTGTCTTGTGGCAGCGTGTAGAGCAGCACGGTCTCGATGCCCGACAACTGGCGGTTGACCTCGGCCATGTGCATCTCGTCCTCAAAGTCCTGAATCATGCGTACGCCGCGCAGGATGCAGGTGGCGTGTATTTGCCGGGCCACATCGATGGTGAGGCCTTCGTAGGTGATCACCCGCACGCGGGGCTCGTTGCGGAACACGCTTTCAATCCATGCCCGGCGTTGGTCCATGGTCATGAATGTGCGCTTGCCGGCGTTCACACCCACGGCAATCACGATTTCGTCAAACAGCGGCAGGGCGCGCCGCACGATGCTCTCATGGCCGCGGGTAAAGGGGTCGAACGACCCGGGGAACAAGGCCACGCGGCAGCCTTCAGTGCACGGTGATGTCTTCATCGTCTTCGATAACTAAATTGTCGATAATGAAATTCTGGCGCTCCAGGGTGTTCTTGCCCATGAAGAAGGCCAGCATGTTTTTGACCGAATCCTCTTTGCGCAGCGACACACGGTCGAGCCGCATGTTCTCGCCAATGAAGTCTTTGAACTCTTCGGGCGAGATTTCGCCCAGACCCTTGAAGCGGGTGATTTCGGCGTTTTCGCCCAGGTGGTTGATGGCGCGTATGCGCTCCTCGTCGCTGTAGCAGTAATAGGTCTCGATGCGTTGTGGCTCGCGCTCGCGTTTGCCGGTGCGGGTCTTGCGCTTGGCGTCTTTCTTGTTGAGCACGCGGAACAGCGGTGTCTGCAGAATGTAGAGATGGCCTGTCTTGATGAGTTCGGGATAGAACTGCAGGAAGTAGGTGAGCATGAGCAGGCGTATGTGCATGCCGTCCACATCGGCGTCGGTGGCGATGATGACCTTATTGTAGCGCAGCCCGTCGATGCCGTCGTCGATGTTGAGGGCGGCCTGCAGCAGGGCGAATTCCTCGTTGGTATACACTCTCTTGGGTTCCAGCCCGTAGGTGTTGAGCGGCTTGCCGCGCAGCGAAAACACGGCCTGCGTTTCCACGTCACGTATCTTGGTGATGGAACCGCTGGCCGAGAGTCCCTCGGTGATGAAAATCATGCTGTCGTCGCGGCGGTCGTTGTCTTTGGGGGCGCGGGCGTCGTTGAAGTGGACGCGGCAGTCACGCAGTTTGTCGTTGTGCAGGGCGGCTTTCTTGGCGCGTTCGCGCACCTGTTTGGTCACGCCGGCTATCGCCTTGCGCTCGCGTTCGTTGTCCTGTATCTTCTTGAGCAGCACGTCGGCGGTGGCGGGCGACTTGTGCAGGAAATCGTCGAGTTCTTTCTTGATGAAGTCGTTGATGTACTTGTAGATGGTGGGGCCGTCCTTCCACATCACGCTGCTGCCCAGTTTGATTTTGGTCTGTGATTCAAACACGGGCTCCTCCACCTTGATGCTGATGGCCGCAACGATGCCGTTGCGGATATCGCTGTACTCGAAGTTCTTGCCGTAGAAGTCCTTGATGGTGCGCGACAACGCCTCGCGGAAGGCGCTTTGGTGGGTGCCGCCCTGCGTGGTGTGCTGGCTGTTGACAAAGGAGTAGAACTCCTCGCCCAGTTGTGCGGCATGGGTGATGACCACCTCGATGTCGTCGCCGGTGAAGTGCATCAGGGGGTAAAGCGGCTCGTTGGTCATGTTCTCCTTGAGCAGGTCGCTCAGGCCGTTGCGCGAATGGTATTTCTTTCCGTTGAGCATGAGCGTGAGCCCGGTGTTGAGGAAGGAGTAGTTCTTCACCATCGTCTCGATGATGTCGTCGTGGAACTCATAGTTCTTGAAGATGGTGTCGTCGGGGCGGAAACGCACCAGCGTGCCGTTTTCCTCGCCTGGCTCGGCGGCGGTGATTCCGCTTTCAGATGTAACCTTCCCCTTTTGGTAAGTGACCTGTGCACACTGCCCGTCGCGCACCGAACGGATGTAAAACTCGTTGCTGAGGAAGTTCACGGCCTTGATACCCACGCCGTTCAGACCCACCGAGCGTTTGTAGGCTTTGGAGTCGAATTTCCCGCCGGTGTTGAGCACCGAGGAGGCTTTTTTCACCTGGTCCAGCGGGATGCCGCGGCCAAAATCGCGCACGGTCACCTCGCCGTCGGCCACATCGATGGTGATGACGGGTTTGGCATAGCCGGTGTTGAACTCGTCGATGCTGTTATCCACCACTTCCTTGATGAGGACGTAGATGCCGTCGTCGCTTTGCGAGCCGTCGCCCAGCTTGCCGATGTACATGCCCGGACGCAGACGTATATGCTCCCGTGGGTTGAGTGTCACCAGGGTTTCATAGCCGCCGAAGTCGCTGCCCTGGGGTTCTATGGTGAGTTGTTGTTCTTGGTCTTTTTCTTGAGCCATTTTTCATTATGTGTCAGTAAAACTGACAAAAGTAACAAAAATCTTTGGCTCATCGTTGCAACCGCCCTGTTTTTTATTGAATTTTCACATAATCAACCCCGCGGATTGGCGGATGGGCGCAGGAACCGAGATGAAACTTTTGCCGCCCCCTATGGTTGACAGCAGATGGAAATTAACATCAGAGGAATACGGTTTAATAAATTTTAACAAACATATTGCCCATTTACGGGTGTTATTTGCTAAATTTGCGTCAAATAGTGTTAAACTGATGAAATTCAAAGACCTCTTTTCCTTTAAAGATAGGTTTTCATACCGTCAGAAAATAGGGCTTCTGGTTGCTGCAGGTGTCATCGTGGGCCTGGGCGGATTGTTTATGTATCTGCTTCGGGCGCATACTTATTTTGTAGGTGACGAACCCTCGGCTTGTGTGAACTGCCATATCATGACGCCTTACTACGCCACGTGGAGCCACTCCAGTCACGGACGCGATGCCACATGCAACGACTGTCATGTGCCTCACCAGAACATTGCCGTGAAGTATGGCTTTAAGGCGATTGACGGTCTGAAACATACGGCCTACTTTGTGACCCATTCAGAACGTCAGGCGCCTATGGCCGAGAAACTGACAGGGCAAGTGGTGATGGACAACTGCATCCGCTGTCATGAACAGTTGAATACCGAATTTGTAAAGACCGGCCGCTTGGGCTATATGCAGCAGCAAGCCCAGGGAGGAAAGGTGTGCTGGGACTGCCACCGCAATGTCCCGCACAGCGGCATGAACTCGCTGATGGCCACGCCTAATGCCGAGGGCGTGACGCCGTTGCCGCCGAGTCCGGTGCCTGATTGGCTACAGAACATGATTGGGAAATAACAATATCACCGAATAACGAAATATCAAAACAATATGGCAAAGAAATTGAAGAAATGGCAAGGATGGCTGCTCTTCGGAGGCTCAATGGTTGCGGTCTTTGTATTAGGACTGCTGGTTTCATCGCTGATGGAGCGCCGGGCCGAAGTAGCAAGTGTGTTTAACAACAAACGCACGGTGTTTGAAGACAGTATCGTGGCCCAGAACGAGAAGTTCAAGGCCGACTATCCCCGTGAATACGAGACATGGGCCCAGACCGAGGACACTTCTTTTGTGTCGAAGTACAACAGCTCCCAGGAGGTAGATGTGCTCGCCGCACGTCCCGAAATGGTGGTGCTGTGGGCCGGCTACGCTTTCTCACGGGATTACAACACACCTCGCGGTCACAAGCATTGTATCGAGGACCTGCGCAAGATTCTGCGCACGGGTAATCCCGGTATAGACGGTGACGGCGACATGCAGCCCGCCACCTGCTGGACCTGCAAGGGGCCCGATGTCCCCCGCATGATGCGCGAGCTCAGCGACTCGAAATCGGTGTTTGATCCCACCAACTTTTATGCTTATGCAGGCAAGTGGAGCGGATTGGGTGCCGAGATGCACAACACCGTGGGTTGTTCCGACTGTCACGATGCCCGGACGATGGACCTGCGTCCTGCGCGTCCTGCCCTCTATGAGGCATGGGCCCGCGTGGGCAAGGATGTTCGCAAGGCCAGCCATCAGGAGATGCGCTCGCTGGTGTGCGCCCAGTGCCATACGGAGTACTACTTCATCAAGCCTGACGACCCGAAGAACCCCGGCAAGGCCAACTATCTCGTGTTCCCGCAGCATTACGGCATGACCTGCGAGGATGCTGAGAAGCACTTCGATGAAATAGGATTCTATGACTATATCCACCCGCTGTCAAAAACTCCTATCCTGAAGGCCCAGCACCCGGGCTACGAGATAGCTCTGCAGGGCATCCACGGGCAGCGCGGCGTGAGCTGTGCCGACTGCCACATGCCTTACAAGCAGGAGGGTGGGGTGAAATACTCCGACCACCACATCATGTCGCCCCTGGCTAATATTGATCGCACTTGCCAGACCTGTCACCGTCAGGATGCAGAGGTGCTGCGCAAGAATGTCTACGAGCGTCAGGAGAAGTGCAATGAGGTGCGCGACAAGGCCGAGCGCGAGCTGGCACGTGCCCACTTCGAGGCGAAGTTCATCATCGACAAGGGTGCCAGTGATGCCGACATGAAGCCTATCCAGGCTTTGCTGCGCAAGAGCCAGTGGCGCTGGGACTATGCCATTGCCTCTCACGGTGCTACCTTCCACGCTCCCCAGGAGGTTGTCCGTCTGCTCGCCGCTTCTGTTGATTATGCCAAGGAAGCCCGTCTGCTGATAGCCCGCGTGGCTGCCAGGTTGGGACACGTGAGCGAGATTCCCGTCCCCGACTACTCCACCAAGGAGAAGGCCCAGGCTGCTATCGGCCTCGACATGAAGACCCTGCGCCAAAAGAAGCAGCGTTTCCTGCAGCAAATCGAGCCCAAGTGGATTCAAGAAGCCAAGAAAAACGGCAAGCTTATAGAAATCTAAATTGTAAAATAATTGCTTGAAGGCAGGCTTTTTCCGACCTGCCTTTCTTTGTAACAAATCTCGGGAATATGAAAAGTCTGCCGTCAGCAATCGCTGTCGCGCCGTCCGCCCTGATAGCTGCGGCACAGGATGAGAGCCGGTTTGCGATTGACGTTGAATCGCCTGCACATGGTGGATATAGCTATGGAGCCGGCACTTCTTGCGACGGGAGTCAGCGAAACAGGCTGCATATTCTCTGAAAGATGGTGATTGTCATTCTTTAAAAGAACAACGACTATGTGGAATAAGCCTTGGAGATTGACCGAGGGATTCTTGATTGGGGCAGGGCTGATCACAGTGGGACTGATGCTCGAGATAAGTGTCGGTCCCGTTGATTGGGACGCTTTCAGGTGGCCGGTCAATATGATTATGCTCTTCGCTATGCTCTTGGGCCTTGCAATCGTCTATGCACTGCGTGGGCGGGTATATGCCTTCCGTTTCATCGGCACTTCATGCGCGGCTGTCCCCGCATTGGCCTATGCTGTGGTTCTCACTGTCATCATGGGGCTGAAGCGCCAGTCGGTGGATGGCGTCTGGCTGAACAATATGCTTACGTTCTGGCCGTTTGTGCTCATCTATTTCTATATCACCGTCATCCTGTCGCAAGTCGTCTTGCGACGTTTGATGCATTTCAGCTGGAAACGGGATATCCCCTTCCTGCTCAACCACCTGGGGCTGTTCCTGGCCCTCGTTTGCGGCACGCTGGGCAATGCCGATATGCAGCGGCTGAAAATGATTACCGCCGTCGGGGAAGCGGAATGGAGGGCAATGGGACCGCAGGGGACCATCGAGGAACTGCCGCTGGCCATCGAATTGGAGCGGTTTATCATGGAGACGTATGACGACGGGTCACCCAAACGGTTTGCGTCCGACATTCTGATTTTCACGCAGGAAGGAAACAGCTTCAAGGCAACGGTCGATGTGAACAAGCCCGCGACGGTGGGCAAGTGGAAAATCTATCAATACGGCTACGACACCAGCATGGGAGGCCAGAGCAATACCAGTATCCTTGAACTGGTGAGCGACCCCTGGCTTCCTCTTGTATATACGGGCATCTGGATGATGCTGGCGGGTGCCGTGTGTATGTTTGTGTTAGGTGTAAGGAGGAAAACAGCATGATTAGTTGGAACCATTTCGTTTATTTCGCTGTTGTCTCTGTCCTGTTCTGGGCAGTGGGCGCATGGGCGGCATGGAGGGAAAAGCGACTTCAGGCACTCGCCTCAACAGCGGTGGGCCTGTTGGTCTTTTTCTGTTTTATCGTCTTGATGTGGATTTCGCTTGAGCGACCCCCGCTGCGCACGATGGGTGAGACGAGGCTCTGGTACTCGCTGTTCCTGCCTCTGGCCGGACTTATTGTCTATACGCGGTGGCGCTTCAAGTGGATACTCTCTTTCTCCACCTTGCTCTCGGTGGTGTTCATTTGCATCAACCTCTTCAAACCCGAGATTCACTCCAAGACGCTGATGCCGGCCCTGCAAAGCCCCTGGTTCCCACCCCATGTCATCGTCTATATGTTTGCTTACGCCCTTCTGGGCGCTTCGGCATTGATGGCCGTCTATCTGCTGTTCTTCAAAAAAGAGGCAGGCAGCGACGCCGAATATGAGATAACCGACAATCTGGTCTATACAGGCCTGGCCTTCCTGACCATTGGCATGCTCTTCGGCGCCTTGTGGGCCAAAGAGGCCTGGGGGCATTATTGGTCATGGGACCCCAAGGAAACGTGGGCTGCCGTCACCTGGCTGGCCTATCTGGCCTACATTCACTACAGGCTTCTGCCCATTCCCGCCCAAGCGTCTGCACCCGGCGGTCATTCCTGTCGCCGCCGCATAGCCCTCGGTCTGCTCATTGTATCGTTTCTGCTGTTGCAGATGACCTGGTGGGGCATCAACTACTTGCCCTCGGCGCAAGGCTCCAGTGTGCACACCTATAGTTCATCCATGCAGTGAAAGATGTGTGGGAAAAAATCAAGCGATGGCTTGGCGGATTGTCCTTTCGCACGGGAGCCATTGTGCTGATGCTGTGCATACCTTTCTATATCCTGTCCTTTGCCCAGATGCTGCTGCCGATAAGCACAACCGCCAAGGGCGTTCTTTGGACGGTTCTCTTCGGACTCGCCAAGGTTTTCCAATACGGAGGCCTCACCATCCTGGGCGCAGAAGGATTCAAGCGTCTGAAAAGAATGTTTGTCAAGTAACCGCTCCCACCGCCAACGCCTCCCCGCCGAAAACAATCAAACGACCGTGGCCAGCTTCCCAATTCCCCGCTTCTGAT
>RHMF01001696.1_pt1 | contig 10142 bp, 17 predicted proteins | sample 5365151 | NCBI WGS metagenome assembly RHMF01 (sample SAMN10266501, study PRJNA497801) | feces metagenome | isolation source: feces | host: Bos taurus | place: China: Prairie of Fairy Mountain | collected 2017-08-14 | reverse complement strand
TGACCAGTTGGGGGTTGTAAGTCGGCTGCTTCTGATAGAAAACCAAGATGTCCTCGTGGCGGCGAAGAGGCATTTTGTTTGCATTGAGAAACCCCGACGATCTGCACTTGTCCCACACCAAAGAGTAGCGGAAGAACTTCGGCTGCGACATTATGAGCTGGGCGGTGAAGATCCCCTGGGAGAAGAGGACTATCGCACCGTCTGGCTTCACTACCCGGAAGAGCTCGCGCCACAGCGGTTTCAGGGGGATGGGGCAGTCCCACTTGCCGGCTTCGCTGGAACGGTTGAGACAGCCGTAGGGCAAGTCAATTAAAGCCATTGAAGCCGCGCCGTCCATTAGGGTCGGGAGGACTTCCAAGCAGTCGCCGAGGTGGAGAATGGCTCTATCTGTGGACACCTCTTGCACCCCCAAAACGAGCGTCGTAGACTTTCGACCCTTCGTAGAACATCTGAACCCACGCCTTCTTGCCCTTTTTACCCTTGACGGGGCACTTTATAAACGGGCAATTGCGAAAGTAGCCATGCTCCCTGCCGTCACGGTCGACGAACCGCCCCTTTATCATGACGCTCAAACCGCCCTCGACCTCGCAGACGCCCACCTCGATGGACTTGCATACTTCTTCAAATTCTTGTATCGTCATGGCTCCCTCCTGTTTGAATTAAAGAACGCCGCACCGCAGGAGCCCGAACCTTGCCTTTTGAGCAAGCCTCCTGCGGTGCGGTGAAAGTGGTTGGTTGGTTTTTGTGCATAGGGGTTCGGAACCTATGGCTTTCGGAAAGTTTGTCTATGATTTTAGTTTATCAGTCATAAAGCGCACTCTGCCTGAGATCAAGCGAACGACGGCCGGCATTACGCATCCCTGTTTGGTCTTTCTTTGCCTTTGCCATCACCGGGGATTCAGCATATTCCTTCATAATCTTCCCCATTTCTTCTACCGCTTCATCATAGGGAGTGTCACGAATGTGTTGGAAGAACTTCTGGACTTCTGGGCCATAGAACTGAGCATTGGACGTCTCCTGTTGTCCATTGTATCCCTGAAGATAGCCGACAAGAGCATTTGGCTCGGTTGCATATGTGGGATTGATGTTTATAAGGGAATTGAAATACTGAAACATCTGCTTCTGGAACGGATCGGTGACTTTGGACAGAAGCGTTGCCATTGATGGTTCGGTTTTTTTCCTCGGTAGATTCTTCGGACGCCATGAGAAATGAAGATCCTCTACCGTGTTGAAGTATGGGTAAGTAGGCTTTATCTTCTTCATCAACTTCAGTTCATTCTTGCGTCTGCCGCCACGAACCTCATACCCTGCTTCCGCAAGTGCCTTTGGTGTGTCTATTGCTTTATCAGGGTCTCCTCCGTGACTTCTGGCAAACTCTACAAATGCATCGGTTATGTCGTTCGGTATAGATCCATATCCATAGACTTTTCTTCGACCCAACCATCCCCTGCTATCTGAATCGCCTAAATTCGAGTTGTCTTTGAAGCAATCCTCGACTATCTCGTCTTCATCATAGATACCGTAGAACAAAGGTTCTAATTCTGCATCATATCTGTCAGCATAGTCTAAAGGTTCTCCCTTTGCCTTCGCTTCCGCAATTCGTTTCTCCCTCTTCTCCGCGAGAGACATACCAGCTTCTGATGCGCGAATGCGAGCCAATTTTTCCTTCTCCTGTATCCGCTCCTCGGCATACTCTGCGTCACTTAAAGCCAAATCGGTAGTATCCCCCTTAGCAAGAGATTCGCGATACTTACAGGAATCCCCCTCCTTATAGCCATTCGGGTGGAAGCGGGCATCGTGCTGTTCAAGGTTAGTCTTATAGAACTGCTGCCACGGAATTGAATCTTCCGTGGGCGCATACTCGCCTGTTGCAAGGAACTTCTGAAATGCTTTCTCGTTCATAGACAATTCTCCTTTATCATTGCCGATAGGTCAAAACAGCGAGAGAACAGCAAGATTGTTTATGACGGACAATCTTCCTCGGCAAGGACTTCTGCCGCGAGCGCCTTGAGACTACGCTTCTTCGCGGCTTCCAGGGCGGCGACCGCCACGGACTCGACGCTTTCGCCCTCGTTTGGGATGACCTGCACGGAGCGGTCGTCGTAGCACTCCTTCATCAGTGCGTCTTTCACGCAGGTTACTTCCGGGACGAAGCCGAGGTGCTTGGCGCACCAATCCTCGATGACCTTGCGAGCGGTTTCCGTGTCGCGTGTCTGGCCATCGGGGGTCGGGGCTACGCGGGCGGTGAAGATCTTCACCTTCTTGCCCTCGGAGTGGAGCTTCTTTGCGAGGTCAACCATCTTGGCGACTGGCTCGCCGATGTGCTTCTCGCCCTTCCAGCCGTCGTACTTGGCCAGTGTGCCGTCGAGGTCGAAGCCGTACCACTCCTGGCCGGTCGCACCGTGGGTGTCTTTGTTCATGACGCTTTCTCCTTTTGGGGTAATGTTATCTTCACGCCTTTGCGGGCGAGGTTGGCAATACAGTCGTCGAGATAGGCATCGTCGTGCTCGGGATAGACGGCATCGCCCGGGCTGAAGAGTGACTCGTACTCACCAAGGTCGGGAGTGTTAGACTTCGGCAGATTCTTGCCGCAGTAGTTTGGGTGTATCCATTTTGGGTCTATGCGATAGTGCCGTCTGAGAAGACACTCGGCAATAACGAACATATGGTACTCGTAGAGCCATTCCCGCGGATGGCTGAACACATAGTCCACGGTTGCGTGTTTGCGTCCCCAGCCTTTGCCGCGGAGAGCGCAACACTCGCGGTGCTGGCCGAGCAACTGCTGGCGAGGGAGTTGGGAGAGGATTGATAAAGGCCAGAGTCTCATTGGCAAACTCCTCTTGCATGTAGGTAGTCGATGACCTTGCCGACGGTGGTGAGCGTCTCGGCGTCTTCGCAACTTATCTCGATGTTGAAATGGTCTTCGAGGGACATGATTATCTCCACCACATCCAATTGATCAGCGCCGAGGTCATCCTCAAGGTATTTGTCTGGCGTGACGGCGTTCTCGCGCACGACGAGATGGTCGCAGACGATTTCAACTACTTGCTTTTCGATTTCTTCGCGGGTCATAGTTGGTCTCCTAGATGGCGAGTTGGGGTTGGGTTGGAATCGACGGACTTCTGTCCGCCGCACTAGACGCAGGGGTATTGAACCACCTGGTAGCTGGGGCGCATTTGACAGCTGTTGAATCTTCCTGAGTATGGATTAAACCAGGAGGAATTCTTGCCGCATTCTCAATCAACCACCCGTGTCGCATCCTTGCGGATATAAGTCTGCTGTTTATATGCGTTATTTCGCTTATCTCTCTTGCCGTCATCATAATCCCTTGAAAGAGAAATCTCGTATTGTTCGTCTTATTATTTGCCTGTGTTATAATGTCGGCAATTCTACAATTTTCAGGATTATAACCTTTCATATTATCAATCCTATCAATAGTCAATCCTTCTCTCCACCCTTTAGCAATCGCCCAAGCATAGAAAACCGAGAAGTCCTGCCATTCTTCACAGACTGAAATTCCCTTCCCGCCATAATATTTATAGCGCGAATCTTTTTTTCGCTTGCACCTATTGCGCATTGCTAACCACACATTATGGAGTTTGCTATTTGAATGCCCATGCGTTGTCATTTGTCTGATAGTTTTCTCTCTATGGTAACAACCACAAGAAGTAGTCGTTCCTGTTGTCAAACAACCCTTATCAACAACGACTTTCTTGCCACATTCACACACACATTCCCACATCTCGTGTTCCCTATTGCATTTAGGGAACAACTTCTTGTAGGCAAACCGAATGACAGTCAACCTTCCTACTCTTAATCCTTTTATATCCTTCCATTTCGCCATATGTAATCTCCTCTCAATTAAACCATTTGATTACTGGATCACCTTTGTACCCTTTTCTCATTATGAACCAAGCATAAGCTACAGCAGAAGGATTCCACTCTTCCCCATTTTTACCGCATGTTAGCCTTGACGAGGAGACATAAACTCTCTCCAAACAACCTTTGTCGAACAATTTCCTTCTTCTCTTCCCTTCCAGAAAGGTGAGTTTAAGGAACATTGCGACCTTGTGTCCTTCTGAAATCAGCTCAAGGGCTGTTTCAACGAACTCCTGTGCATAGCGATAGGGCGGGTTTGTAACAATGTCGTAGGGTGACTGCGGTGCATATGCCGCAGCGCAGGACAGAAAGTCGATGCCGCCCTTCCCATAGCCGCGGTCGATAAGGTCGGTGGAGAGGACATGGTAGCCGCGAGACTCAAGGACGCGAGAGATATGACCGCCACCGCAAGCCGGCTCCCAGATGGTAGGAGCGAATGACTCGAGGTCGCAGAGCATCTCGACGGCTTCAGGCTGAGTCGCGTAGTAGTCATGCTCTTCTCGATCTTCATCGCAGTGGCTTGACGCACCAAGAGTTTTGAATACTGATTGCGCAGAGCCCTTCCAATCGCGGGGGCGCGGGGTGGGCGATGACGGAGCATCGCCGTCAGGATTAAGTGGAGTGTCGGGGGCGCGGTTGTTGAGCCCCCAGATGTCCAAGGTTGGTTGCGGCTTGCGCATGACTTTTGCTTTTAGTTTTGTTTACTGTCTACATATCTTTAAGCGAAAAAGAATGACGGCCTTTCCCGCCTTCAGATGTGAGCATTGTATCATATTGGGTGTCTACCTGTCAATAGGGGTTTTTAATCATTGAAAGGACAGCAAGCGGACAACAGCAAGATTAGTCAGCCGAGGGGCGCGGCGGGGAGAAGGTCGGGGTCGGGAGCGGGACAGAATTTGTTGTCGTACAAGTCCTTTGCTGCGCGGCGACGGAGTTCGATTCTCCAGCGAACGGAGGAGACCCCGGCGGGCTTCTTTTGCGCAGTCATTATCGTGCTGGTGCGGATAGACTGGCTTTCTCTGATTGCGCAATCGAACGGACTTGCGCCGGTTTCGCCGCCTCTCCGCTGCTTTTGCAAACGATTCCTTCGACTGAGGAGGCATGCCTTGGAGCAGCAGAGTTGGTTCTCCCTGCGCGGCATAAATGACGCGCCGCACTCGGGGCAGATCTTGGTTGGGCTGCTCATAGGTCGTCGTCGTCGAAGTCGGCAGAAAAAAGGTCGGACTGGCGCGGGCACGGAGGCCCGCCACTCCCATCTGACTTGGGCTTGGGTTCGAGGCGCTCCTTGAGCGCGGCGTATCTGGCGCGAACCCAGTCTTCTGGCGCAAGGTTTGCAAACATCGACTTCGCCATCGCCTTCATTGCAGAAGGAGATTCCTTCATGTGCCAGACAAGGTGTTCCAAAGCGGGCATTGCAGCAGCGGACCAAACATCTGCGTAGCAGTAGTCTTTGGGGAGGCCGAGCAACTCCCTGATTTCGGACAGGACCTTGTGGGTTCTTGCTCGGTCGGAACAAGTCAACCTGAGATTAAATCGCGCTGGCCTTGAGAGCGAGCCGGTGTTTTTCGGTGCGTCGTTGTTTGTGTAGGTGTGTTTGGTCATGGCATCCCCCTATGTTCTTATGACTGCGAAAGAAAACGGACAAAGTTCTTCTTGTCGAATGGGGCGTTGTCAGAAGTCTCCTCTTTCCACGACTTTTCCCCATTGACGCCCGAGTGCGGTTTTGCTATACTGTTGGCGTGAGGTCGGGTTATGCTCTCCGTGCTATCCCGCCCACCGCCCTGGGGAACAACGGAGCTTGAACCCCTTGTAGGACCCTTGTTTCCAGCAATGGAGATGAGGGTCTGTCCATTTAGCCAATCCTTCTTGATGGTTTTTGGGTGCGCTGTTTTCGGTCCCATCGAAACTTCATCTTCGTTCAAGCGCATTACTATCAGATTCACCACACCGCTATCGCTGACGAACTTCTTCAAGAACAACACAGATCCATCTTTGCGGTCATGCAGAATGGCATCATGGTTTTCGAGTATCTCCAACATCATCGGAAGAGACCTTGCCCTCGGCTCTTTCCATCCAATGCATTCAGATGAAGAGACCTTGCCCTGCCTGATTAGTTCTCTCGCATTCTCGGCGCTCGTTGCTTTTGGTATATGGCCTTTACGCCATTTGTTGGCTTTTGCTTCTTGGCTTTTGGGCGTTTCGCACACGAAGCGAAATATATGTCCAGAATTAGCTTGGAAGAATCGCTTGCCTATTATGGGAAGGTCAAACTCAAATCTCTTCCCGACCATATTCTCCTCGAACCACTTCAACGCCGCTTTCGGCGAACCATCCTTTAGTCGTGGCGGCATTGGAGCAGGAGGCAATGACTGTATGTACTGCAAGAAGGCCTTGTTGTTTTCTGGAATGGACAGGTCTACCGCATGCGTCTCCTCGTCTATCTTAACCACGCCTCCCTTTGGGCATTTGCGCACCTTCGCATAGCACGGCGTTCCTTCAATGTGATAACCGATTGGCGACTCGTCTTCGGTTGCATCGAAAACTACGTCGATGGGCATGCCATAGAGTTTTTCCATTTTTCAGTCTCCTAAAGAAGCACCCGTGCTTTGCGAAATCTCCCAATCTTCGGAGAGTGAGAGAGGTCGCAGATCGCCACACCATGGACGATGGTCGTGTCAACCGTGTATGCGACTTCTTTCAAGTTGATGCCGAAGCCGTTGCCGCCCTTCCTGACGGTGTAGTCATCGTTGAGCCGGGGCTTGAGCTTGTCGAGGTCAAGCGCGATAACCATAGCACCCTTCATGGCTTATTCACCTCCTGGACGACATAGTTTTGCTGGTGAGATCCGCTTTCCGCCGACAAAGCCCCTGCGACTTTGCCGTGGCCGCCGATGACACGCACTTCCTCCCGGACGTTCTGGGTGAAGCACCAGGCGGAGCAGGGTTGCAGAATACCGTGACGCTGAACCCCGCTTCCCTCGCTGTAGCCAGAAAGGGTCTGATAGGCACCATCCATAGAAAAGATGCGAAGCGACTGAGGGTCTTTGGGATTCAGGCACATGGCTACGTTGCCCTCCCTTCCGCTATCTTTTGCTGGATTATTGTCGGCGACGCATCGCCGCCGGCCGTCTGCAGGGTGTAGGCGACCTCCCGCCAAAAGGCGTTGCCAAGTCGTTCTGTCGTGCCAATCTGACCTATGTATGTCTCGTAGGGCTTAGCAATGCGCAGCGAGTGGCAGACCGTCGGTTCGAGAGCGGATGGTCGTGCGGCGAGCGTCGGGGCGCACTCGCGCTCGAGTCCGAGGCCGCCGTCCTTCGACTGTCCCGCCTTGAAGCCGATAACGGCGCACGGCTGCAAGACCATGTTCTGCCCTCTGTCCAAACAAGGGGACGAATCGTGGCGACTTGTAAGAGTGCCTGCTATCTCGCGACCGAAGTTTGTAAGAACGCCGCCGGCGCACCGCCCATGACCACAGTCGAGGGTATTGGAACACTCGGCGAGGAAACGAGGCGGGTTGCACCTATCCACGGGGTCTATGCCGTATGACTTATGCATCTGACACCCCCTTGCTGTGCAGGACGAGCGGAAGATTGTTGCCGCCTGTCCCTGCCTTTTGCGAGATGACCGGACAGACTGTTATCGGCCGCACTCGGCTATCTTGCCCGTGGTTCTCATAGCAAAGGACGAAATGTGCGTCATGCATACAGTCAAGGGTCTTGGCTACCTCGCGTGACGGCATCAAAACCTGTTGTGCCTGACCCGTACCTATGTCATAATTGGTTCTCACAGCATGCCTCCCCTCCGCGATGAAGCGCCCTTCTGAGACACCAAAGACCAACCAAGATAATGTTTTCTTTTCCCCAATGCCAAAGCACTTACATTGGATATATCGCCGCCCATATAAATCGCTGCTTCGGTTCTGCTCTTAAACGTTCTAGTCTCTCCATTTTTCTCAATCGTGAGCGGAGTTCCTTTCTGTCCACCCTTCTTCATCTTCGCACCATGAATATGGAAACCATTAGCATGGCTGTGCTGTCCGCTGACCACAAAACAGACTTGCCTAAGACTTAAACCAGTCAGTCTAGTCATCTCCATCATAGAGTTGGCTCTATAAACAAAACCATTTTTTTCCAAAACGCATGGGTGGGTTTGTCCCTTTTCAATCTGCGTTTCCTTCATCCGCTTAATCAACGTCCCTGCATTTGTATTCTGCTTCGGCGTACACCATTCCAAGTTATCAACTCTATTGTTCGATGGATTCTCATCCTTATGATTTATAAAAGGGAGATTGTCTGGGTTCGGAATAAAATTACGCGCAACCAACCGATGAATATAGCACTGTTTCTCTCTCCCTGTATTTGTCCGATAGGCGACTCTTTTATATCCATCGGAATCTCTTGGTCTTCGAGAGTTGAGTGAACTTCTTGTCGATATAGTCTGAAAATGCTGACATGGTATATTCCCTTCTACCCAATTGCTACTTGGAGTTTCTGCAAGGAGAGGGAGACGTTGGGCGGCATCCTCTGCCTCTTTGCAAAGGTTATCACGGGCTCTGCCGCGAGAAGCGTCGCCTGCAGGAGATCGCGCAACTCCCGGCTCTCGTCGAGATTCAGGGGGCGGTCTTCCATCTGATACTGGTTGAGGCGCTGAACGCCTTCCTTGATATTGCGGATGGGGAAGGTCATGGCTGCCACTCCCCCTGCTCGAAGATATCCTTGGGCGAGTCCTCGTCGCGTTCGGCGATGCGCTTGTCCTCCTTGTACTCCTTCACGCCCTGCACGACGAACTCGCGTATCTGGCGGTAGAGAGAGACCTGGCGCTCCTTGGCTATTTCGCGCACCTCGGTGAGCAGGTTGTCGGACATGTCGATGTGAAGGACCTTCGTGTCGAAACGGGGGTCGGGGCGACGCTGGAATGAGCGGTCGCGACGGTCATGGGAGTCAGGCATCGGCGGACTCCTTTGCTTCAGGGGCGAGCGCCGCCTTGTTGGAATCGTAGAGGAACTGGCACATTCTGTCGAAACGGGCTATGACATCGGGGCCGGCGATGTTGACGAGGCCGCGAAGGTGCTCTTCCTGCTTCTTCGCCCTTTCGGGGTCGGGGTCTTCGACCTTGAAGCCGGAGTTGGCTACTATTGCCTTGAGGTAACCGAAGCCAACCTTGGCGAGTTCGGTAATGACAAAGAGATCTTCCGAGGCGAGCGGAGGAACTGTCTTCTGCTTCTCTGCGCTTTCGGCAGGGGATGAGGGCGTGGGCGTTGAGTCGGAGGGCGCGGTTTGGGTGGTCATTGGTTTTCCTATTTGGGATTGGCGTGTCAGGGTCGGTAAAAAAGCCCCCGCCGCCACCACACACCAAGAAGGTGGGGCGGGGGCAAGATGGTTACTTGATGTCGCTTAAGTCGAGTTCGCCGTTGGTCGCGGTCTGCCGAGCAGGGGGGGCCTTGGAAGCCGCAGGAGCGGCCGATGCGTCGGGCAGTGCAGGCGGCGCGTCGGAGGCGGCGGAATCGCCAGGGGCGGCCTGCGGCTCGCCCTGCGGGATTTCCTCCGTGTCGATGTAGTCGTCCGACTGAATGAGCGTCATGTCCTTGCCGATGTTGCTCTTGGTGGTGCAGTCCGTCAGGAGCTGGCGTGCGAGTTCGGCGGACTTCGGCATGTACTTGGTCGCCTGAAGAAGCACGGTCTTCTTCGCCATGGAGTCGAAGTCGGACTCCCATGGGCCGTAGAACGCATCGTCTTCCTTGTTGTAGGTCGGGGAATACTGCTTGGCATGGGCGAGAACCTGCTCGCGGGTCATGAAGGAAAAGCCCTTCACGCCGCTCCTCATCGTGACGACGCAGTAGTAGGCGACTGCTTCGCCGCGGTCGCCGCCGCGATAGGGTTTGTGGTAGAGCTTGGGGTCGAGGCCCTCCTCGTAGTCCCACTCGTCCTTCGCGTAGATGACGACGGGACGAATGAGCGAGACTTCGCCAGAGCGGTAGCAAAGCGTCATTTCGCCCTGGTAGCCCATCTCGAAAGAAACCTGCATCTCCTTCTTCTGCGTCACCTTGTTGAAGTTCTTGCGGGCGACGAGAAAGCACTGCCCGAGAGGGGTGTTTGGCTCAAGCCCGAGCTGGGCGGAAGTCATAAGAGCCGCGACAAGGGTGTCGGGGGACTCGGCGACGGACTGAATGAGCTTTGGGTCGCGGCAAATCGTTGTGACGGCGATGCGAGCAAAACGATCAGGCGTCATCTTCGTCGGGAGAGCCTGCTCGATGTCGTTCTTGTA
>RHMF01001695.1_pt1 | contig 10142 bp, 9 predicted proteins | sample 5365151 | NCBI WGS metagenome assembly RHMF01 (sample SAMN10266501, study PRJNA497801) | feces metagenome | isolation source: feces | host: Bos taurus | place: China: Prairie of Fairy Mountain | collected 2017-08-14 | reverse complement strand
ACTATATGACTAAATGATATTGATTGTTTAGAAAATCTATTGCAGTAAGGAGAAAAAAAGAACCGTCTTCATTTTGAAAACGGTTCTTTTCTTTTTTGTTGAATATCTTAATATTTGTAGAATCCTTCGCCGGTTTTTCTTCCCAACAATCCAGCTCTTACCATCTTTCTCAACAATGGGTGAGGACGGTATTTTGGATCGCCGTATTCGTTGTAAAGAACTTCCATAATAGCAAGGCAAACGTCCAATCCGATTAGGTCTCCCAAAGCAAGAGGTCCCATAGGGTGATTTGCTCCAAGTTTCATTGCTGTGTCTATTTCTTCAGCACTTGCAACACCATCTGCCAATATGCCAACACCTTCATTAACCAAAGGAATCAATATTCTGTTTACTACAAAGCCAGGAGCTTCATTTACTTTTACAGGAACTTTTCCCATTTCTGTTGCAAGGTTTACAATTTTCTCGCAAACCTCTTCGCTTGTCTTTTGTCCCTTAATTACTTCTACAAGCTTCATTACTGGAGCTGGGTTGAAGAAGTGCATTCCTATGAATCTCTCAGGACGATCTGTGCAAGCAGCTATTTCTGTTATTGAAAGAGAAGAAGTGTTTGTAGCAAAGATTGTTTCAGGTTTGCAAATCTTGCTTAGCTCTGCGAATACTTCTTTCTTTAATTCCATTTCTTCAACTGCAGCTTCGATTACTAAATCAATGTCTGCAAGTTGTGAGTATTCTGTTGTTGTGCTGATGTTTGCAAGTGTTGCGTCCATAGCAGCTTGCTCCATTTTGCCCTTTTCAACCAATTTAGCCAATCCTTTGCTGATTCTTGCTACTGCTTTGTCTAAGCTCGCTTGGCTACGGCTTTTTACAACTACTTGCATTCCTGCTTGTGCAAATGCTTGTACTACTCCGGAACCCATTGTTCCTGTTCCTATTACACAAATTTTCATGTCGGTGTATGTTTTTTTTATTTATTATTGTTGTTATTTACCTTGAAATTCTACTTTTTCTTTGTTCAAGAAGGCTCTCATGCCGTCTTTTTGGTCTTGGCTTGCGAAACATTTGCCAAACAACTTGGTTTCGTATGCTATTGCTTCGTCTGCACATAGGTCATATTCGGCATTGATGCAGTCTTTTGCGTATTCAACAGCCAAAGGTGCGTTGGCAACTATGCTCTCTGCCATCTTGATGGCTTCATTCATTAGCTCTGCTTGTTCATATACTGCGTTTACCAATCCGATTCTTAATGCTTCTTCTGCTTTGATTGCTTTGCCGGTGTAGATTAGCTGTTTTGCCATACCCATGCCTACAAGCTTTGTAAGACGATAAGTTCCGCTGAATCCAGGTACTATTCCTAAGCCTACTTCTGGTTGTCCGAATCTTGCATTTGTTGAACATATTCTTATGTCGCAAGACATTGCTAATTCGCAACCTCCACCCAAAGCAAAGCCATTAACTGCTGCTATTACAGGAATTGGTAATGTTTCGATTTTTCTAAATACGTCTGCACCTCTTTTTCCAAATGCTTCTCCTTCTGTTTGGTTTAGGTTTGCCATTTCAGAGATGTCTGCTCCTGCTACAAAGGATTTTTCTCCGTCTCCTGTTATGATTAAAACTCTAACGTCTTTTTCAATGTTTGAAACAAAGCAATCCAATTCGTTTAGTATGGTTGAGTTTAGTGCGTTAAGTGATTTGGGAGCTGAAATTGTAAGCGTAAGAATGCTTCCTTGTCTTTCTGATTTTAAGAAGTTGTATTCCATGATTTATGTTTTTGTTTGATTATACCATTGGTTTAAGATTGCAAATGTACACAAAATTTGCAAAGCAAGCAAACAAAAACAACTCAATTAAAACCAAGATTCAAAAAATTGTTTCTTGAATTTGAAAATCTCTTATCAAGAGAGAATTTTTTAATTCTTTGAATTGGGAAATAAATGTGCGGCTAATGTGATTTATAAAGCTCACATTTGGCTTGCTTGATTATTGTGCTGCTGTGTTTATGCTTGGTATATCTAAGGCTGTAAAGGTGCTTAAAACAAGATATACTCCAAACAGTATCAGTATGCTACCAACAACACGATTCATAACGGTGATTACTTTGTCTGTCATAAAACGTTTCAATTCGTATGCAATGGCACATTTTATCAAATCCATAGTAAACACTGTCAAAAGGATACATAACAAGAATGTAATTTGCTCTATCGTTCTGTCGTGGCTGACTGCGATATTTACAGGTATGAGCCAATAAATCCAAACGCCCGGATTGGCAATGTTAAACACAAAGCCTTTTAAGATATGTTTGAATTGGAATTTGCTAACTGAGTCTATGTTGCGGTGAGGTTCTGTGATGTGTTTGCGAGTTGCGGTATAGATTCCAAAACCTATGATTACACTTCCACCGATTATGCTGATAAGGCGTTGTGCTCCATCTGTGGCAAATAGAGAACTTACTCCAAACCAAGCAACAAAAACCATGATGATATCTGATAATGCAACGCCTATTGCTAATTGAGAGCCGCTGCGAAAACCTTGTGTAATGCTTGTTTGAATCAAGGAAAAGAATGCAGGACCGACCATTAAAGATAGGGTCAATCCAAATAAAATTCCTTGTGTTATTACGCTAAAACTAATCATTTCAAGCACTAAATTGTCAAAAAAACGGCTGCAAAGATACAAATAAAAAATGATTCAATCTTTTCTTTTGAAGAATTATTCGTTTCCTTATATCTGCATTTCAGAGTAATGAATCACAGAAACAGAAGTAAAACTTTATAAAAATACAGACAAATATGAATAATCGCTCATTTAGTTGTAAAAGTTTGGTTTTTTTTCATATCTTTGCAAGCTAAAATAATTTTTGAAATGAAGACACAAGTAGATACAATAGAAGCAGCATTAGAAGAATTCAAAAAAGGAAACTTTGTTATAGTTGTTGATGACGAGGATAGAGAGAATGAAGGTGATTTGATAATTGCAGCAGAGAAGATAACACCTGAAAAGGTTAATTTTATGTTAAAGCATGCTCGTGGCGTGTTATGCACACCTCTTCCAATATCTCGTTGTAGAGAATTAGGCTTATATCATCAAGTTGCTGACAATACTTCAGTTCTTGGAACTCCATTCACTGTTACAATAGACAAATTGGAAGGTTGTTCAACTGGAGTTTCTGCCTCAGATAGAGCAGCTACCATTTTGGCATTGGCAGATCCAACTTCAACTCCTGCAACCTTTGGACGTCCGGGACATATCAATCCTTTGTATGCTCAAGAAGAAGGAGTGTTGCGTCGTGCAGGACATACCGAGGCTACAATCGACTTGGCAAGATTGGCAGGTTTGCAACCAGTTGGTGCTTTGATGGAGATAATGAACGAAGACGGCACAATGGCAAGAATGCCTGACTTGATGAAGTTTGCAGAAGAGTATGACCTTAAGATAATCACAATAAAGGATTTGATCGCTTATAGACTTAAGACAGAAACTCTTGTTCAGAGAGAGCAGGAAGTGTTTTTGCCTACACAATGGGGCGATTTCAAATTGATAGCTTATACTCAAAAGGATACAAATCTTACTCACCTTGTATTGAAAAAAGGAGAGTGGGAAAAAGATGAGCCAGTCCTTTGTAGAGTTCACTCATCGTGTGCAACAGGAGATATATTCGGTTCTTGCAAATGTGATTGCGGCGACCAATTGCACACAGCTATGAAGATGGTTGAGCAAGAGGGAAAAGGTTTAGTTGTTTATATGAGTCAAGAAGGAAGAGGTATTGGTTTGGTTAATAAATTGAAAGCATACCATCTTCAAGAGCAAGGCATGGATACAGTAGATGCAAACTTGGCATTGGGATTCAAGGCAGACGAAAGAGATTATGGTGTAGGAGCTCAAATATTGAGAGATATGAATGCAACAAATCTTCGTCTTATGTCAAACAATCCTAAGAAAATAAACGGCTTAGAGGGTTATGGAATTAAGATAACAGAGAATGTTCCTCTTGTAATCTGTCCAAATAAACACAATGAAAGATATTTGGATACTAAACGTGTAAGAATGGGACATGTGTTGCCAGAAAAATAAAAGCAACTCTGTATTGCAATATTAAAAATAAATTTGTTACATTTGCAAACGATAACGATATAGTTGGATTCGGTTTATGAGTGATGTGTTATCTTTGTTGGCGAATTTGGAAGACAGAATAGCAAAACTTGTTTCTGTCAAAACGGATTACGAAAAGAGAATAGCAATACTTGAAGAAGAAAACCGCAAACTTAAAGCAGAAGTTGCATCGTTGTCGGAAATTAATAGCAAATTAGGAAATAAAGAAACAATAGGAAAATTAACAAAAGCGATAGAGCAGAAAGAGGACATAAACGAGCTAAGGAAAAAGATAAACGAATTGTTGCATGAAGTGAACAAGGGATTAGCTTTGTTGGTTTTGATACAAGATAATGATAATAACTATGGACGAGGAGATGATTAGCGTAAGTGTGGAATTGGCAGGAAGACCATACAAGGTTAATGTGAGAGAAAGCGAAAGACAAATCTTTGAAAGTTCCTCTGAAATGGTTAATGATATGATAAAAACTTATCAAGCAAAGTATGCTTATAAAGACAAACAGGACTTGTTGGCCATGGTATTGTTACAATATGTTACTGCACTAATAAGACAAAACAGAAAACAGAACGAAGACAATAAAATAGTCACAGAACGCTTGGAAACAATACTTCAAAACCTTGATAAAATTATCTAAAAGCAATATATACCGCATCAATTTCGTAGCAGTCTGTAAACTCAACACAAAAACAACAACGAGTTAAGCTCATTTTGGATAAAACAGGCCTCATTCCTTTCGGGGAATCTCTTAAGAGACGGTGGAAGTTTGACACGAAAGGCACTCAAATCTTTTAATTTAGGAGTTTACTATACTCCATAAATCGAGTTTGGTGCGGTTTTTCTTATCTTGAAAAATAGAATCGGATATATCCTTTCAATGCTTTCAGCTTATATAACAAACTTTTTATAAGACAAAGCAATGAATATAGTAATTGGTATTATTATCGGATTGGTAGCAGGCTTGGGAGTAGGTATTGCTCTTGCCGCAACCAAACTAAGAGACACCTTAGAGAAAAAGAGTGTCCAAGTGCTAAAAGAAGCAGAAGAAAAAGGAGAAATCCTAAAGAAAGAAAAGATTTTGCAGGCAAAGGAAAAGTTCTTGCAGATGAAGTCAGAGCACGAAAAGCAAGTGCAAGAACGCAACAACAAAGTAATGCAAGCCGAGAACAAAATCAAGCAAAAAGAGCAGGTATTAAATCAAAAGGTTGAGGAATTGCAGAAAAAGAGTGTTGAATTCTTGACTGCAAAAGAAAACTTAAACAAACAAGCAGAAAAACTACAAGTTCGCCAACAAGAAGTTGAGAAGGCATACAGAGATAGTATCGAAAAATTAGAACAAGTAGCAGGTTTGTCAGCAGAAGAAGCAAAAGCTCAATTGATAGACAGTCTAACCGAAGAAGCGAAAAGCGATGCTGCAAACAAGATAATGGAGATTGTTGAAGAGGCAAAGCTAACAGCCAACCAACAAGCAAAGAAAATCGTTATCGAATCCATACAACGTACAGCCACAGAGAACGCAATAGAAAATACAGTTTCTGTTTTCAATCTTGAAAGTGAAGAAGTAAAAGGACGAATCATCGGTAGAGAAGGTCGAAACATAAGAACATTGGAAAATCTTACCGGAGTAGAGGTAATAATCGACGACTCACCTGATGCAATATTGCTTTCATGCTTCGATCCTGTGAGAAGAGAAGTAGCAAGATTGTCTTTACACAAATTGGTTACCGATGGACGTATTCACCCTGCAAGAATAGAAGAAGTAGTTGCCAAAACAAAAAAACAAATCGAACAAGAGGTAATCGAAACAGGAAAGAGAACATGTATCGATTTAGGAATTGTTAATTTGCATCACGAACTTATCCGCATGGTAGGTAAGATGAAATATCGTTCATCTTACGGACAAAATCTTCTTCAACACTCTCGTGAAGTTGCAAACCTATGTGCAACCATGGCAAGCGAGTTAGGATTGAATCCAAAGATAGCTAAGCGAGCTGGATTGTTGCATGACATAGGTAAAGTTCCGGATAATGAACCTGAACTTCCACACGCAATTCACGGAATGAAGTTAGCAGAGAAGTTTAAGGAGAAACCGGAAATCAGCAACGCAATTGGAGCTCACCATGACGAGATAGAAATGCAGAGTCTTTACGCTCCAATCGTTCAAGTTTGCGATGCCATCTCTGGAGCAAGACCTGGAGCAAGACGAGAAGTCGTTGAGGCTTACATAAACAGGCTAAACAAATTGGAAGAAATGGCAATGAGCTATCCAGGCGTCGTTAAGACATACGCAATCCAAGCAGGACGTGAACTAAGAGTGATAGTATCAGCAGAAAAAGTCTCAGACCAAGAAGCAAACCAAATATCATTCGACCTATCAAAGAAGATACAAAACGAAATGGTCTTCCCGGGAATGATAAAGGTAACAGTTATCCGAGAGACAAGAGCAGTAAATTACGCAAAATAAAAACTCAAAAGCATATTTACAATATAGGCGGAGTGGCGATTGAAAACCACTTCGCCTATTTCTTTTTTGCATTTTGCTCATCTCTTTTTCTGGATTGATTAAAACAAAGACTTGCTAAAAAGAAATGGCGATTTGAAAAAATAAAATGGCGTTTTATTCCGCTGAAATCAAGAATCATAAACCTCGAATCAAATATTGTTTTTTAGTGAAATCAAATCCATGATTGTAGAGTGAAATTTTCTTTGTATTTTTGCAATCAGAGAGGAAACAGATTATGCTTTTAGATGAATTAAACGACGAACAACGAGCAGCAGCATCGCAAACCGAAGGAGCGATAATGATTGTTGCAGGGGCAGGTTCGGGAAAGACACGCACACTTACTTATAGGGTAGCACATTTGCTTGAAAAGGGAGTATCTCCTTTCTCAATCCTTTTGCTTACTTTCACCAATAAGGCAGCCAAAGAGATGAGAGAGAGAATCGAATCTTTGGTTGGTAACGGTGCAAAGTCTATACTCATGGGTACATTCCACTCTGTAGCAGCCAGAATTTTGAGGCTTGAGGCTGAAAAGTTGGGTTACACAAAGAATTTCGTGATTTACGACACCTCAGACAGCAAGACACTACTCAAAAACATAATAAAGGACCGTTGTTTCGATTCAAAGGTTTATGTACCTTCCTTTGTGTTGGACAGAATCTCCAAAGCAAAATCTTCTTTAATCTCCGCAGCCGAATATGCCGAAGATCCAATAAGGCGTACAGAAGATGCGGTGGCAGGCAAACCAGCAATAGCCGAACTATACTTAGAATACGAAAGGCGATTAAAAAGAGCCGTTGCAATGGACTTTGACGACCTTTTGTTTAATCTTCACAGACTTTTGACGCTTGACCCATCGGTTGCAGAGAAATACAGCCAACGATTTCGTTACATAATGGTTGATGAGTATCAAGACACAAACCATGCACAGTATCTCATAGTTAAGAAACTTGCATCAAGACATAAAAATGTTTGTGTCGTGGGTGATGATGCTCAAAGTATCTATGCCTTTCGTGGAGCCAATATTCAAAACATATTGAACTTCAAAAAAGACTACGAAGACGTAAAAATCTATAAACTCGAACAAAACTATCGTTCCTCTCAAAACATAGTTAATGCAGCCAATTCGGTAATTGATAAAAATCTTGACAGGATTAAGAAAAATGTATGGACTTCCAATCCACAAGGAGAAAAGATTACCTTCAAACAATTGCCGAGTGATAGAAACGAAGCAGAGGAAGTTTGCAATAGAATCAAAGAAAAGAAAATCGAAACCTCATGCTCCTATGGGGATATTGCAATATTATATCGAACAAACAGCCAATCAAGAGCCTTTGAAGATGCTTTAAGATTGAAAAACGTACCATACATATTATATGGAGGCATTTCATTCTATTCAAGAAAAGAAATCAAAGACGTGCTTGCTTATTTTAGATTGGTGGTTAATAATCATGATGATGACGCATTTGCAAGAATAGTCAATTATCCGCAAAGAGGAATCGGTCAAACCACAATCGATAGGCTCAAAATAGCAGCCGACGCTATGAATTGCTCGATGTTTGTAGCCGCATCTTGCGAAAATTTGGAGCAATTCGGAATCAAAGGAGCTACATCGAGCAAACTGTCTGACTTTTGTGCCTTTATCAAATCTTGTTCGGTAGATTTATACAAAGAAGACGCACTTACGCTTGGTGAAAAGATAATTCGCAAAAGCAGAATAACCGAAGCAATCAAAGAAGAAGACAAATTAGAGAGCAAAGATAGGTTGGAAAATGTTGAAGAATTGATAAACGGACTCCAATCCTTTGTAACCTTAGAAGATACACATATAATAGACGAGCTAACGGGAGAAATGGTGTCAGTTGAGCAAAGAACACTTGATGTATTCTTGCAACAGATTTCCTTGATTAGTGATATGGATAAAGAAGATGACAATCCCGACAAAGTATCACTTATGACAATACATAGTTCCAAAGGATTGGAATTTGACCATGTGTTTATAGTCGGCATGGAAGAAAACCTATTCCCATCAACTCTATGTTTGGCATCACGAAGCGAATTGGAAGAAGAGAGAAGATTGTTCTATGTGGCATTGACACGAGCAAAGCAATCCGTATTTCTTTCATCTGCAACAATGAGATATAAATTCGGACAAGTCGTATTCTCTGAAAAGAGTAGATTTATAGACGATATAGACACTCAATACCTATCTGGTGATGGTGTGAAAAAGACCTTGCCAACAACCTCTTCGTCATCTCAATTGCCTAAAAAGAAATTGCCACTTGCTCAAAAGAAGACACTACCGCTCACAAGCTTGTCTAAAAACACCTTAACCAAACATGCCACAGTTGAACCTCAAGGAGAAATGCTGAAAATAGACGAATGTCAAGAAGGATTGAAGGTTTGGCATTCTAAATTTGGAATAGGGGTAATCAATAGCTTGGAAGGAAGCGGAGTAGATACCAAGGCAGTGGTTGATTTTGAGGGCTTAGGGGAGAAAACCTTGATATTGCGATTTGCTAAATTGAAAAAAATATAACAATGAAATATAACACTCAGAGAAAAAAACTAATCATACCTGAATATGGAAGGAATATTCAAGGGCTTGTAGATTATGCTATGACGATTGAGGATAGAGAGAAAAGAAACTTTTATGCCAATGTCATAGTTAATGCAATGGCTCAGGTGAATCCTACTGTCAAAGACTCAACAAACTATAGGCATAAACTATGGGACCATTTGTTCATAATGTCTGACTATAAACTTGATGTAGATTCTCCTTTTCCAAAACCTATTCCCGAAGAGGTGGAATCTAAACCAGAACGTCTAAACTATAAATCCTCTGTTATACGTTTCAGACCATACGGTAAGTTGATTGAAAATATGATTGATAAAGTCATAGAACTACCTGAGGGTGAGGAAAAGCAGACTCTTATCGAGATGATAGCACAACACTTGAAGAAATCTTATCTTCAATGGAATATAAACAGTTGTGATGATGAAATGATTTTAAGTCATTTTGAACAACTCTCACATGGTCAATTGAAACTCAACGAAGACTTTAAGCTACACAGCACAAAGAAACTTCTAAACGACCATTCTAATGGCAAGAACAAAAACTACGGCCAACAACAACAGAATAAGAAGAAACAAAACAATAAATCAAAAAAATAAAACCGCATGAGCTCTTTCGAAATAGTAGGAGGAAAATCTCTTAGTGGAGAAATCTATCCACAGGGTGCAAAAAACGAAGCATTGCAAGTTATATGTGCAGTTCTTTTGACAGAAGATGAAGTAACGATTGAAAATGTTCCAAACATCAGAGACGTAAACAAGTTGATTGAATTGTTGGAATACTTGGGTGTAAAGGTACATAAAACCGCCACAGACACATATAGCTTCAAGGCAGATAGAGTTGAAATCGACAGAATCTACACTGAGAGATACGAACAACTGGCTGCTTCCCTTAGAGGCTCGGTTATGTTGGTTGGACCGATGTTAGCACGTTTCCAAAAGGCGTATATCCCAACTCCGGGA